>JGI12695J13573_1000097_pt1 | contig 12131 bp, 10 predicted proteins | sample BlaSpr_A8_OM2_M3_FD_13573 | JGI IMG/M metagenome (IMG submission 13573) | reverse complement strand
GCAAGCCGCTGCGAATGGCTTCTTCCAGAATGCGCAAGCCTTCGATGGCGCAGTCGCCTCGTTCGGTGAGTTCCGCCCGCGAAAATGCCTGGCGTAACTGCTTGACCAACGGATTATGGCGCCCTTCGATGCGGCGGAGCCGATCCGCGCCAGGCGTGGTTTCTAAACGCTTTTTCATTCGGGATATGGAGTGATAATACGCCGCCCACCCACCTTGCGGCTCTTTGCCGTATTATGGTAGGTTCCACGGGCAAATACTTGAAGCAGAAGCACTCATGAAGGGAGCGCTGTGCGCGCCGAAATCCTAAAAATCAGTAGTGAGACTCCTGAGATTTCATTGGTGAAGTATGCCGCCGATCAGATTCGTGCGGGCGAAGTTCTGGGCATGCCAACCGATACGTTCTATGGATTGGCGGCCGATCCTTTTAACCTGCGCGCTGTCGATCGCGTGTATGACATCAAGACCCGCTCGCGCCACAAGCCTTTGTCGCTGCTCATCGAAAGTGTCGACCAGGCCGAGGAACTGGCCAAGGCTCTTCCCGAGGAGTTTTACGCGCTGGCGCGAAAATACTGGCCGGGACCGCTTACCATCATCGTGAAGGCGGGATCGCGCCTGCCATTAAAGGTAACCGCCAATACTGGCAACGTCGCACTACGCGTGCCGCACGCCAAGATTCCGTTGGCGGTGGTGGCGGCCGCGGCCATTCCAATCACGGCTACCTCTGCGAATCTGAGCGGAGCGTCGGAGTGCACCAGCGCCGAGCAAGTGCGCGATCAACTGCAAGGCCGCATCAGCATCATCGTGGATGGTGGGTCCTCGCCGCGTGACGTCGCCTCCACGATTATTGACCTGACCGACGAAGGGGCGCGCTGGCGCGTCATGCGCGAAGGAGCGATCCCTGCAGATGAGATTTCCACCTTCTTCGCCAACGGATGAGCGACGATCCCGTCAAACGGCGACCTCGGCACCAATGGCTGCTGTGGCTCGAGGGACTGTTGCTGGCGGCGCTGGCCGCATTCCTCATTTTCACCGGTATTGGCATCGCACATGAGGCTTCTCTGCAGGAATTGCACCATGCTGACGCTATCGTTGTTTTTGGCGCGGCAGAGTACGCGGGCCGTCCCTCGCCGGTGCTGCGCGCTCGCCTAGATCACGCGTTCGATCTTTTTCGCCAGGGCTTAGCGCCGGTTGTCATTACCACTGGCGGTGCTGCAGCCGATCCCAGCTTTAGCGAGGGCGGGGTAGGCCTAGATTACTTGAAGCGTCGCGGAATCCCGGAGCGCAATTTGATTGCCGAAACCCAGGGGGCCGACACTGCCCAATCCGCAACGCGCGTGGCTGTGATCATGCGTGCCAATGGACTCCACAGTTGCGTGGCGGTCAGCGATGCTTACCACGTCTTCCGCATTAAACGTCTGTTGCAGCACCAGGGGATTGGTCCTGTGTATGTTGCGCCACGGCCGGGGTCGCGTCCGCATAGTTTTGTGCAGCGCACGTATGCGGTGCTGCGGGAAGCCTGCAGCTATTTGCTATGGAAGCTAGGAATGACGTGAGAGATGTTCCGGTTTTAGTTTCTGGTTTCCAGTTCTGAAGGTAACCATAGGTGACAGGACAGGAAACAGGAAACCACTGACCAGAAACTGAGACTCGGCCTTACCAGCCGTTTCTTTCGCGCAGCGAAGTGATATGGGCAACGTGATGGCGTCCGTGCCACGCGTACAGCGACAAATTCTTTTCCAGACTGACTACCCCCAATTCCGGATGACGAAAGGTCCTTTTCCATTCGTCGGGCCCCAGTGAGCGCAGGAGGCGAACCCACCGCTCATGCAGGGAAGCAAGCAGCGTTAACGACACTTCCAGCGGAGTATTGGCCGTATCGGCCAACCGCGCCCACTTATCCTCCGCGTAGGGTTTGATCGTTGGCTCTTCTTCCGTCAGTGCAAGCTTGAAACGGATGTAGGCGTTGAGGTGGCTATCGGGGACGTGGTGCACGACTTGACGGACGGTCCAGCCATCGGGACGGTAAGGCGTATCGAGTTGATCCTCTGAGAGTGCTTTTACGGCTGCACGCAAGTTAGCAGGGGCATGGGCGATATCGTCCAAGAGTTTGGGCTTCTGGCTGTCGTTTGAGGGAGCATCAAAGTGAAACTTCCCGATGGGGTACCGCAGATCGGTCATCTCAATTCTCCTCGTGGAGACAGATGAGAGACAACGCCCATAAGGTGCAGAAAAGCGGAGTCTGGCGTCCACACATGCGGATGAGCCGCTGTGTACGCAATCAATACGTACAGGATGACGGGCACGTTTTTGAAGCGTACTATTTGAATGCATACGCGGAGCGACTATGCCGAGAGTGGCGGTTGAAGACAACAGCCGGATGTCGCTGCGAATAAGGCGCGAGGAAAAATCGCTGCTTATGCGCGCGGTGGCGCTGGAACATACTGACTTGACGGATTTCGTCATTCGTCACGCGGTGCAAGCCGCCAAGGCCATCGTCGAGGAGGCAGATCATGTCAAGCTCTCCGAGAGAGACAGTCAGCGAGTCCTAGCTCTGCTGGAGAACCCCCCCCGTGCCAAACGCAAGACTGCGGGCAGCCGCCCGAGCGTCGCCCAAGCGGAAATCGTGATTGCTTGGCACGAAGAGCCGGTTCACAAGAAACATGACCGGGAAGGTTTCGACTGCGGCGAAGAGCCGCTGAACGAATTCCTGCGCCGTTACGCCCGCAAGAGCCACGAGCGGGGGGGGCTCAAAAACCTTTCTTGCGATTGACGATGCCGACAATAAAACCGTTATCGGCTTCTATAGTCTCAGCCCGGCGTCGGTCGCCTATGCCCGTACGCCGGAGATCATCCGAGGCGGGCTGGCACGCCATGATGTGCCAGGCTTCCGTCTAGCGCGCCTGGCAGTGGATCGCAGGTGGCAGGGGCACGGAATCGGCGGACAGCTTCTGCTCGCGGCGGGCCGGCGCTGCCTGTTAGCCGCGGAGGAGGTGGGTGGCGTCGTGTTGGTCATCGATGCCAAGAATTACCGCGTCGCAGGATGGTATGCCAGTTACGGCGCAGTGCCTCTGCTGGATGCGCCTCTAACTTTGCTGCTGCCGCTTTTAACCGTCAAGGCCGCACTTAGAAGGGCGGGAAAATATTGACCATCGCTCCCGGGAGGGAGAAATTGCGCAGGATATGTCCCCGGGATAATTAGATGCCTCAAACTGTTCCGTCTTCTTCGCGAGCCGCTCGAATGGACCCTCCTAAGGTTGGAATCAGCCTAGTTAACTACAGCCCCTAGCGTCCGTCATCCCACAACCCCAATCCCTCCGGCTTCGCATTTCGATTCCCCTTGCTCTAACTTTTGTGCATCCAACTTCCATTTGTAGGCTAAACTGCCAATTCTGGGCGAGTTAGCCCTTGGCGGCCGCAGGTTGTGGCCTGCGGTTACATCCTTCGCGAGCGAGAAGAACTATGCCTTCGTCAGTCTGGTCGGGACACTTAACCTTTGGACTCATCTCCATGCCTGTGCGCCTTTTCTCGGGCGCGCGCAGTAGCGGAATCTCGTTCAACATGCTGCATCGTCCCGACAAAGTGCGGGTGAAGCAGCAATACATTTGTCCGGCTGAAAATGTTGTAGTCGATCGTAGCGAGATCGTAAAAGGCTACGAGTTCCGTAAAGACGAATACATCGTCATCGAACCGGAAGAGATCAAGAAGATTGAACCTCAGACCGCCAAGACCATGGAGATTCTGGAATTCGTCAAGTCCGGTGACGTGGATCCGGTGTATTTCGAGTCCTCGTACTACATGATGCCGGAGGAAGCTGGCAGGCGGCCGTATGCGCTGCTGACCAAGGCTCTGGAAGAAAGCGAATATGTTGCCATCGCTAAAATCACCATGCACAACCGCGAGTACACGGTTTTTCTGCGGCCGCACGAAGGCGGATTGATGCTGCACACCATGTACTACGCGGAAGAAGTTCGCAAAGTGGAAGGCTTTGGTGCGCCTGACGTCCAGTTGAAAGAAGCGGAAGTGAAAGTAGCGCACCAGCTCATCGAAGCGCTGGCCGATGAATGGAACCCGGAGAAATATCAAGACAGCTTCCAGGAAAATCTTAAAAAGCTGATTGAAGCGAAGCTCGAGGGCGGGGAAGTGGCGGCGGTCGAGAAGCCGAAAAAACTGGCTCCCGTCGTGGATCTGATGGCGGCTCTGAAGCAGAGCCTGGCGCAGATGGAAGGCAAGAAGAAACCCGCGGCCACCGCCAAGTCGGAAGAGCCAAGAGTGGGGGCAGCCGGGAAGTCCCGCCGCAGCCGGTAAAGCTGCGTCGCAGAAAGTTAACTCGTGAGTTCTTTGGCGTCGAAGACGTGCAAGCAACGTCTCCATGGGCGGGACTGTAGCGCTCTCGATTTGCGGCGCGTCCAACTTGTAACCAACGACCTGCATCCTACGAATCGTCGCTAAAAAAACCAAGACATTTAAGAATTCACAACAAGGGGAGCGGTCGAGTGGCGCAGATCGTGTCCAGCCGTTAGAATGTAAAATTCCTCACAGAGTGGAAAACAATTTTCCTTTTGGGGTGCAGATGAGTTTTCGAAAGTTGGGCCGAACGGCGGCCATGGGGCTTCTCACCCTGATAACACTGTCGTGTGGCCAAGTTTACCGCCCCGTAGTGATTCCTTGTTCTTTAGGCGCTGGGCTGCCCGGATGTCCCTTGGAATTGCCTCCGACTCCCGCCGGTTTCCACACGGTTTTCGCACTAAGCACTAATCTCCCTGATTTTCCGGGCGGAGCCATACAGATCGATGTCTCCGGGGACAGCATTGCGGCGGAGACTCCGAGTTCCGATAAGAGCGCGCCCAACCTGGGGAACGAACCCACGCACGCGGTTATTCTTCCCAACCTCTCCAGAGTATTTGTTTCCAGCGCGGGCAGCATCGCTGGCGGCGTTGATGTGGTTTCGTCCTTTACACCATCGTTTCAATCCACCGTTGCCAACGGACTAGGCGCTGTGAATACGGTTAGTTTGCCGAGCTTGCAGGGACAGTCCTCTGCCATTACCGCGTTAATCCAGAATGGCACTGTGGTGACGGTTACGCTTGCTAGCCCACTGCTATCGGGCTCGTCCCCCACGGACCTCGTATTGACGCAAACTCCGGTTGTGATTACGGGTGAAACAACTGCGGGATTTTTCGGCTATAACGGAACTTTCACGATTACCGCGATAAACCCGACAACTCTCACGTATTCCGATACGACGACTACCCCGCTGCCGCCATGCGCTCCGAACTCGCTGCCGTTAATACCCCCCTGTCCATCCACTGGCACGGCGTCGATTCCGGGCCAGCCTGTGTATTTGGCCAGCACTGAGAGCGCGGCGATGTACGTTGCGAACTTCAATTCCAATTCAGTCGCCAAGATTAATACCGCGACGAACGTTGTGACCAATGCCGCGACCGTGTACCAACCTTCGGCTCCGGCCAGTCCGGCGCCCAACCCGGTTGCGATGGCTGAAACTCCGAACGGCCTTAAGCTCTATGTTGCGAACCAGGGGAACAACACGGTCAGTAGTTTTAATACTCTTGATCTTTCGCAGAACATCGTCACTAGCTTCACTGGCAGCAGCCCAGTCTGGGTGGTGGCTCGCGGCGATAGCCAGAAGGTCTACGTGCTCACGCAAGGTGACGGGCAGCTAGTCACTATTGATGTCACTACTGACACGGTGACGAGCAACTTCGCGGTGGGAATAGGGGCGAACTTTATTTTCTTTGATCCAATTTTGAATCGCCTCTATGTAGTCAACCCTTCGACAAACCTGGTTTATATTTTCTCTGATACCGGCGGACCCAATGACACGCCGCTGCCGCTGACGCCGAATGGCCTGGCGATTCCCGGATTGAATGCAAATACAGTGCCGCTTTGTGCAACATGCAGCGCGGCGGTACCAGTTTCCGTAACGGCGTTGCCTGATGGCAGCCGCTTCTACGTGGCCACCTACCAGGTTTCTTCGCCTTGCAGCGACGGCCTTGCGGGGACGACATCGGCATGTATTGTCCCCGGTGTGGTCGTGTTCGACGCCAACAGTCTGGCCGTTAAGACCACGTTGACCTTGCTCACAAATCCCCCATTTGCGAGTCAGTCTGGTCAGTATCAATACGCGGTGCCGCTGGCTACGGCCTGTGGGGCGCTTCCGACGGTTCCGCCACCCAGCCCTCCGGCTCTGTATGCTCCGGGCAACACCCGCTTCCGGATCTTCACCACTGCCGCCGCCGATAGCACGCGCGTCTACGTGAGCATGTGTGATGCAGGGGCGATTGCCGTGATCAATACGACAAATAACAATGCGAATAGCGCCGGTGGGGGCGGCAATCCGTCCGATACTCTGGTCACCGACCTGCCAGCACCATTCAGCGCCGGAGCCATCCAATCGAACGGCGAACCGCTGAATCAGAATCCAATTTTTCTATTGACGGGTCAGTAGAATGCCTAAAAACTTTCCGCAATTTGGACTCAGGACGACGGATCTAACTTCTTGTGGTCACTTCTTCTTTTTGTGCTTCTCTCGCCGCGTAGTGTGAGTCAACGTACTCGTCGAGAATCCCGATGAATTCCTCAACGATGCGGCCTCCTTTGAGCGTAGTGAACAGGCGCCCATCTACGTAAACCGGGGCTTTCGGCTCTTCAAATGTTCCCGGCAGAGAAATGCCGATATTGGCGTGCTTCGATTCGCCCGGGCCATTGACCACGCAGCCCATCACGGCGAGTTTCATCTCTTCGACGCCCACGTAGCGGCCTTTCCATGCCGGCATCTGTTCGCGCAGATAGGTTTGAATCTGCTGCGCCATTTCCTGGAAGAACGTGCTGGTGGTGCGTCCACAACCGGGGCAGGCCGTCACTTGCGGCGTGAAGCTGCGAAGGCCCATGGATTGCAGAATTTGCTGAGCGACTCGCACTTCCTCAGTTCGGTCGCCTCTTGGCGCGGGGGTCAACGAAACGCGGATCGTATCGCCAATGCCCTCCTGCAGCAGCACGCCCATAGCGGCGCTGGAGGCGACAACTCCCTTCGCACCCATGCCCGCTTCCGTGAGGCCCAGGTGCAGTGGATAATCGCAACGGGCGGCGAGAGCGCGGTAGACGTCGATCAGATCCTGCACGCCACTAACCTTCGCGCTCAGAATAATTTGATCGGGGCGCAGGCCAAATTTCTGGGCCAAGTCGGCGGAGTTCATCGCGCTCACCACCATCGCTTCCATGGTCACGTCGCGGGCGTCTTTCGGCTCCGCAAGAGCCGAATTTTCATCCATCATTCGCGTTAGCAAAGCTTGATCGAGCGAACCCCAATTCACGCCGATTCGCACTGGTTTTTGATATTTCACTGCGACTTCGATCATCGTGCGGAAGTTCGAATCGCCAGTGCGTCCTATGCTGGCGTTGCCGGGATTGATTCGGTATTTGGCCAGATCGCGGGCGCACTCTGGATACTTGGTGAGCAGCACATGGCCGTTGTAGTGGAAGTCGCCAATGATCGGCACTCGCACGCCCTGCTTGTCGAGTTCCTCGACAATGCGCGGAACCGCGGCGGCCGCCTCTTCGTTATTGACCGTGACGCGCACCAATTCAGACCCTGCGCGGGCCAGTGCGGCACACTGTTGCACGGTCGCAGGGATATCCGCGGTATCGGTATTAGTCATCGACTGCACCACGATCGGTGCATCTGAGCCGACGCGCACACCGCCGACGACGGCTGTCACTGTCTTCCTGCGTGGAATCATAGCCATGGGAACCTATATTTTAACACGCCAATCACTGGACATCCGGCGTATGCCCGCACGACGTTCTGACGCGCAGCGGTCAAATTAAAGTAATGGCTTGCAACAGCAAGCGCGGATTTTTCACCATACTTGCACACCGAAAGGGTGCCTCCTATGCAGCATCACCGAATCCAGGCAACATCCCGCGTGCAGAGGGCGAGCGCGGTGCGCCGAGCCGGCCCTCCGGCGCCGCAGTGGCCCAGTTATCAGGGAACTTCGCAGTTCGTGGGAACCAGCCCTAGCGGCCGCGTTACCGTATACGTCGATCCCACTCTCGGCGCCCCGGCGCTGCAGAATGCGCAGGACCTAGTGAACGCTGGTGATGGCATAGCTAATGCCAATGACGCCATCTTCGGCAATACGGGCGGCAGCGTGAGCGTAATTATTTTTGCTCTGGGTGGCGCGACCGACGGTACTGGCGGCGCCGATCACGGCGGCTGCGATTACACCACCGGCAATGCCATCGAAGTCTGCGCTTCATTTGGCAACTCGGAACGAGTTTCGGCATTGTTCGAAGCCGAATTGAGCGAATGCTCGATGGGAGGAAACCTTTGCGGTGTCAGCACTGGCGAAGCGCTCTCCCGCTGGTGCGCAGCGCAGATTGGCAACAACGCGCTTTCTGATTTCGCGACCGCGCCAACCTGGGCGCAAGACGGAATGCCGGACTTCGTCGATAAAACCGATCCTACCGATCAGAATGCCGACAGCACCGGATGTGGGATGGCTTTTTTATCCTGGCTGCAGAGCCAAGGCTACGGCTTGGCCAAGATCGCCCCCGCCATGGTGGCGTTGGGCGCCAGCGGAACGCTTGCTCAACTCTACGCGAACCTTACGTCGTCGCCGGCCAGCAACGCGTGGCCAGCCTTCCAATCCGCCATCAAGGCGCTGCCGAACGGGGTAACCAGCGACGACCCATTCGGCGGCGGTGCGTAAGGCACGCTCTGCTTGATCGCTGTGCAGGACGCAGTTTACGGCAGTCGATCCATCAGCCCGGGAAGGGTCTTCATCAGATCGTTGTAGATGACCATGACGGCGAACAGCACCAGGAAAACGAATGCTGCCTGGTAAACGCGCTCTTTGATGCGCAAGCTCACGTCGCGCCGCATGAGCCCTTCGATCAACAAAAACAGGATGACGCCGCCATCGAGAATGGGAATCGGCAGCAGGTTAAAGATGCCCAGGTTCAGGCTGATGCCCGCCGTCAACTCCATCAGCGGAGTCCAGCCCTTCTGCTGGGCAGCGTACCCGGCGTCCTGCGCAATGCCAATTGGCCCCGATACTGCCCGCAGCGAAACTTTCCTCTGCACAATCTTTTTAGCCAGTTCAAGAATCAACAGCGAATATTTCTTGTTTTGCTCGAGCGAAAGGCTAAGTGCCTGGGTGAACGGCAAGGTCGTCACTTTCGTCTCACTCTTATTGAGAAATCCCAGGCGGTATCGCTGCTCTTTTGGATCTTCCGTCTTCGAGAGCACAGGTTTGAGATTAAAACTCAAAGTCTGACCACCACGTATCACCGTGAGATCGACCGGCTTATCTTTGGTTTCCTGCAGCCGCTCAATCATGTTCTCGATCGAAGTCAGGCTCTGGCCATCCATGGCAACAATGCGGTCGTCTTCCCTGATGCCAGCCTTGGCTGCAGGGGTGTCGGATTCAACTCTGCCGACCACCACCGGCTCCTCAGGATACCAACCAGCCGAACCCACCTCAGAGGAGGTCACAGGCTGCGGCACAATGGTTTTCTGGAAAATCTGATCGCCTCGCTGAATGCTCACAGTTAAAGGCTGGTTCGCGCTTAGCCATACCCGCGGCTGCAATTGTTCCCAGGTGGGATTGTCAATGCCATCGACCTTCACAATACGGTCGCCAGGCTGCAGGCCTGCTTGGGCGGCTGCTGAATTGTGTTTCACTCCTTCGATCACCGCGGGCTTATCCAGAAATACCGGATATTCGTAATGCACCATGTAAACGGTGGTGAGCAGGAAAATTGCCAGCAGAATGTTCATCGCCGGGCCGGCAATCGCGATCAGAAAGCGGTGAAAGCGGGAATGCGACATAAACTCGGCAGGATCGCCCGTGCGCTCGTCCATGGGATTCTCGCCGCTCATCTTCACGTATCCGCCCAGCGGCAAGATGTTGATGCGATAGTCTGTGTCGCCCCTGCGGAAGCCAATCAGCCGCTTGCCGAATCCAATGGCAAACTGCTCCACGCGGACGCCGAGCAGCTTGGCCACGGCGAAGTGGCCAAATTCGTGGATCAGGATCATGAAGCCAAGGACCACAGCGACGGCAGCGATGGAAATGAAGAAATCAGACATATAAGAAATCCGTAAACTCCCAATCAGATTCGATCACTAGACTACAGATGTTGCCCGCGGTTGGGCACTTTTCTTTCGCAGGCCTAAAACCCTCTCTTGAGCATATCGACGAGCTTCCGCGTCGGCTTGAAGAACTTCCGCGATCGAACGCAGCTTCCTACTATTAGATGCAGAAACCGTTTCTTCGATGATTCTCGGAATTCCATCGAATGAAATGCTGCCTTCCAGAAACGCCGCAACTGCCACTTCATCCGCTGCGTTGAGCGCTACAGTTTTTGCCCCACCCGCCTCCGCCGCTTCATACGCCAAACGGAGACAAGGAAATTTATTCATGTCGGGCGGGCAGAAGTCCAGATGACGCAAGTTACCCACCGGAAAGCGCATATCTGACTGAATACGCTCGGGATATGTTAGCGCATACAGGATTGGCAGCCGCATGTCGGTTACTGAAACTTGAGCAACTATACTGCCATCGACAAACTCAACCATAGAGTGAATTGTCGACTGCGGGTGTACTAGCACTTCCACCTTGCTCGGCGGCAGGTTAAATAGTCTGCAGGCCTCAATCACCTCGAAGCCCTTGTTCATCAATGTCGCCGAGTCGATGGTGATGCGCTTCCCCATCTTCCAGGTGGGGTGATTGAGCGCCTGCTCTACCGTGATGGCACTGAAATCGGACCGCGGCGTGTTCAGAAAAGGACCGCCCGAGGCCGTCAGCCAAATGCGTTCCACTTCCTCTATTCGCCCGCCGCGGAGGCACTGATGCACGGCATTGTGCTCGCTGTCGATCGGCAGCAATGGCTTGCCCTGGCGTCGAGCCTCCTCCGTAATCAATTCGCCGGCTGCCACTAGGCATTCCTTGTTGGCCACGCCTACCGTCTTTCCCGCTCGCACCGCCTCGTAGGTCGCCTCAAGCCCGGCCACACCGACGATGGCGCTTACTACGAAGTCGACCGCTCGATGGGTCGCGACTTGTACGGTGCCAGCGGCGCCATGGATCACCTCAATGTCACCCAGTCCTGATTGCTTCAGACGCGCGCGCAACCGGTCAGAGTCACGCTCATCTGCCATCGATACCACGCGTGGCTGCCAGCGCTTGGCTTGCTCGAATGCGGCCTCCAGATTCGACCCGCTAGCTAAAGCGACAATCTGAAAGCGCTCCGGATAAGCCTCCGCGACACTAATTGTGCTCCGCCCGATCGATCCGGTCGACCCGAGGATGGCAATGTGTTTCATTCTAAGAAAGTCGTACCCTGATACGGTGAGTCTTCATTTTACCCGTTACCAGGGACGCGCGGGTGGGAACAATGCAACGGCGTAGAACCACAGCACCGGAGCGGCAAAGAGCAGAGCGTCGATGCGGTCAAGCATTCCTCCGTGGCCGGGGAGGATTGTGCCTGAATCTTTTACTCCGGCGCCGCGCTTGATCAGAGATTCCACCAGATCGCCAAGTTGCGCCGCGATGTTTACCGCTATCGTCAACAGGACGATCGGCAACCAGTCTGGCTTCTCTAGCCCAAACAAGCCGTCCCGACGTTCAATCAGGCGCGCGCGCAGCAGAAATGAACTAATCTGCAATGCGTAGGTAAAGAGCAAACTCCCAACCAGCAAACTCGCCGCCACGGAGGCCGCTGCCCCCTCCCAGGTCTTCTTAGGACTGATGCGCGGCGCCATTAAATGCCGGCCGAGCGAGCGACCGACGAAATAAGCGAAAATGTCTCCCGCCCATACCACTAGAAGGAGATAGAGCAACCAGAACGCTCCCGCGATCTGCTCGCGGAGTGTCACGAGCATCGCCATGGGCAATGCGATGTAGGCAAAGGCAAAAATCGCAGCCGCGGCGGCTGGATATGCGTCGCTCATCTGACTCCGCCGCATGGTGATGGTTAGGAAAATAAAGGGCGCAATGGCGCATGCGAAGCCGATCGCCACGATGAATTTCAGCGTGTAGAGTTGCGGTGTTTCGCCCGTAGACGTGACCGCGAGAACCAGAAATAGAAATCCAATGAAAAAATATGT
>JGI12695J13573_1000095_pt1 | contig 12443 bp, 11 predicted proteins | sample BlaSpr_A8_OM2_M3_FD_13573 | JGI IMG/M metagenome (IMG submission 13573) | reverse complement strand
TCGAATATTTGACGTATGTTCTCTGGGCGGTTTCCCCGCAAGGGCGCCCGGTGAATCTTGGCGAAGTCACGCTGGAAAAAGGGAATGCGCACCTGAAAGCTTTTACCGATCTGCAAAGTTTCGGCATGATCGTAACCGCCGAGCCGTATTTCGCGGTGACTGCGCCGGGCAATATGGTGGTCATGGAAAGCGCTCCGCTGAACGGAGCGGGTGGCGAAAATATCGAAGCCAAATATGACTTAGTGAGCCGCGGCACATACTCTTCCACCAACACACATATTCAGGACGCTATTTTTGGTATCGACACCAAGACTCCGCTCGAGCTCTTTGAAGCCCGCAACGCCATGCGTATCGCGCGCATTGCGGCGGGTGAGAAGTATGCATCGTCGATCATTGGTAAAGCTGGGCAGCAGCTGATGCATGCCGAGGAAGCTTATCGCCAGAAACAAAATAAAGCGGCGATTGAAGCTGCCGCGAAAGAAGCCACAGAAACCGCAGAAGAGGCACGCTTAATGGCGGTGAAGCAGAAGGCCGAAGACGAAGCTCAGGCCGCAGCCGCAGCGCGCGAAGCCAAAGCGCGGGCCGATGCCGACGCTGAAGCCAAGCGCCGAGCCGATGCTGAAAACGCTCGCGCCCAGGCGGAGGCAGCACGTGCTGAAGCCGAAAAAGCCAAAGCCGAAGCCCTAAAGATGAAGCAGGAAGCCGAAGCCGCTGCGCAAGAAGCCGCGCGCCAGAGAGCCGCCGCCGAAAAAGCTACTGCTGAAGCCGTCGCTCAGCAACAAGTGCTGGCAGCCGAAACCGACAAGGCTCGTCAGGCCGCCGCGCAATCCGACTCTCTNAACCGCAAAACAGCANGCNGAAAAAGAAAAGCAGCAGGCCGAGTACGAAAAGCAGGAGCTCCGCGCCCGCCTTCTGCAACAACTCAACAGCATTCTGGCCACGCGGGATTCCGCGCGCGGCCTGGTCGCCAACATGTCTGACGTTCTATTCCGCAGCGGCAGCTTCGAGCTGCTTCCCGGAGCTCGCGAGCGCCTGGCGAAAGTTTCCGGCATCGTGCTCGCCTATCCAACGTTGCATGTCGCCATCGAAGGCCACACCGACAGCATTGGATCCGACGACTACAACCAGCAGCTTTCGGAGCATCGCGCCCAGGCCGTTCGCGATTACTTCGTGCAGCAGGGCATTAACTCGGGCGCTGTGGAGGCCCGTGGGTATGGCAAGAACGAGCCCATCGCCTCGAACGATACGGCGGAAGGCCGCCAGCAAAACCGCCGTGTGGAATTGATCCTCTCCGGCGACGCCATCGGCACCGATGTAAATGGAGTTCCTGCGCAAACCGCGGCCACTCAGCGCCAGTAAAGAAGATAGGATTCCGGCAAGACAGCGTCTCCGTAGAGACTGTCCCTTCTGTCTAAGTCTAGGGCACGGGCACGGAACCGTACGCTGGGGGCGGCGACGCGCGGGTGTACACACGACAGCGTCGATAAGTCCAATCTCCTGCTCTCACCATTTCACTTGTTAGGTCCTGCAGGGCGACCTATTATTGATTTCGGAATGTCGCTCCCCACTTCGAAAACAGCCATAGGCCACACCCCTACGAGGAAAATTGCACTTCTTGCCGTGGCCGTGATCCTCGCCGTAATTGGGTATTTCGGCTTCAGAATGATGTGGGGATTAGTGATGCTCGGATATGTCGATTCCGCAATCTTTCGAATGAGAGTTTTGGACGCGGCAGAGACCCAGTTCGCCAAGGAGCATCCAGCGCTCGGTTATACGTGTAAGTTGTCGGAGCTACCGAGCGACGAGGTTCGGCAGTTACTGGCGAAGAGTAGTATTGAAAATGGCTATGCGTTCGAGATCGTCGGATGCCACGCCCCGGGTGCGCAAACGCCGAATCCCGTATATCACGTTACTGCTCGACCCCTGCATTCGCGCCAGCCAGCTTTTTGTTCCGATCAGTCTGGAATCGTAAGAGCTGATTACAGTGAGTCCGTCGAAGTATGCCGTTCAAATGGAGTTCCCCTGTAGTTGGCCGTGGAAGAGCCGGCAGTTGATCCCAAAAGTGCCCGCTCCCTACGTTCCCTGCTAGCTCCGAAACAACGCTTGCCCACTCACTGGAAACCCATTACCCTAATTAAGGCCCGGCGATGTTTAGCCCGCACCCCAATCTCGCCGATGATGTGAATCACGCCATCATCCAGTCGGAAGTCGAAGGCGGAGTTTTTCTCCATGACCTTCCGCCCTCGACCGTGCTTTACATTCAAACCATGCATCACTGCTACACGGCCGTGCTGCTGGGCGGGAGCGAAGCTCTTCTGTCCGGCCATCCTGAATTTTGTCCTGACCCGGTTCAGGTGGCGATCGCCGGTTCGACGTGGGGGGGCTCGATGCTAAAGCTCCAGTACGTTGGGCGTGGCATGCATTTGGAATTTCGCCATCCGGAATACGCCACTCCGATTATTACGTCGCCCATCCAGGAAATCCGGGACACTACCGCTGTTTAGTCCTGATGCTTCGTTCCGACCATTGACTTGCGCTCCTCACCCCTCTAACATTTCACCCGGAAGCCGCCTGTGATGAATATCGCTACCCGCGAAGTCAGCCACGTCACCATCGTTGACCTTGATGGCCGCATCACGCTTGGGGACGAAACCGAGCATCTTCGAGAGGCAGTCCGCCAGCTTGTGGCCGCTGGCAAGAAAAAAATTGTTCTGAATTTGGCGCGCGTCGATTACATCGATTCCTCTGGCGTGGGCGAACTGGTTAGCAGCTTCACTGCTGTCCGCAATGCCGGCGGCGACCTCAAACTCTTCGGCCTGACAAAAAAAGTCCACGATATCCTGAACGTCACCAAACTCTATACAGTGTTCGATATTAAGGAAGACGAATTCACCGCGGTAAAATCGTTCGACTACTTCTTTGCCAAGTGAGATATAAAAGGAACTAGCTTGGTTGCGGAACTGTGCCGCTTTCCGGCTGCATTCAGGAGATCAGATCCGGCAATCAGTTCTCTTCCGGCCTCATCTTTCCAGTGCGCAAATAACGGCTATGCCAGCCCAGGCACTCGCTCATCATGTGCGGCGTATGCTTTCCGAACGAAAGCCGCTCGGCCCGGTTCAGGTATTCGAGTAACAAACCTTTGTAGTCCGGACTCGCGCATTTCTCAATGATCAGCCGCGCCCGTTGCCGCGGCGACAGCCCGCGTAAATCGGCCAGTCCGTGTTCGGTGACCAGCACCTGCACGTCATGCTCGGTGTGATCCACATGCGAGACCATGGGCACGATGGTCGAGATATCGCCGTGATGCGCCGTTGAGGGCGCCATGAAAATCGAGAGATATCCGTTGCGCGCAAAGTCCCCCGAACCGCCAATTCCGTTCTGAATGCGCGATCCCATCACGTGGGTCGAGTTCACATTGCCATAAATGTCGGCTTCGATCATTCCGTTCATCGCGATTACGCCCAGCCGCCGAATAATCTCGGGATGGTTCGAAATCTCCTGCGACCGCAGCACAATCCGTTCCCGATAGTTGGCCATGTCGCCATTTACTTCCGTCATCATCTCGGGGCTCAGCGAGAATGCCGTCGCCGACACCGAGTTCAACTTGCCCGATTGCAGCAGGCGCATCATGCCATCCTGGATCACTTCCGTGTAAGAAGTAAGTCCTTCAAACGGACCTTCCTCGAGCCCGCACAACACGGCATTGGCAATGTTGCCAACGCCGGATTGCAGGGGCAGCAGATTCGTCGGCATGCGTCCCTTCTGTACTTCCCAACTTAGAAATTTCAGGATGTGATCGGCGATGCACTTCGAGGCTTCATCCGGCGCCTTGAACCCAGTATTCCGGTCGGGAGCGTCCGTCAGCACGACTCCCACAACTTTCTCCTCAGGAATTTCAAAATACGGCGTTCCAATTCTTTGTCCGGGACGAACCAGCGGAATCGGGCCCCGATTCGGAGGCGCATCCATGCCGTAGTAGATGTCGTGCATCCCCTCGAGCGCCTCGGGCTGCCACGAATTCACTTCAAGAATCACGCGCTCGGCCTGATCGATCCACGTCTTGTTGTTGCCGACGGAGGAACTTGGCACTAATCGTCCATCTTTGAGAACCGCGCTCACTTCAATGAGCGCGACATCCAGTTTGCCCAGAAAACCATACTCGACGAATTGCGCCACGTGGCTGAGATGAATGTCCATGTAATCCATCTCGCCCGCGTTGATTCGCTTGCGCGTCTCCGGGTCGGACTGATAGGGCAGCCGCAGATGAATTCCGCCTGCCATGGCGAGCGCGCCATCCAGTTCGGGGCCGGTCGATGCGCCCGTGAATACACTCACCTGAAATTTCTGTCCGCGAACGTTCGCTTCCGCGATACGGTGCGCCAGTTCAATTGGGACGACTTTGGGATAACCAGATCCAGTGAACCCGCTCATGCCAATCTGGTCGCCAGATTTGATGAGCGAAGCCGCTTCGTCCGCGCCCATAATTTTTTGCGCCAGCTGCGGGTTCAACACGCGTTCGCTGGTAGGAGCAACAGTAGTAGGCATACACAGCACCTTCAGGGAAGAATCGAAGTATGCGTGAAACTGTATCCCAGCGACGAACACTGGTCTGTGAGCTAGGTCACCTTTTCAAAGAATATTCTTAGACAGATCGAAGCTCATGTAGACACAGCTAGACACTCGGTGCCAGGTTCTCGAGGCTTCTTCTATCTCTTCCCATACTCCTGCACTACTCCATCAACCGCGACGGCAACATATTTGTGCGTCTCAACGTCGCGAAACTGCACCACCTGATGCTTCTCCCGCGCCAGTTGCCCCCATCGGCTTGGTTTCTCACGGTTCTGCTCGATTGCCTCAAAGACCCGCCCATTGAACTTGAACTGCGCCATCCGCAAGCGGCCACTTCCCACGCGTTTCACTCGAATCTTCTGATCTTCCAGGAGCACTTCCTCCCCATTCATCAACTGCGCGGCAACAGATCCCAGCGCCTTTTCCACTTCAGTCATAACAAAGTCCCACTTCCTTCAAGATTCGCGGGGAACGGGACGGCCAATCCGCAAACTACTGCAGAGGCATTCCACCAATTACTATCTCAATTCTGTTGTCGTTCCTGGTTCCCGGGTTATTGATTTACGATTTCGAAACTGCTAGTGGAGGGAGGCAGCATACAGAACATGATTGGCCGTTTTCGGATTGGTATCGGCTGGGAAGGCCGGAGCCGAAACTGCAGACTGCGGCGTTCCATGCCGAAGCAAGCTAAAAGCGGGGGTAGGCGGAACTGCAGTGAGGCCGGGATATCTACCCGTGTCCCGGATTCCTAATCCGGAGTCGCTCCCAGAAAATCTTCGTGGCCTTTGAACACCGCAGCGAGGTTGGTTATGCGGAACAGATCCTGCAGCCGTTGGTTCAGGTTGATAAGCTTGAGCCTGCAGTGCTGCCTCTTGGCCGACAGGAACAGGCCGACCACCATGCCCAGACCGGAGCTGTCCATGTAGCTCACGTTGGTCAAGTCGAGCACGACGCATTGTGTCTGCGGGATAAGTTCGCGGACGGTGGACTGCAGTTGGGGCGAAGTGCCAGAGCTGATCCTGCCGCTGCAACGCACCACAATTTCTTCCGGAGTTCTAACAATTTCCAGATTCAATTCTGAGATTGGAATGGGGTTTGCCGCCATGATGGGCCCTCCAGAGCTAGACGTGAGATTGCGCGCTACCGGCCGCACCCAGGAATCCGAACGGCACCAGTTTCTTCGAACTTCAATCAGCCGTGCAGGGGTAGGCCGGGCTGAACGACACCACGATACTCCGTGCGGCAAGAAAGTCAAGAACTTAAGCTCTGGCCTGACCGTTCCCCCTCAACATCTCGACCACGCGCTCATAATCATCCACGGTTGCGTACTCGATTACGATGCGCCCCTTGCCGTTCCGGTCTTTGATTCTCACTCGCATGCCCAGGGTGCGCTCCATCTCAGTTTGCGCGGCTCGCACATTGGGGTCCATCCAGCGCGCGCCTCGGTCTTTTTTCTCTGATCCCGGCTGACCCGGCGAAGGCGAAAACGCACCGTTGATCTGCATGACCCGGTCTTCGATCTCGCTCCACTTCAGGTGCTTGGCGACCACTTCATCCGCCAAGGACTCGATGTGATCCGGATTTTCCAGAGCAAGAATCAGGCGCGCATCGCTGAAGCTGAGCTTATCCTCCAGCATGTATCCCATGACTTTTTTCGGAAGCCGCAAGAGCCGCATGTAATTTGAAACTGTTTCGCGCGACACTCCCACGCGTTCGGCAATCTGGGCCTGCGTCAGTTGAAACTCCTTGCTCAGCACCCGGAACGCCTCCGCCTGCTCCAGCGGATTCAGGTCTTCGCGAACCACGTTCTCGAGCACCGTCATCTCGGCCGCTTGCTGCGGTGAGACGCGCCGAACCAATGCCGGGATCGTCTCTTTACCGGCCATCTTCGAGGCGCGCAAACGGCGCTCACCAAGAACCAGGGTGTAGCGCCCTTCTTCTTCGGCAGGACGCACTACGACCGGCTGCACTACTCCGTGTTCCTTGATCGAATCCCGGAGCTCAGCGAGAGTCTCCTCATCGAAGACGTACCGCGTCTGATAAGGATTTTTATCGATCGACTCAATCGCCAGCTGCACGACTAAATTGCCGGATGTAGTTTGAGGTGTAACGGAAATCGGCTCGTCGCCAGCGACTGCAATTCCCTTGTCATCACGGGTGAGGCGAGGGATCTTGGTCTCCGCTCCGTGGATTCGGTCGCTTTCTGGAATATGAGGCCTAGGCGCGGGCTCAGCTTTGGCGCCGCTCGTTGCCGGCGGATCGACACTTGGCCGCACGACTCTTGGTCCCGGCAGCAACGACTCCAGTCCCCGCCCTAAAGCCCGCCGCTTCTCGACTTTCTCGTCCTTCTTCTCCGCCGCGACTGTCATTCGTTTTCCTCAGTGAACCTTAGTGAGTAGTTTCGCGATGCAAGCCATCCATACATCGATGTGCATCAATATAGTATATCGACGTACGTCGATATACACTTAAGCGCTGATCGCCGCCGAAGCCCCCGCGGCAGCGGCCAGGTGCCGGCCCATGAGTTCCTTCGCCAGGCGAATGTAACTTTCCGCGCCCTTGGATCGCGGATCGTACACCAGCGCCGCTTTCCCGTGGCTGGGCGCCTCGGCCAGCCGGATGTTCCGCGGTATGGACGAAGCACACAGCTTTTCCCCAAAATACTTCTTCAATTCCGCCATCACCTGTTGAGCGAGGTTGGTTCGGTCGTCGAGCATGGTCAGAACGACGCCTTCAATTTCTAGGGCAGGGTTCAATTCGGCGCGAATACGTTCTATGGTATCGAGCAACTCGCTGATTCCCTCGAGGGCAAAATATTCCGCCTGCATGGGAATCAAAACCGAATCAGCCGCCACCAGAGCGTTCAGGGTAAGGAGATCGAGCGCCGGCGGACAGTCCAGGACAATGTAGGAAAATCGATCACGCAAGGGAGCGAGTGCGTCGCGCAAGCGAAACTCGCGCCGATCCGCCTCGACCAGTTCAATATTGGCACCGATCAAGTTCTTGTGGGCAGGAATAATCCAGAGCTGCTCGAGTTCAGTAGCGGCCAGTGCCTCTTCGCCCAAGGCTTCGCCCAAGAGTAAATGATAAGTCGACACGCGCTCGGGATCTTTGACCAGCCCCAAGCCGCTGGAGGCATTCGACTGCGGATCGCAATCAATGATGAGAGTGTTGACTTCGGCCGCCGCAAAGGACGCAGCAAGGTTGATGGCGGTCGTAGTTTTGCCCACGCCGCCCTTCTGATTGGCAACAGCGATAACGCGTCCCATAAATTGTCGAGGAGCCAGAGTGCAGCCAGCATAATGCGGCTTGCATTTCAAATGCAATGAAGAAACGCTGTGCACGAGAGGAATTTGTGTGCAAAACGAGTCCAATGTTCCCGTGGGAACATTGCTTGTCTATCGATTGAAACGGAAGTGTTCCCATGGGAACATTCGGGATTCTCCTTGCTGTCGAGGAATCTGCCGTTCGAAACCACCAAATTCATAAGTTGTTGGTCAAATACTGCGGAAACGCGTAAGCAACTTGGGACGGGGGTATGCGGGCACACATGATGGTCGTAAGGACCTGTTGTTTACCACTTTACAGCTCAATAGGCCAGCAATCGCCCTATATTTTCCTCAACAGCCCCGCTTTCAGTCCACCTGTTTGCTAGTGTGGTTCATGATCCAAGCCAGGGATCGTGAAATACCGTGAAATAATGTTCCGATGGGAACATTAGGAACAATGCCGCTATTGAGTAAATGCCAGAACCCTGGACTCTGAGTCTGGAACAGGAATAGGGTCGTCCCACTGTAGCGTTGGGACGGTTCGGCGAACCTGGTCGAGTTGATGGGAGGAAATCAGAAGAGCAAGCCGGCCCGCCGGAGCCAGGAGGGCGGCAGCGATGGGAAGCGCAAGATTTAGTCGCTCGACAGCGCGCATGGTGACAACATCGAAGGTGGAAGGAGGAAGTGTCTCGGCCCGGCCGTTATATATATTGACATCCGTCAATGTTAGAGCACGCGTCACCTCGCGAAGGAATACGGCTTTCTTTTGGTGGGATTCGATTAGAGTGAGAACGATTTCTGGAGCCCAGAGTTTTATCGGAAGCCCGGGGAAGCCGGCACCGGAACCGAAATCGGCGACTCTTGTCCTGCTTGTGAGGCGGTCAGTGGCGGGGACAAAACCCTTTACCACAGAGGGCACAGGGGACACAGAGGAAACACTGGGAAAAAGGTGGCGGGCTACGAACAGGGATTCGCCGAAGTGGCGGGTGACAATTTCTTCGGGATCGCGGATCGCGGTAAGGTTGATGCGGGCGTTCCAGCGAACGAGTATATCGATGTACGTCGATATACGTTCGTACAACGAACCGCTCTCGCTGAATGGTGTGCTGTTGGCATCTTCCAGAAAGCGTCGGAGTAGTTCGGCGATACGCGGGGGCCGCATGGATTGTCGATTGTAGATGGGACGACCGCTCCTCTCAACCTGTGCATCGTCTGCGTCAGCCGTCGCGCTAGCTATGTTTGGGCGGGTGTGGCAAGCTTGGGATATGAAAAAACAAGGGTCGGACCAGGCGTTTCATGATCTGCGATATCAGGAACGCAAGCGGGAAGAAGCGGCGCGGAAGCCTGCGAAGAACAAAGCAAGTGGCGAAGAGTCTGAGAGCAAGCGCGCAGAGTTGGATGGCAACGGACCGGAGAATAAGGGGAAGGCTTAACGCTCCTTCATACCGGCTATCGCTTCTTGACCTGCTATGCCAACAACCGACAAGGACATCGCGCCCGCGGTGTCCTTAATTTAGTTCGTTCTCGTTATCAGTATAAAAAAAGGGGCCCGGCAGGCCAGGCCCCTCGCTGAAACCAGATTAAACCTAGTTGCAGCCCGTTGCCGGCTCGCGGAAGCCCGGGAACGGATTCAGGTCACCCATCAAAGTGTAGCGGCCTATGTTCGTCGAGGGGCTCTGCGTTGGCTCCGAGGCGGTGTTCGGAGCGAGCCGCAGGAACCACGGGAAGTGCACCTCGTCTTCAGGATGGTAGTATCCGTCGGCACTCTGGGTGCCATTCGGATTAGCGCCCTGTCCGAAGGTGTTGGTGCCCATGGCGAAGCCGATCGCCACCACCGGGTCGCCAGTCTCGAGAATCCCGCTGCATCCGTACTGCGGCGCGGTTGGCGTGAGCCACGGTTCCACAGTGTTGTTCACGAAAGGATCGTCGGACCATTCGGAAATCTCGTGACTCAGCGCGTGAATATCTTGCAGCGCCCAGTCCGTGCCGCCGTTCGGCCGCGCGTAGACGCCGGGCTGAACCCAAGAAGCCCACGCGAACGTCTGTACTTTGGCGTTTCCGTTGGTGTTTCCGCTGCCGCCGCCGTTACCAACGGACCGCGTTCCGTGGAAACCGATCACACAGCAGTTGAGTACGTTTTTGCCCTCATACAGCAGGACGTCGTTCGTCAAGAAGATTGGCAGGTGGGTGGGGTCAGACTGCGTCTCCAGGTTCTGGATTTGTGACGACCACCAACCAATGTCGACATCCGCGAAAATTACACCGCGGCCACTCACGAGCCGCGTGCCCTGGTTGCTGGGCACGTTGATGGTGACGGCCGGCAAGACATTTGGGTGCAGGATCAAGTGGTATTTGCTGGTTCCGGTCTGGTTGAACTGTGATCGCATCGTCGCATCCTGGAGCTGGAGCTGGTTGCCGGCGTCACCTTGGGAGAGGACGCCACCCGGACCCATGATGAGGGCGGGGGCGACTGGAAACGCGCCAGCTGCGGTTGCGGCGGGAGTCGAGCCATAGTCGTTGAGCGCAAACTCAGGGGAAGCCAGCGTTGCGGCGAGGATGTCGCTGCCGCTGAACGTATGTCCGCCAATATTTACGATGATCGGNGTGATGTCTGCTTCGACCGTCACCGAGCACGCCGTGCCTGAGCAGTTGTTCGGGTCGGCGCCGACCATGTTGTAGCCATAGGTGATTCCGTTGTTCGGGTCGAGCGTCGATCCAAACCAATGCGGGACGGTGCGTGTCGTGGGCAGCACGGTGGCTCCGCCGATTGTCGTCGACAGCGCCTTCAGCTGCGAATCGTCGATCACCTGAGGCGCGGATTGGGCTGCGGATGTTTCGGCAAGCCCAAAAAGCGTGAGGCAAACCAGTACAGCAACAAATGGTAACAACGCAAGCTTCTTCATACGGAATTGTTCTCCTGAGAGGGTAAGTGTTTTTGGTTAGAACGCCAGCATGTCCGATTAGCGGTTTCGGGGGAGGCGACGACAGTCGATCAGATTCGTGCGCACCCATACTACAACAAATTAGAATCGGCGCAAAGGGGCGAATTTACTGGACTCGGCGGCGATTATGCAACAATCTTCACCTTTGGACAATTGCGTTGCATGCGCTACAGCAATTGACGCATATGATTGATTCTGTAACTTCTGTCTACGCTGAAATTATTGAATGGCAAGGCTGACCGGAGTTCGGAAGCAATACATTTTGCATTGAGGCGAAAAGGAGGCGCGCTGGATGCATTGGCCGAGCCGCGGGAACTATGGGAAAGATCTGGACAGCAAAAAGGGCACCGCTGTTGCGATGCCCTTAGCTTTGATCCGTGGTTTTCGGCTGTCGTTACTAAGAACAGCCGAGAGCGTCCAGGGTCGGGATGTCGGTTAGTTCGGGTGAGAGCGAAGGGAGCACGGTCTCATCCGGATAGCTGTAAGCGTGGTCGATGGCGCTGGAGTTCTTCTCGAACGCGAACCAGGGCAATAAAGCGATAGTTTGCGGGTGGTAGGTGAAGTTGCCAATCGCGATCGGGAAGGTGGCATTAGGAAGGACTTCCACCACGTCGCCAACTTCAAGAAAGTCCTGGCACTGGTTGCCTTGAGGTCCTTGAGGACTTCCACTGTTCCAGAACGGGGTGATGTTGTGAATTCCGTCGAACGCCACGAACGGATCGTTGAAGATTTCTGCCATTTCATGACTGTGCCCTGTCACATCTTCGAATCCGCCGTTGAAGAGGCCCGGGCTGATCCAACTGGCGTAGTTGAAGACGAAGAATTTTGTAAGGTTGCCGTTTGTGGCGTCCCCAGCTTCTCCATCGATGCTGTGAAAGCCAAGCACACAGCATTGGTTGGGATCATTATTTTCAAACAGGTAGACATTGGGAAAGAACGCGGTGGCGATGTCTTTGGTCGTGATATCGCCGGCCAGTTCGGCCGCGCCGAGTACGGTGGTGTTATCCGCAGCGGCAGGAGGAGCAAGTTTGTTGGAGAATACTGGATCGCTGACCAACACGAAAAGGCAACAGGTGCCGTCGTCATTCAGAGCGAACTCGTAGGTTCCCTGGTTTAGGACCATAGTTCGGGGTGTCACGACCTGCGGAACCAATAATGTGTGCCAGTCAGAACGGGCTTTATTGCCGAACGTGGCGCGCTGTTCCGCGTCATTGAGTTGGGTGGGTACTGGGCTGCTGCTGAAGTCCGCATTGCTATACACCGGTCCGTTCAAGAAGTCCTGCAGGAAGGGATCCGGCTTGGAGATCAGGCGAACGGTTTGGTGGAACTGGTTGACCACAAAGCGGGGATTGCCATTGGCATCTCGCATGTCGATGGTAACCGGAATGATGGGCGCGTTTATCGCGGTAATTCCACCTTTTTCCGGCGGATTGCCGACCATGCTGTATTCCCAGATATGATTTGGGGTGACGGCGGATATGCCGTTATTGTCAAACGCGGTGGGGAGAACGCCCGCATGGTCAAAATGTCCAGTAAAGTTAATCAGCGTGTCCACTCCCGCCGGAAATCCGTGGGGCGTGGGGATGTTGCCCTTGCCGTGAAGTCCACCGGCATGATTGGTGTGCATTGGATGTTTTGTGGATAGGAAATTCGCCGGGAGTTC
>JGI12695J13573_1000093_pt1 | contig 12471 bp, 11 predicted proteins | sample BlaSpr_A8_OM2_M3_FD_13573 | JGI IMG/M metagenome (IMG submission 13573) | reverse complement strand
AGATTGTCATCCTGAGCAAGCGTACTTTGCGCCGCGAAAGCATGCCCTGAGCGAAGTCGAAGGGGATCTGGGCGAGCCGCGCGATGTGTCGCGTTCTTGGCGACACAATAATCGCGCGTTTGGCTCGCTTCCTTATCAAGCTGCATCACTACCCGATTCGGCCGGATTGCAGATATCAGGGGTGCGAAGGAGAACGTTCCTGCGACCCTGCCGCAGGCGGCGCGGATCGCCCGTTTTCTTCGCCATGATGCTCGTGCCGCACCATCGCCTTTTCCAATTCTTTTTGGTGATCGGTAAGCAGAGCATGAATCTGGCGGTGGGTTTCGTCGCTGATCGCGTGAATCTGCGGGGCAAGCTCCTGCCGCGAAGCTTTCGGATTCTTATCCAGCAGCGCCTGAATCTTATCGTGATGCTCCTGCAGCAGAGGCCGCACCTGCCGCTGCTGTTCCGGAGTCAACTCCAAATCCTTCGTGAGGTTGGCGAGCTTCTCGTCGATCGATTGCGGCGTATGGACATGCTGAAGCCGCTCTCGCGCTGGGGGCTGTTTTGCCTCATTGTCCTGACCTATGGCAACCCCTGCGATTCCGAGTGTAAGTACGCCCGCGTATGCGAGCGTGAAAAGTAAGTTTCGCATGGATAGCAGCTCCTTTAATTGTCGACGCAATCCCAGCCGAGACTAAATGTGAATGATATGCGTGAATAATACACGCAACTCTCCGCTGCTTGGCCTGGCATTCACTCCGGCTTCAATTTCCGTGAACGAATGCCGGTCATTAGCAGTAGCAGCGTGTTAGTTGCCTACTCCACTTGCGACAGAATTGACCATGACTCCATGCTCCCCTACCAGGGTCTCCTTCGCATCCTGCGCTAACTCTCCCCGCACCTGTTTGGAGTACATAAATTCATGTCCAGTCTCCATGCCAGGATAAAACCAGCTCACGATAGCGGCAGGTTGACCATCCGGACGTTCTGCAAGTGTGACTGCAATCGGATCGCTGTCCCCTGTCCGTTCGGTCGGAATGGTTTCAAACGTTGCCAAAACCTCAGTACCTGTCGCGTTGAGAATCCGAACAATATTCCGGCTAGACTCCGTGTTTGCCAGCTCAAATTCATAAGTGCCCGCGGCCAGAACCCGGCCCGGGACCTGCACCGGTTGGCTGAACGTAAATCTCGCCATCTGGTTCGCCTCGTCCGCGTGAGCAGCCAGTTCGAAAATAAGAGTAAATGCGATGATGAAACCTGCAAGCATGCTTACCTTTGAAACTCTCATAATGCCTTCCTCCTTTGACGGCTTTTTATCGGCTATCAATGAATTAGATTCCGCACCGGGCCAATAGACGGTTAAGAATGGTTAAGAAGGGTCAATCTCTGTGAAGCAAAGTAGTGATGGAAAGCGGTAAGTGGCACGGCAAGCACTACTAAGTGGAAATGCGACAACAAGTATCCTCAGCCATGCGAATTTATTCGACATTTTGCGGCAGTGAAGCGTACACATAGCCGACACCTCGGATGGTCTTGATTCGCTCATCCGTTCTCGCCGAGATCTTCTTCCGTAGATTGTGCATGTGCACGTCAAGACTGCGGTCAAATGCAGTTAACTTCCTGCCCAGCGCTCTCTCGGCAAGAGTTTCCCTGGTCACGATGCTGCCTGCATTACGCAGCAGACACTCCAGCAGATCGAACTCGACAGCCGTTAATTCGACCGGAATTTTGGAGCGAGACACCGCTCTTCGGCTGGCAGAAAGCGCGAGATCGCCGATCTTGATTTCATTCTCATTCTTCGGTACATCGCGGGTACGTCGCAGAATCGCATGTACCCGAGCTGCCAGCTCACGAGCTTCGAACGGCTTTGCAAGATAGTCGTCCGCTCCAATTTGCAGGCCAATAATTCGATCCGCCGTTTCGCCCGCCGCGCTAAGAAGCAGGACCGGCACTTTGGACGACGCACGCAGTGTTTTCAAAAGCTCCAAACCCGACCCATCAGGAAGCATCACATCCAGCACGATCAAGTCATGCGCTTCGTCGACAGCTCGGGCTATGCCGCTGGCGTAGTCGTAAGCGGCATCCACCGTAAATCCTTCCGTTGCGAGAAACTCCCGCAGCAGGTCAACTAGCACCCGGTCGTCGTCAATCACCAGAACGTGATTCATTCCTTCAAATCGTTCTTCAAGGAAAACATTGACTCAGGCTGGCTGTTCATCAGAACATCCAGGGCGACTACTCTTAACTCTGGATCTGTAGAATCAGCAGCCTTCAGAAGTTCTTCGCCTGCTTCCGGTTGTCCAAACCTATGCCACATCACTCCACAAAGAAAAATATAAGTGGCGTCCATCCTGTTAAATCGACCCTCTTGCTTTCTCTGAGTGCAATCCACCTGCCATTGCCGGGCAGCTGGGAACAGGTGCAAATCTTGCAAAACATGGTAAAGGTAGTGTCGAAATATTGACATTGGTGGCAGTAGGCGCTCCGGGTGGCCTTCCAGACCCTTGCTCCCCAGGAAGGTTGCCGCGTATGGTTATATTCTTGGTCTAGCAGTGGAACGAGCAGAACAACCTGCCTGTCGAGCAAGAACTATCAAGCAATGAGCCACGAAAAAGTATTGATCGTAGAGGACGAAGAAAACGAACGCACCGGCCTGGCCGAACTCGTCTCTTCCTGGGGCTATCGCGCCGATACCGCGCGCGACGGCGTCGAAGGCCTGGACAAGGCCACGCAATGGACTCCCGCCATCGTGGTCACCGACCTCAAGATGCCGCGCATGGGCGGCATCGAATTGCTGGAGCGCCTTGCCCAGCACTCCGAGGCGATGGCCGTAATCGTCGTCACCGCGCAGGGCAGCATCGATAGCGCCGTGCAAGCCATGCGCCAGGGCGCCTACGACTACATCACCAAGCCCATCGACACCAACCGCCTGCGCACCATGCTGCAGAATGCTTCTGCTCTGCTCGGAACCCGCGCCGAACTGGAAAGTGCTCGCCGCAAGTTGCGCGACTCCGGCTCGCTCGGCCAACTCCGCGGCGCGTCAAAAAAAATGCAGGAGATTTTCCGCCTCATCGAACTCGTCTCTCCCAGCACCGCCTCTGTTCTCATTACCGGAGCCAGCGGCACCGGCAAGGAACTCGTGGCTCGCACCGTCCACCAGCTGAGTCCTCGCCGCGAGCGTCCCTTCGTCGCCATCAACTGCGCTGCCATTCCCGAAACTCTGATCGAAAGTGAAATCTTTGGCCACGAAAAAGGAGCCTTCACCGGCGCCCTCGAACGCCGCACCGGCTGTTTCGAACTCGCCGAAGGCGGCACGCTTTTGCTCGACGAAATCGGTGAAATGCCCGTCGGCACTCAGGCCAAGCTTTTGCGCGTCCTCGAAGATCACAAACTTCGCCGCCTCGGCAGCAAAGTCGAAACCGCCGTCGACGTCCGCGTCCTCGCCGCCACCAACAAAGTTCCCGAGGAAGCCGTCTCCAGCGGCGAGCTGCGCAGCGACGTCTATTACCGCCTCAATGTCTTCAACATTCACATGCCGCCCTTGCGTGAACATAAAGAAGACATCCCCGATCTCGTCGATCTTCTCCTCTCGGAAATGGGCGCCAAGCACTCCCGCAAAGTCGGAGCTGTCAGTGAAGCTGTTATGAATCAATTCACCGCTTACTCCTGGCCCGGCAACGTGCGCGAACTTCGCAATACCATCGAACGCGCCATCATCGTCTGTGACAGCGGCATGATCGAAACCAAACATCTCCCTCCCGGATTCGGCCACGCTCCCCTCCGCTCCTCGATGAACGATCCCGACGCCGTCCGCCTCGGTGTCGGCACCACCGTCGGCGAAGCCGAAAAAATGCTCATCCTCAAGACCCTCGAATCCACCAGCAACAACAAGACCCGGGCCGCGGAAATCCTCGGAATCAGCCTCAAAACCCTGCATAATAAGCTGAAGGAATATGGGAGCAGCGCCGCCGACGCCGCTCCCGTCAAGGAGGAGGAACCGCAGTAATTCAGTGATCAGTCTCCAGTGGTCAGTGGCCAGACAAATTTTCCAGGATTTCGCGGCTGACCCTAATTTGCTCGAACTGACCACTGACCACTCGGTCGCTGCTCTGCTATGCGCCGCAAAGCCATCATCGTAGTCGTGATCACGCTCATGGTTACCGTGATGGTCGCCGCCTTCTCCTATCTCTACATCTCGCAAATTCTGCGCCAGCGCATCACCAGCGCCTACGAGAGCACCAGTCGCCTCACCCAGCAACTGGCCTACTTCGCCGAAAACGATCTGCCCGATCTCACCAGTACCCGCGTCGACACCAACGATCCCGCCGCCGTACGGCACGCCCTCGCCGACTACCTCCCCATGGACACCAACCTCCTAAACAATCTCGAATCCGAAGTCGCCCTCTGGCCCTTCATCTACGACGCCTCCGTCCTCGATTCCAACGGCAAGGCTCTGCTCCACACCAATCCGCAACTCATCGGCAAGCAAGTTGCCACGCGCCCCGATTTTCACGCCGTCACCACCGCCCGCTTTCGCGAGCAGCTTCGCCTCGTCTACAGCCCCGCCGCAGTCTACGACGTCAGCTTCCCCCTGCAGTTGAACGGAGCCCCCTTCGGCACCATCCACATCGGCGTCTCGACGGTCTTTCTTCAAAGCGAAATTACCCCGCGCCTCCTGCACGCCATCTATTTCTCGATCGCGTCGATTTTTCTATCCTTCCTGCTCGCCGCCGCCATCTCTAACCTCGCTCTTGGTCCGCTGAAGGAAATCAATCGCAACCTCGACGTCACTCTGGGCGCTACCGATGACCTCTCCGGAAGCGAATCTGAGCACGACGAATTTGGATTAGTCTCTCTCAAAATCGCCAACCTCGGCCGCCAGATCCGCGACAGCCGCGAAATTTTTTCCGCCCTGAAAGAGAACGTCGACCAGCTCATGTCCACCTTGCAGGACGGCCTGATGCTCTTCACCCGCGACTCGCGCGTAGTGTTAGTGAGCGCCCCGGTCGAGCGCTTCCTTGGCGTGCCTCGCCGCGACCTGCTGGGAAAAACCGCGCGCGACGTTTTCTCCGGCAGCAGCGCTCTTGCCGCCACCATCCTCGACGCATTCGAGCGCCGCCGTCCACTCTCGCAGCGCGAGTTCGTCGCCGCCGCCGGCCGGCGCGTTCAAGTTTCGTTGGATTTTGTTTCCGAAAAAAGCACGCAGATCGGCGCTCTGCTCATCATGCGCGACGCTGAATCCGTCCGCCGCATCGGTGACGAAATCGAAATGTCCCGCCGCCTCTCTGCCAGCGGACGCGTCACCGGCGGCGTCGCCCACGAAGTTAAAAATCCCATCAACGCCATCGTTCTTCACTTGCAGCTTCTGCAAAACAAGCTCGCCCAACTCGATCCCGATACCCGCCGCCACATGGACATCATTGGCAGCGAAATTCACCGCCTCGACCGCGTCGTGCAAACCCTGGTCGACTTCATGCGCGCCCGCGAACTCCATTTGGTCGAAGTCGATTTCCGCCGGCTGCTCGATGATGTCTCATTGCTCGCTTATCCCGAAGCCGAGCAACACGGCGTCAACATCAAGCGCGTCGTGTTTCCCGAGCCGCTCATCATCAAGGCCGATCTCGACCTCATGAAGCAGGCTCTTCTCAACGTGGTCATCAACGGAATTCAATCCATGTCGCAAGGCGGCCAGCTCACCATCAAGGCCCATCGCGAAGAAACTTCCGCCGTCGCCGAAATCTGCGACCAGGGCCCCGGCATCGCGCCGGAAGTGCAGGACAAAATTTTCGAGTTGTATTTCACCACCAAGAAAGACGGCAGTGGCATCGGCCTGGCGCAGACGTATCAAATCCTGCAATGGCACTACGGAACCGTCGAGTTCCAATCCGCCGCAGGCGAAGGCACCACCTTCCGCTTTCGCGTTCCCCTCGCCGCCTCCAGTCTCGACGCCGAAGCCGACAACGCCGCCCAAGCCAACCAAGTAATCTCCTAGCTCTCACTTCTCATTGAATTGTCATCCTGAGAGAGCGCGTCCTTTGCGCGAACGAAGGATCTGAGCGAGCCGCGCGGGCGTCGCGTCCTTTGCGACGCAATAATCGCGCGTTTGGCTCGCTTCCTTATCCCCCTCGTGCCCTTAGTGGTTATCCGGCTTTATCGTTGACGTTAATGCTGTTTTCCATCCATCCCGAAGCGTAAAATTGCCGGAAATGAATCTGGCCGCAATTCTTTCTATCTCTTTATTAAGCGTGACGGCGGCAACCGCGCCGCCCGTGCGCGAATTCTCCGGCCCGCGCACCACCCAAGCCGCACCCTCACCGCAAACTCAACCCAGCGATACTCCAGCTTCGCAAAGCACCGAACCCACTCAACCTGCCGACTCCACAAAGCCAGCCAAGCCGTCTCCGCACTCGGCTGTCCACTCCAGAAAAAAAGTCCCCTGCTCAAATTCTGCAACACCGCTGAAAACGGCTTCCGACCCTGCGCCCGCANCCGCNCCATCATCCCANCCCTGTCCGCCCCCCAAGAAAGTTGTCCACAACGGCGGATCCGACGAACCCAGCATTCAACTCGTCGGCGGCACCGCTGCCGACCAAGCCTCGCACCAGCATTCCACCGCGCAACTCACCGCCGCCACGGAAAACAACCTCAAACAGCTCGCCGGACGCCCACTCCCCGCGAACCAGCAAGATATGGTCAATCAAATAAAACAATTCATGGACCAATCCAAGGCCGCCGTCGCCGCCGGCGACTCAGCCCGCGGCCACAACCTCGCCCAGAAAGCTCACTTGCTTTCTGAAGAACTGGTTAAGCCCTCGAAATAATCGGATGAGGAATGCTCATGTGGGGACAGCTGCTATGCTCATGCGGGGACAGCCACTATGCTCATGTGGGGACAGCCGCCCTCGGCTGTCCTGTCGAGCGAAGCTCGACGATTCTAGGCCATCGCCGGCACACTGAGGCCAACCAGTTCCGTATCCCAAGCGGCCACAAGCAGCGGCGCAGTCTATCTAACTCGCTTTAATTTTGGCAGGCGTATTCGCTCTGTCGCTTTGCGGTGGCTTGATCACAATCGTGAGCACATAGCATTCCCTATGCACCGTCTTGCCTTGGTCATCGGTTGAGGCGGTTTCGATGTCTACCGGCTTCTTGCAGATTGAGCAATGTACCTGAAACTGGTGGGCGCTTTTCACTGGACACCTCCCGGACAAAAGAAGAGGAGTTTCTTAAAGAAATTCTAGGAACATAAAGGTTGTGTTTTCAAGTAGAAATTTTATGTACGGTGCCGCACACAACGATGAAACCGTATGCATTCCTTTAGAAGATGCCACTTCCATTATGAACCGACGGCGGTTACCATCAACCAGAACGGCTCATCTTGTGATCTTCGCTTCCTCCACCGTTTGTCCGCGAAAGTGCCTCTCGTAATCCAGAAACCAGATCAGAAACGCCACACCCAGCATGGGCAAGATCAGCCATACCTTGATGGTCCCAAAGTCCCCTAGAATCGTCGCCGCGCCCACTACCGCCAACACGTTGCGCAGCGAATCCAGCGCCGCGTCTCGATGCAATCCTTTTCCCCACGCAACCCCAGCCTTCCACATGTTAATCATTTTCTTCTTCTGCCTCCGGCGTTCACAAACTCAGTTCGGCCGCCGCTCATGACTTTGATTCTGCACCACCACTCCTCCCTCAATCTTCGGGATTCCGAAATGCCCGCCCAGATGGGACAAATCAACCGGGCTGATCGACCCGCTCACCACAATAAAATTCACTTCATTCGCCCTCGCCAGCAAAATCGCAACATCGCTGATCGCGTTGTTATCCCAACGAACCCACAGATTACTCTCCCCCGAACCGTCACTCTTGTCATGTTTGTTCATCACTCGCTTCCAACCCGCTGCCTTGTACTCGTCGTTCACCGCGCTCAGCGCACCCGGATCGTACTGCCACGCGTCCGCAAAATGAAACCGGTGTACCGAGATTCCGCTCACCCCCGCAATCACGCGCCGCAGATCCTCGTTATCCGGATCGAGCTTCGAAGCCAGCACCAGCATGGAGTGGTCAAACGAAAATTCATTCTTCGAGGTCGCACTCTGCTGCAGCGCCTGAATCCCCTGCGGAATCCAGATGCTCTGCTGCTGCGCTTCAGAAACTCTAACCGCGGAAATGGCAAGCAAAACTACAAACACGCTGGAAATCAGCTTCATGAGAGGCCCCTCAATAGTTAGACAAGATTCAGCCCCAAGCCCCGAGCCAGAATCCCTTTAGCCATAAGAACCCAGCACGCCTAAATTAGTTGTCCGAAAAATTCACAACCCCAAATGTGGAAATGCGCGTGTAAAAAATGTGGGGACAGCCGCCCTCGGCTGTCCGTCGAGCGCAGCTCGATCGTTCTTCTTTCCGCCGAGATACTCCCACCACCGCTCCCTCAGATTGACAATTCCCTTCCTCCGCCCTACCGTTTCCACTTTGGATTTGCCGGAGGCTTTCCTATGGTTCGCACAAGCAGTTCCCAATTCATAACGCTGTGTATCATCAGCGCTCTCTGCTTTTTACCCGCAATCACTGCACAAAATGGGCCGCGACAGCTCGGCATCTTCGAAAATCACTCCGATATCGGCTCCGCGCCCAAACCCGGCTCCGCGCACTACGATGCCACAAGCCACACCTACACTCTCGCCAGCCGCACCGAAAACACTTCATCAACCTCCGACGCCCTTCAATTCGTATGGAAGCCGGCATCCGGGGACATAGCCCTAACCGCAGACATCACCTTCTTCAGAAAAGCCAACGACTCCCACGACCAAGCCGTCCTCATGTTCCGCCAAACCCTCGACCCCGATTCGCCCTACGCCGCCGCGTCCCTGAACAGCGACGGCGCATCCGCCCTTCAATTCCGGGAATCCGAAGCCTCCTCCACCCACGAAATTCAATCGAACATCACTTCGCCCCACCGCCTGCGCATCGCGAAACGCGGCGACTTCATCTACCTTTTTCTGGCCGCCGCCAACGACCACCTCGGTCCCTCCGGCGCGTCCATCAAGCTCGCGCTGCACGAACCCTATTACATCGGCATCGGCATCTTCCCGCACAATAAAGATGTCGTCACCAAAGCTGCCTTCTCCAATCTCGAACTCTCCACTCCCGCCGCCAGCGCCGCCCCTCCCGTTCTCCACAGCACGCTCGAAACCGTCTCCATCGCCTCCACCGACCGCCGCGTCATCTACACCGACGCCAGCCACTTCGAAGCCCCCAACTGGATGCGCGACAACTCTTCCTTCCTATTCAACCGGGACGGTCGCATTCTTCGCCTCCCCGTCACCGGAGGCACGCCCTCGACCATCGACACCGGCGAGCAAATTCACTGCAACAACGACCACGGCATTTCTCCCGACCAGCACTGGCTCGCGATCAGCGACTCGTCTCAACCAGACAACGGATCGAGTGTCTACATCGTCCCAATCACCGGCGGCATGCCGCGCCGCATCACGCAGAATTCTCCTTCCTATTGGCACGGCTGGTCGCCCGATGGCAGCAAGCTCGCCTTCACCGGCCGCCGCAACGGCGACTTCGACATCTACACCATCCCCACCGCCGGCGGCGACGAGACCCGCCTCACCACCGCTCCCGGTCTCGACGACGGACCTGAATATTCCCCCGACGGCAAATATATTTATTTCAACTCCGAGCGCACCGGCCACATGCAAATCTGGCGCATGCACCCCGACGGCACCGGTCAAGAGGAACTCACCTTCGACAATTTCAACAACTGGTTTCCCCACATTTCNCCCGACAGCAAATGGATGGTCTTCCTCNCCTACGGCCCCGAAGTCACCGGNCATCCGCCCAANAAAGATGTCCAGCTGCGCCTCATGAACCTNAGCGACAACANAATCACCGTCCTCGCCAAACTCTTCGGCGGACAAGGTACCATCAACGTNCCNTCATGGTCGCCTGATAGTCAGAGAGTCGCATTCGTCAGTTATCAATTGCTGCCGCCTGAAGACCTGCAATAGAGAGGATGTCGCGAACCTGTATGATTTGTCATCCTGACAGAGAGCGTCCTTTGCGCGAACCTATATGATTTGTCATCCTGAGAGAGCGCGCCCTTTGCGCGAACGAAGGACCTATGCAACTCTTGAGCCCCGCGAACCCGTGCGTCGCGCTTGTTTTGCGAGACGCAATAATCGAGCGTTTGGGCTCGCTTCCCAATAAGAACCGATCGATCCGAGGAGATACAAACCTTTATGCGCGTCGGAGTCTTCACTCCCCTGCTATCGCAACTCTCGCTGCCCGCAGTTCTAAAAAAGCTCAAGGCGCTCCAGATCGACACCGTCGAACTCGGCACCGGAAATTATCCCGGCGACGCCCATTGCAAACTTTCCATGCTCGAAAACTCCTCCGTCCTCGCCGATTTCAAAAAAATCCTCGCCGATCACGGCGCCACCATCAGCGCTCTAAGTTCCCACGGCAACCCTCTGCATCCCNATCAATCCCGCGCCCAGCAAGACCGCGACACCAGCCGCAAAACCATCCTGCTCGCCGAAAAACTCGGCGTCACCGTCGTGGTCGACTTCTCCGGATGCCCCGGCGACTCCCCACACGCCACCACTCCCAACTGGGTCACCTGCCCCTGGCCTCCCGAATATCTCAAGCTTCTCGAATGGCAATGGAACGAAGTTGTCGCACCCTATTGGGTCGAGCACGCCAAGTTCGCCGCCGACCACGGCGTAAAAGTCGCCATCGAAATGCATCCCGGCTTCGTCGTCTACAATCCGGAGTCCATGCTCAAACTCCGCTCGATCGCTGGACCAACCATCGGTTGCAACTTCGATCCCAGTCATCTCTTCTGGCAAAGCATCGACCCCATCGCCGCCGTTCGCGTCCTCGCCGACGCCATCTTTCACGTCCACGCCAAAGACACGCAAATTTACTCCGCCAACCTGCCACGCACCGGCGTCCTNGACACCAAGTCCTACACCGAAGAGCGCGAGCGCAGTTGGATCTTCCGNACCTGCGGCTACGGCCACGGCGCTGAATGGTGGAGCGAATTTATCTCCACCCTGCGCATGTTCGGCTACGATTCCGTTCTCTCCATCGAGCACGAAGACAGCTTGCTCTCGCCGGAGGAGGGCCTCACCAAAGCCGCAACTTTTCTCAACAACATCGTGATCCGCGAGCGCCCCGGCGCCGCCTGGTGGGTTTAGTATGGCTGGGTTAACGGCGATTCGGTAACAGCAAGAAAGCAGAATGAAAACTATTAACACTGCAATCATCGGAACCGGCTTCATGGGCCGCGTGCATCTCGAAGCCATCCGCCGCGTCGAATTCGTCGAAGCCGCCGCCATCTCCGGAAGAAACATCGAAGCCGCGCAAGGTTTAGCCGAAGGCTTCTCCATTCCTACAATCGCCGCCGACTACCACGACATCCTCGCCAACCCACAAATCGACGCCGTCCACATCTGCACTCCCAACGCCCAGCATTTCTCCATGGCAAAAGAGGCGCTGCAAGCGGGCAAGCACGTTCTCTGCGAAAAGCCGCTCGCCACAACGGTCGACCAAGCCCAGGAACTCGTCTCCCTCGCCGCCAACAAAAAATTGCGAAACTGCGTCTGTCATAACCTGCGCTTCTATCCCATGGTCCAACAAATGCGCCGCATGCGCGAAGCCGGAGACCTCGGCGAAATCCTTCTCGTCCACGGAACTTATTTTCAGGACTGGCTGCTCTACGACACTGACTGGAACTGGCGCATCGATCCCAAATCCGGCGGCCCTTCGCGCACCATGGCCGATATCGGCTCCCACTGGTTCGACATGGCCGAGCACGTCACCGGGCTCAGTGTCACTTCTCTCTGCGCCGACCTGCAAACTTTTCACCGCACCCGCAAGCAGCCCAAACACTCGGCCGAGACTTTCGCAAATAAATCTCTCGGCCCGGAAAACTATCTCGAAACGCCCGTAACCACAGAAGACTGCGGCTCCGTAATTTTTCGGACGGGCGAACGCGCCCGCGGCAGCGTCACCGCCAGCCAGGTTTCCGCCGGACGCAAAAACCGCCTCAGCATCGAAATTTGTGGCACCGAGTCTTCCGTCGCCTGGAATCAGGAGCGTCCCGACGAACTCTGGATTGGCCACCGCGACGCCCCGAATCAACTTCTCCTGAAAGATCCATCCCTGCTCGATCCCGCCGCCCGCCCCTACGCCGATCTTCCCGGAGGCCACAGCGAAGGCTACGACGACACCTTCAAGCAAATCTTCCGCCGCTTCTACTCCTCAATCCGCATGCCAGACGAACATCTAGACTACCCGCAGTTCGCCGACGGACTCCGCCAACTCATCATTCTCAACGCCGTACTCGCCAGCCATCAAAAGCGAAGCTGGGTTGATCTCCCGCACTAAAAACTTTATGGAACTCCAAGCATGCTGATCCTCGCCGCCATCTTCGCCATCCTCATCTACGGAATGATCGCCGCCATGCTCGGCACGATC
>JGI12695J13573_1000090_pt1 | contig 12789 bp, 8 predicted proteins | sample BlaSpr_A8_OM2_M3_FD_13573 | JGI IMG/M metagenome (IMG submission 13573) | reverse complement strand
CCCTGCGTCTGTTGCACTACCGCTTGCAGATCCAGGGTGACTCGCCGCAGAAATTCGCTATGGGTTTCCGCTGTCTTCTGCTCGATCGCTATTTTCGCTGCTTCCAGTATTTGTTCCGACTGCTCTCGTGCCTGCTTCAGGACTTGGGGTCCCAACTCCCTTTCCAGGCGCAGCTCCAACTGCTTCTCAAGCTCGGGAGGAATTTGTGACAGCGACACCTCAAATCGGCTCCGCTTTGCTCCTTGCGCAAGCTTTTCCTTGAGGTCCGCCACCTCGGCCTCGAGTGGCTGAACCAGTTCGGCAAGCATCGCCTTGAGATGCTCGTTCGAGAGTTGTTCCTTGATTCTATCGAGCGCGATTTTTGCAGAGGCCATGGCCTGATTGGGCGGCAGGATGCTAGTGGCCGAGACAGTGGGAGCGACGTTTCCTGCGGCAGTCGCCGGCAGTCTCGACCAATCTTTCGGACAAGTCTGCAAACCCCAAAAATTTCCCGGCCTGTCGAATCGCGCGCCCAGCCTCCAGCTCTGCCGGTCAGACCCAAGGGGCTGGCAGTAAACAACCTCCGCCGTCGTCACACGCCCCTCCTGGCTGTGAAAGTGCAATGGAATTCCGGCTTCCAGCTTGATAGGAGCCCGCATCGCACAACCATGGGCGCTAACCACCAAGGTCTCGCAGACTTCGGAGAAGTTGTATCCCGGATCTAAACTGGTAACCAATACCGGTACAGTGATCGGCACCCTGGAGCTGCGCCGTAATGTGGGGACATTTGAATTGTGCATTGCCTCTGCCTCGTTTGGGGAAGTAAGTGTCGCGGGGTGATTCGCGCCCTGTACCCACTACGTTACCGCCAAATTCATTAAGAAGAGTTAACCCATAGTCTCGCTTCCGATATGACCGACAGGAAATGGCGACAGTGTCTTTCGTAACAGGCGAAGCGGAATTGTCGGCGCCCGCCCTTCAGCCTTCGCTCTTGTCGGTAAAACCCGGGGACGGATAGACGGGACGTTCCCCACTTTCCCCGAACCAGCAACAACTCCTCGCCTACTCCCACCGCGCGCATCCACAACTCTCAGTGAAATCCAACCTTCCTCCCCGATTTCAACTCACTTCATCATTGCCCCAGCACAGGCAACTACGGACGGCGCGCACAATCCGGCAATGCAACAGAAAATCGGACGGGTTCATTGACAAATTTCCCAGACGGCAAGGCTTTGCCTAATAAAACCATCTTGCCCAATAAATTTCTCGGTGGTCAATATTGCTCAGACCACGTTCCCGTTTCGGGCCAAGCTACTCATAACCCTCCAAAGGAGGTGTGTTATGGGTAGCCGCTCCTTCCCTGAGGTGCCCTGCGTACTTTGTAACCGCCCCGTAGATTTGCAAACCGATTTGTGCGCCGATGAAAACGGTAAAGCCGTGCATGCCGAATGCTATGTCAAGCGCCTCGCAAATACCCCAGGAAGTCCTCCGCCGCCCGGTAACGTGATGGCCGCTTAAAAAAGACCGAGGATTTGCCCATCTAGTGAAACGTGTTACAGAGAAAGCGGTCTGCAAAACCGGGGGCTGTCCCACACATTTGTCTCAACGATTGTTTTCGTAAATCATTGCGACATGGTCTGCCCCACTCGTCGCGGTTTCGACGAAGCCTGCCCTGAGCGAAGCCGAAGGGTGGGCAGCACGAGCGCCGTTCTCTAGGTCATTCCGACTCCGCATAATCCCACCGCGCGAATCCACAACTCTCTGTGACATCCAACCTTGCTCCCGATATCAATTCACTTCATCATTGTCCCAGCAAAGGCGAATACCGATGGCGCACACAATGCGGCAATGCAACAGAAAATCGGACGTGTTCATTGACAAATTTCCCAGACGGCAAGAGTTTAGTTCTTCGTTTTTAATATTTTGCGGGCAAAATATCTCGATTCAATATTTTAGCCGGATTCAGCCGGATCACCCTCCCCACAAACACTTGATTCCAGAGATTTTACAACTTCGATCCAGATTTTTTTTTAATCCGGATATCTGGATATCTTGCCCGCAGAACCGAGTCTGCTGCGCAATCCCATCGAGATTTATTTCCATCGGAAATCCACAGATCGGCACAGCGGCACCTTTTGAACCGGCTGCGGAAAGAGCCGATGTTGCACGTGATTTTGGGTGGCGCAGCGGTTCACCGCTGCGAGAACCAGCCTGTTTCGACGCCCGGCTTCAGCCGCTGAGGTGAGTTCACGTCAACGGCAGCGGACGAGGGCGTCCGCTCCACACGGCTGGTCTAAAGACAGAGTTCACTAGACAGAGTTCACTAGACAGAGTTCACTGCAGCGTGTGGCTCGACGATCCCGAGCCCGAGCCGCCGCTGATGTTGTAGCGCTTGAGTTTGCGGTAGAGAGTAGCGCGGCTGATGCCGAGCATGCGCCCGGCGAGCGCCTTGTCGCCGTGGACTTGCTCGAATACGCGCTGGATGGTGGCGCGTTCAATGTCTTCCAAATCGGTGGTCGAGGCCGGCGCCGCCCCACCCGTGCTCAAGTCATTTGCCGCCGCCAGATCGGAAACCAATTCCGGCGTAGAGTCCGATGAGTTCTGGGATGTGTGCGAAGATCCGTGAGAAGATGCGCGCGAATTCCCCGCTATCGACGAGGGCAGATCGCTCAGATCAATCAGCGTTCCATTTCCCAGGGCCACGGCGCGCTCCACGCAATTCTCGAGTTCGCGCACGTTGCCCGGCCAGTCGTAATTCATCAGCGCTTTCATGGCGGCGTTCGAAACGCGCAGGTCCGCGCCGGGCGCGTAACGTTCGCAGAACCAGTTCACCAGCATGGGAATATCACTGCGCCGCTCGCGCAGCGCGGGAACATGCACAGTCACAACGTTAAGCCGAAAGTAAAGATCTTTGCGGAAGGTTCCAGCCTTGTAAGCCGCCTCAAGATCGCGGTTGGTGGCGGCAATGATGCGCACGTCCACTTTAACGCGTTGGTTGCTGCCTACGGGGCGCACTTCTTTTTCCTGCAGCACGCGCAGCAGCTTGGCTTGCAACTCGAGCGGCAGTTCGCCGATTTCATCGAGGAAAACCGAACCGGTGTCGGCCGATTGAAACAATCCCTCCTTCGATTTCAGAGCGCCGGTGAAAGCTCCCTTTTCATAACCGAAAAGTTCGCTCTCGATGAGCGTGGGAACGAGCGAACCGCAATCGACGGCCACGAAAGGACGGTTGGCAAACGCTCCGCGAAAATGAATGGCGCGCGCGATCAGCTCTTTGCCAGTACCGCTTTCGCCGGAAATAAGAACGGCGGTTCGCGTATCCTTCAGCCGCGAGGCTACGCGCAGCACTTCCTGAATCTTGGCGGAAGATCCGACGATGCCATGCACAGCGGTCTCCGAATCTATGCGCTCACGCAGGAATTCATTCTCCTCGACCAGGCGGACTTTCTCCGCCATGCGCCGCAGAAACAGCCGCAACTCTTCCAGCGGAGAAAATGGCTTGGTGATGTAGTCGTAAGCGCCGAGCTTCATGGCTTGCACGGCGGTCTCGATGGAGCCGTGGCCGGTCATCAGCGCGACTTCGGTGCGCGGCAANAGCTTTTTTACTTTTTCCAGAAACTCAAGTCCNGACATGTGNGGCATGACCATGTCNCTNAGCACCATATGAACCGGNTGCTCTTCGAGCAGCGACANAGCNGATTCNCCGCTTTCGGCTTCGAGGCAAATNAATCCCAGCGCTTCGCCCACGGTCACGCACAGTTTGCGAATGCTNTGTTCGTCGTCGACTATGAGCANGCGAACNCGCAGGGCTTCCCTGCTGAGAGTGGTCTTGCTGGATGGTTTGTTGAGGGCTGCGGTCACTGGGCCTTCCCCATGGTTTTTTCGACGGCCGAGATGAGGTCCTGCACGCGGAAGGGCTTCTCCAGATAGAGCGCGCCGATCTTGCGCAAAGTAGAAACTGTTTCTTCGTTGGCGTAGTCGCCGGTGATGATGACAACCTTGTCGATAAGATCGGGGCGATTGGCGGTAATCCACGTATGCACCTGCGCTCCGTCGACGCCACCGGGCGTACGCATATCGGAGACGACGCCGAGGAATTGCCCTTTTTCTAACAGGCGCAAAGCGTCGGCCCCAGATTCGGTGCACACGACGTGATAGCCGTTGCGCTCGAGCGTGGCGCTGACCAGAGCCATAATGGAGGGCTCGTCTTCGATGAGAAGAACAGGGGGCGCGGTGTTGGCTTGAATGGCGGGGGTGGTCATGGTTGATTCACTCCTGCGGCCACACCTACCGAGGCGGTGTGGGGCGCTGCGGGAAAGCGGACGATGAAGGTGGCTCCCTGCCCGTCGGCATTGTTATGGCAGAGAATCTCGCCTCCGTGCTCCTTCACGATGCCATAGCAGATGCTGAGGCCAAGGCCGGTTCCCTTGCCGACCTCTTTGGTGGTGAAGAAGGGATCAAAAATCTTATCGGGATGAGAAATGCCATAGCCGTTGTCGCAGAAAGAAACTTCGACCGCATTCCCGCTTTTGGTGGTCATAATCTCGATGCGGGCGGGGCGGCCGATTTCGTGCACGGCGTCGTAGGCGTTGTTCAGAATGTTTAGAAAGACTTGCTGCAACTGGTGAGCGTCGCCGATAACCTCGGGCAATCCTTCATCGAGATGTTCGATCACATCTACGCCGTGGCTGTTGAAGTCGTAGGAACGCAACTGAATGGTGCGGCGCAGGATCAGATTCAACTGCACGGCGTTGCGCTGCGGCGGGTTTTGCCGCGCAAAGCTGAGCAGGTTCTGCACGATCTGCTTGGTGCGCTGGGCCTCTAGCAGAATGACGCGCAAATCTTTTCGCGCGCTCTCTGGAATCTCAGGATTTTCCAAAAGCAAATCCGCAAAGCCCAGGATCGCCGTCAAAGGATTATTCACTTCGTGGGCCACCCCGGAAACGAGCTGTCCCACCGCTGCCATTTTCTCGGCATGAACCAACTTGTCGCGAAGGTCGGCGGAATCGGTGATGTCGGTCATGACCACCACGATGCTGCTTATATTGTTTTGCTCGTCGCGCATGGGACTCAGGTTCACCGAGAACTGGCGGGAAATCCCGGTGCCGCGCAAGATTTGCAATTCCAGATTGTCGACCTGGCCACCGCGCAGAGTCGCCTGAAGCGCGTCCGCCAATGGACGAACGAAGCCCGGAGCAGCCAGTTCGATCAGCGGCCGCCCCAGAAGTTCACGCTGCTCGAATCCGGCTTCATACCAGCGGCGATTGGCGTAACTGATTAAGCCAGCGGTGTCAGAGACGAGAATCAGGCTCTGCGTGTTGCTCAAAATCTTTCCAGAAAAATCACGCTCCCGCTGCAGGGCAGACTGATAAGTGTGCAGGCCGGTGACATCCAGCATCAGGCCGCGAATCTGCATGAGGTGGCCGCGTGCGTCGTAGATTCCAAAAGCATTGATGAGCACATAGATGGGTGTGCCGTTTTTTCGCCGAAGCGTGGCCTCGAAATTTCGCAGCTGACCGTCCTTTTCCAGCATCTCGGTGTGCCGTTGGCGATCCTCGGGAGAAAAATAGACCTGGGTGGGAATATCCACCTGCAGCAGTTCTTCCCGGTTGGAGTAGCCCAGCATATTCACCAGAGCGTCGTTCACCTCAATGAATCGCCCTTCGGGCGTGCTAAAGAACAACCCTTCCTGAATGTTGTCAAAGAGTTCACGATAGCGGCGCTCGGCTTCGCGACGGTCGGTAATGTCCTTCAGCACATGAATCGTTTGCAGACTCTCGCCCGAAGTTTCGTGCACCCGGGAAGTGGAAACGAGGTAGGTGCGGTCCAGCGCGGGATGCACGAATTCGTCGCTGTCCTTGTCCATCGAACGGCAAAACGGGCAGGAATAAAGCGTGCCTTCGTTCGTCAGAGCCAAGAGCGCCCGCATGTTGACTCCGACCAATTCGCTGGGAGCGACCCCAATCATGGCGGCCAGCGATCGGTTCACTCGGAGCACTTTGCCAACTTCATCGTGGACGACGATAAAGTCGGTGATCGCGTCGAAGATCTCCAGCCAATGCCGGTTCGACTGCTCGATACGCGTGAACAGGCGGGCATTTTCCAGGGCCATGGCGGCATGCGCCGCGATCGCTTCCAGCAGTTCGCGATCTTCCGCGGCGAGCGGACGATCCCGGCCAGACAAGCACAGCAACCCGGCAAGCTCTCCGTTGGAGCCGGGCAAACGAGTAATTACCAGGTCATTCCAGGCTAAGGTTGAGGCCAGTTCATGACCGAGGAGTTCGGCGGCAGAGCCTGCAACAACGGCCTCGGTTTGTTTCGAGGCAAATTCGGAAAGTGCGCGCATGAGCTGTTGCTGCAGCGCTCGGCCTTCGTGGTGTGCCTCTGCAGTCGAACTGGAAGCTTCGCCGGATTGATCTGAATTCGGATGATCTCGATTCGAACGGTTCACGTTCGGACGATCTTCGCTCCGACGATCTTCTTGGGGCAACGGATGCATCGCCACGGTTTGGAATCGTCCATCGTGAAACAGAGCCACCGCACCGGCGCGCGCTCCCACTAATTCGACGGCGCGCTCTACAAACTTTCGAGCGAAATCGGGCAGGCGCAGCAATCCATCAATTTCCCGCGCCAGTTGTGTCATGGTTTCTGCGCGGCGACGGTTCTGCTCGGATTGGTGCAGATTGTGCGCCACTTCCAGGACCACGGAAACTTGCGCGGCCAAAGCCCGGGCGCGGCGAACATCCTGCTGTGAGATGCCCATGCCGTCCAGCCGGTCGAGCACGCAGCACATCCCTAACACATGGCCTTTGGCGCCGAGCAAGGGAACCGCCAAAAGCTGCCGTATCTTGTATTGCGTAATGGCGGACAAATTCGAGCCCGGGGCCTTGCCCGCCTCGTCGGTCCAATAAACCTCCTTGTCGCGGAGGGCTTGCGTAGCCGGACCCTCCGGAAAAATAAGATCGAGGCGGCGAGGCTGGCCTTGATCCACGCCATAGCGCACTCGAAATTCCCCTCCCTCCAGCAGTGCGATGAAGCAGCGGCCGAAGCCCAGGAAATCGGCGGCTCGAATCACAAATGCCTGTAGAAAATGTTCGAGATCGCCGCTGGAGCTTAGATCCGATGAGATCTCGAGCAACTGATGCAGCTCGCGCGCCTGAGCCTGCGCCGTGGCACAAAGTTCGGCGTGCGCCACCGCGACCGCGCCGAAGCCGGCGATTGCTGTTACCAGCGATTTTTCGTCGGCGGTAAACGCTCCTTCCTGCCGCGGATAAACTAAGATCGCTCCCTGGGTTCGCGAAGTGCGGAAAGGCGCTGCGATCAGCATTCCCGGGGAAACCATGCTGCCGAGAGAGTGTTGATCGCTGCGGATGGAGATCGTGATGGACTCTCCAGCCGAGACCGCTCGTTGCGCCAGATCAGCGGCAAAGCGAATCGTCTGCCGGTCGTGCCCAGCACGAAAGGCATTGGCAAGTTGAGGAGTTTCGGCCGAAACCGCCCGCAGTTCGAAGGGCCCCTCGCGGCGCAAGAGCACCGACACTAATCGAGTTCGCAACAACAGTCGAAGCCGATCGGCCAATGCTTCAATGACCGCGGCTACATCGGGAGTGCCGTGCAGAACGTGTGCAACCTCGGCGAGGATTTCGGCGCGACGATGCTCTTCGCGCGACGCTTCGCCCAGCCGGGTCGCCTCCAGCAAGCTGCCGAGTTGCCCGGCGAGAATGGTGGCTTTAGCGGCGAGATCTTCATTAAAAAATGCTTCATCAGAATCGTGCAAAAATGTCGCTGCGCCAATCACTTCATCAAACACCACCAACGGCGCGGCCATCATGGACTTGGCCTCAAACTGTCGCGCCGCGGGAAATGCCGTACTTGCATGCACTTGATTGACAAAGAGTGTCCTGCGATTCCTGACGGCCTCGGCAGTGACGGCGCTCTGTTGTGGAAGCAGCCGCATTCCTATGAAACGCTCGGCCAATTTGCCATCGGCTTGCTCTCCGATAAGTTCATCCCCGGCATGCCGCCGCCAAAAATACACTCCGCTGACATGGAAGAATTCACGAGTGGCAGCGCAGAAAAGTCGAATTAGCGACGCAGCATCAGCACGCTCTGCCGCTGTGGCCGCGATCCGCAGGAGGAGCTTCTGGAAAGCATCGTCCGGATTGGACGGTGTCCGGCCTGCCGACAACGGCGTCGAATTACTTTCGAACCCACTCAGGGTCTCACCATGGGCAGACACGGAATCTTCGCTATTCTCACAAGTGATTGAATCTAATGGAAAAGTATCCCGCCATCTCATTTTGAGTCAAGTGAAATGGGCAGCAGGTGCCTAAGTGTGAAATCCCGAGAAAAATCGCTGAGAAAATCTCAGTCTGAGAATCCCTCTCTCGCAAGTCTACTCATGAGACTTCTCTAAATCCTGAACAAGCGCCGAAACCAGCCGGCCATGCCACATTAACTATTTCGTAATCAATTACATACACCGCATTACCTTGGTTTTTTCAAAATCGGACACGTGGCCACGCCGTTGCTTCAACTGGCTCGTCACCAACTAACGCCAGGGGGGAACTGTGTCTTTCGGGAAGATCGGGGTGGTCCTAGGATCCGTGGCAATTGCAATCGGACTGGGTGGGGCGAACCTTCAGGGGCAGGATGCTCCAACTGAAATCATGCGCCGCGCCAAAAGCAAAGTGCCGGCCGTATATCCCGAACTGGCGCGAAAGATGAACATCACGGGCACGGTGAAAGTGGAAGTGGTGGTCGCTCCGAATGGCACGGTGAAGGATGCCAAGGTGATTGGCGGGCATCCGGTGCTTGCCGCTGCGGCGTTGGAAGCAGTCCGGAAGTGGCGTTTCGAGCCGACAGCGATGGAGAGCTCCGGCATCGTGGATTTCAAATTCGCACCTCGCAACTAGGCAGTACAAACAGCGGCCGGGAGAGATCGGCATGACGATTGGCAAGAAGCTCTATGTAAATTTCGGAATCATCCTGTCCATGGTGGTGGTTCTATTTTTGGTCAATCTGCTGGCGGTGCTACGCGAGCACGCCGCAAAGGATGCGGCGAAAGTCTCACTGGAGCTAGAGGACGCCACCAACGACGTGCGCTTCCAGATGATGCAAAACCGCCTTTACCTGAGCAACTACCTGCTGAGCGGAGACACCCGCGAAGTGGAGCGGATGAACGACGGCCTGCGCACGCTGAATGAAAAGCTGCAGGAAGGAAAGTCGCTGGCCAACTCCGAGCAGGAGCGCGCGGCGCTAACCAAGGTGGAACAGCTGGAACAATCGTGGGGCAAGGAATTCGCGCAGCCTCTGATCGAGAAGCGCAAGGATGTGGACTCGGGCAATGCAACGGTTGCCGAACTGCAGATTTATTATCTCCAAAAAGACGCTTCCTCGTGGGTAAAGAATTCGACCGACGCGCTGGATGTGGCCGACGGAGAAAACCGCAAGCTGGTGGACGCCCGGCGCAAATCCGATGAGACGGCCAGCGCGTGGACCATTCTCGCCGCAGTAGTAAGTACCTTGCTGGCTTTGGGCCTGGGCGTGGCCGTCGCCTTTACCACGGCCAAGTCGATTACCGAACCGCTGAACAACCTGATGAAGGTTTCGCGGCAAATCGGCGATACCGGCGATCTGGAACACAGTATCGATGTAAAGCGCGAAGACGAAATCGGAGAACTAGCCCGCACCTTCGCCAAGATGGTCACTTATCTCAAAGAGATGGCGAGCGTTTCGGAATCGATCGCCGGCGGAGACCTTACGGTCGAGGTCAAACCACGCTCTCCGCACGATACTCTGGGCAACGCATTTGCACGCATGGTGGAAGGCTTAGGCCGCCTGGTGCGCAGCGTGCGCGACGCCTCGGCGCAGGTAGCGAGTGCCAGCGGACAGGTTGCGAACGCGTCTGATGATTCAGCCAAGGTTGGGTTGCAGGCTTCCTCGGCCATCGACGAAGTTACCAGCACCATGCATGAGATGAGCGTCAACGTGCAGAACATGGTGAAGAGCACGCAAGTGCAGGCTTCCAGCGTGAGTGAGACTTCGGCTTCCATCGACCAGATGGTTGCTTCGATTCAGCGCGTGGCCGATACCGCAAAAGTGCTGCTCGATATCTCGAACCGCTCGCGCGAAGAAGTTCATAGCGGCATCACCACCATGGAAAAGGCTACCGACGGCCTGAACCGCATCAATGCCACCATCACCAGTTCTGGAGAAATCATTGGAGCGCTCGGCCAGCGCGCCGATGACATCGGCAAGATCATTGAAGTCATCGACGATCTCGCAGAGCAGACAAACTTGCTAGCCCTGAACGCCGCCATCGAAGCTGCCCGCGCCGGCGAACACGGATTAGGTTTCGCCGTGGTAGCCGACGAAGTGCGCAAGCTGGCGGAAAAGTCAGCGCAGTCGACGAAAGAAATCTCGGAGCTGATTCAGAGCATTCAGAAGGAAGCGCGCAAGGCCGTGGAAAACATGGATCGCTCCACCGGAATCGTGAATGAAGGGCTGGATCTGGGCGGCGAACTGAATGCGGCTCTGCGCAAGATTTCGAATGTGGTGACCGAAGTCTACAAATTCGCGCAGGAAATCGGCGCCGCCACCAACGAACAGTCGCATGGCTCGTCGCAGATCGCCCGGGCTACCACGCGCCTGAATGAAATCACGCACGAAATCAACTCGGCCGTGGAAGAGCAAGCTTCAGGAGCGCAAGCCGTAGTGAAGGCCATGGAGCGCATGCGCGAACTGGTGCAGCAGTCAACCTCAGGCTCGACCGAATTGGCGGCCTCGGCCGAACAGATGTCAAAAATGTCTCGTGGCCTGCTCGACTTCATGGACCGCTTCACGCTGGAAGAGGCCGCTCGGCGTAACTCGGCAGACGAAAAATCGCAAAACGACCGCAAGGCTGCCGCCGCTTCGCGCTTCTAGGAAAAGCCATGAGCCGCGAACTCCATATCGTTGGTTTTCAGGTGGGACGAGAGACGTACGGCGTTCCTATTACCTCGTTGCATGAGATCGTGCGGGTCCCGGAAATCACTGCGGTTCCCGATGCGCCTGACTACCTGGAAGGCGTGATCAATCTTCGAGGCAAAATCGTCTCGGTGATGGATTTGCGGAAACGCTTTGGCGACAAGCACGCCACCCTGAAGAAGCAGAACCGGATTCTAGTCGTCGAGCACTCGGGCAAGCTGGCTGGGCTGATTGTCGATTCAGCTTCGGAAGTATTGAAGATCGCCTCCGAAGATGTCGAGGCTCCGCCTGCGGTATTTCAGGAGGGCGGGCTGAATTGCGTTACGGGGTTGGGAAAGGTTCGCGGCCGCCTGGTGGTGTTNNTGGATATGACAAAACTNTTGGCTCCGGCCACNCTGCTGCAGCAGAGCGGAAGTTTGGAGAGCAAGACCGCAAAACCGGAAACACGCGGCCCAGCAGCGCGTTAGGGAAAACGAGAGAACGATGAGCACATTCGGAGCAGCGCCAGCGCCGGTCTTGACGGAAGCTGAATTGAAGCTGTTGCAGGCGCTGGTCTATCAGGAATGCGGCATGCACTTCGACGAACGCCGCACACATTTTCTGCAAGACCGCCTGCTGAGGCGGTTGAAGGAATGCCATGTGGATTCCTTCTATTCCTATTACCGGCTGCTGATCACTCAAGAGGGAAAGGCCGAATTAGCCAAACTCGTAGAGAACCTTACCGTCAACGAAACCAGCTTCTTCCGCCATAAAGCGCAGTTGGACTTGTTTCAGAAATACGTGCTGGAAGACATGCTGAAGTACAAACAGGCGCACCGGGAATATTCAATCCGCGTGTGGAGCGCGGGCTGCTCCACCGGACAGGAAGCTTACACGCTGGGCATGATGGCCGCCGACACGCTGGCTTACTACTACCTGCGAAACCCCCTGCCGATCGAGATGACGATGCCTAAGCCGCTCATTCCTCCACCGTGGCGGGTAGAAATATTGGCCAGCGACATCAGTTATTCGGTGCTGCGGACCGGCCAGGAAGGCGCTTACAACGAACACCAGATGGCGACGGTGGACTACGGCTTCCGTCTGCGCTACTTCGATAAAGTGGGCGAGCGGTATGCCGTCAAGAAAGCGCTCAAAGAGATGGTCCACTTCGACTTTCACAATCTGAAGACGGAATACCTGCCGCAGCGTAACGACGTGATCTTCTGCCGCAACGTGATGATGTATTTCGACGAAGCAGAGCAGAAGCGGCTCATCGAAAAGTTTTATCGCTGCCTGAATCCCGGCGGCTACTTATTCGTGGGACACGCGGAGAGCCTGCTCGGCCTGACCGACAAATTCCAGATGGTGCACAAGGACAGCGGCACGGCTTATCAACGGATTGAGGTGCGTGAGTGACAAATTCTCCCGATGAGCGCGGAGCGGAACTACGCGAGCTCTTTTTTGAGACCGCGCAGGAACTGCTGCAGGCGCTGAACGACGAATCTCTGAAGCTGGAAAAAAATCCCGGCGATGAGGAGACGGTGCGTTCGATCCGCCGCACCGTGCACACCCTGAAAGGCGACTCGGCCGCCTGCGGGCTGCGCGAATTGAGCGAACTGGCGCACCAGTTCGAAGATGCGCTATCGCTGGAAAGCGCCGCCGCCCACGGGGCGCTGCCCGAAATCGCTTTTGCCGCCGCGGATATTTTTGGCGAAATGCTGGCGTCTTACCATGGCGGAGGCCCGCTGCCCCCAACCGAGGCTCTGCGACGAAGAATCGGGGAGCTGACAGCGGCCCCAGCCACTAAGAAAGCGCGGCAGAAGAAAAAATCCGCGGAGTCTATCCCACACTCGAGCAAGAACT
>JGI12695J13573_1000083_pt1 | contig 13618 bp, 10 predicted proteins | sample BlaSpr_A8_OM2_M3_FD_13573 | JGI IMG/M metagenome (IMG submission 13573) | reverse complement strand
CGTGTCCTGATCCTGGTCTGCGATGCGATTGCCGGTGTAGGCCACGCCGGCCTGCAGGCTCAACAGATCAGGCACATTTCTGCCCTCGAGCGGAATCTGGCGGACTTGCCGTTCGTCAAAAGAATTGCCGAGGGAAGCGTCCACCAGGTCTAACGCTGGAATCTCCGAGGTAACCGTGACTACTTCTGCTGCCGCACCAACTTTAAGCTGCACGTTCGCAGTAGCGGGCGTATTTACCAGCAGCGTCAAGCCCTTCTGCTCATAGTTGCGGAAGCCTGCGGCCTTGACCGAGAGCGTATATGTTCCGGGCGGAACAAAAAGGAACTGGTACTCTCCTTGACCTCCCGTGGTCGCGGTTCGCTCCGTCCTCGATTCGGGGTCCGCGAGCACGACGTTGGCGCCGACGAGTGCGCTCCCGCCCGGATCAGTCACCGAGCCGCGCACCGACGTGGTGGCCTGGCCCCATGCGACACTGGGAAGCAGCAACAGGGTCAGCAAGGCTACCGCAGCGATGAGGGAGCGCGAAGTACGAAGGGACACAGCGGACACACTGCACTGGGTGAAGGACAGCGAGTGTCTTCCAGTCATGGCGTCACCTGTTCGTTTGTTTAACTAAGAAGCCCCAGTAACACTACTAGAATTTCGGAAGGTTACGTCCGTTAGAACGACACTGTCAAGAGGGAAATTCCCTCCGCGCTGTCAGTTAGGTGGCGCTGACGGCCAACGGTCGGTTGCTCAAACTGGAACTCCTCCGGCTGGCGGCAGACGAACCCTTCGCGTTTGAAACCTACTACCTGCCCGCTGAACAATTTGCCGGTGTTTCCCGCAACGCGGTTGCCCAACGGGTCAGTCTTCTCCATTGCGGAATCCGGTTACGGAATTCAAATCGCCTACGCCGACGAGGAAATGGATGCGACCGCCGCCACTCCCGCAACGGCAAATCTTCTGAAGCTTGCGCGCAATGAGCCGCTCATCAGAATCCGACAGGTCATCTATTCCACCAAAGGGAAAGCGACACTGTATGTGCTCGGCTTATACCGATCAGATCGCACAACCTATTAGTCCGCAGATTTCGTTAGGTTGTGGGAGAACCCAACTGCTGCTCACTGCAAAATGCCGGCCAAATTGGCACGCATCATTTCTGGCGTACCCCAATCGATTACACGTGTTTCCAAGGGTTTGGGCGGTCCCAGCGGTGGTGTAAGATATTGAAGGAAGAACGAGCGACACGGTAGATGTTTGGAGTTCGAGTCCTCAGTTCCTACCATTTCTTTTCAGCTTCCGACTCAAAATGTCCAATCCCGTCGTTCCGCAATCGCACCCTGCCGTCGAATCCGTCGGCGAAACCAACGAGTCATTTGGTGAAATGCTTTCGCAGTATGAGAAGAGTCATTCTCGTAAAACTGAAGATGGCGGTAAGCAACTAATTGGCACGGTGATTGTCGTGACCGGAGACTCGGTATTTCTCGACATCGGATTCAAGAGCGAGGGCATCCTTCCCCTCGCCGGCCTCCCCGCAGCAGACCAAACCCCAAAGCCCGGCGACAAGATCACAGTATCCGTGAAAGGCCGCGACCCGGAAGGTTACTACCAGCTTACTCTTGCCAAAGTTGAGCGGCCGAAAGACTGGGCGGCTCTGGAAAAGGCTTTCGTCGAAAAAGCGACTATCGTAGGTACTGTAACGGGCGCGATCAAGGGCGGGCTCAGCGTTGACGTCGGGGTGCGGGCGTTCATGCCGGGCTCGCGCAGTGGAGCCCACGACGCTGCGGAAATGGAAAAGTTGGTCGAGCAGGAAATTCTTTGCCGCATCATCAAACTCGACGTCGCCGAAGAAGACGTGGTCGTCGATCGTCGCGTCGTTCTCGAGGAAGAACAGCGCTCGGCGAAGGATCGTTTTTATTCCGAGATGAAAGAAGGCGATACGGTGAGCGGAACGGTTCGCAGCCTCGCTGATTATGGAGCCTTCGTTGATCTGGGTGGCGTCGACGCCTTGCTGCATGTGAGCGACATTGCCTGGAGCCGCGTCGAGAAACCTGCGGACGTGCTTTCCGTGGGGCAGATGATCGAAGCAAAAGTTCTGAAGATCACCAACGATTCCGGCAAGCGCCGCATTTCTGTGGGCATGAAGCAATTGCAGCCTCATCCTTGGGACGCGGTCACCGGAAAGTACAACGTTGGCGAACGCGTGAGGGGTACCGTGACGCGCGTCGCCGAGTTTGGCGCCTTCGTAGAGCTTGAACCCGGCGTTGAAGGCCTGATCCACGTTTCAGAAATGTCGTGGGGTAAAAAGTTGAGAAGCGCCAGCACTCTGGTCAAGCCGGGCGAAATCGTTGATGCAGTGATTCTGGGAATCAATCCTGTGGAACGACGCATGTCGCTCGGACTGAAGCAGGCTTTAGGGGATCCGTGGGCTGAAGTTGGGCAGCGCCTCGCAGCGGGTTCGGTCATCGAAGGTCCGGTTGTCAGCATCACGAAGTTCGGCGCCTTCGTGCAACTCAGCGAAGGGGTTGAGGGAATGATCCACATCAGCGAAATGAGCGCCGAGAAGCGCATCAATCACCCGCAGGAAGTCGTGAAGATGGGCCAGGTCGTAAGAGCTCAGGTGCTCGCTGTCGACACGGAGAAGCGGCAATTGCGGCTGAGCATGAAGCAGCTGGTTCCCAGCGGTTTGGATGAATATATTGCCGAGCACAAAGAAGGGGACGTAGTCACTGGCCGCATGGTCGAGGTTTCGGACGGCCACTCCCGCGTGGAATTGGGCGAAGGAATCGAAGCTCGCTGCCGCATGGATGCATCAGTAAAAGCCGCCGACAGAAAACCGCCTCAGCCTTCGGGAGTAGCGTCTTCGCAATCGAGCGGGAAGGTGCCCTCGAAACCTGATCTATCTGCTCTTGGATCGATGCTGCAAGCGCGATGGAAGGGCAGTGTGGCCGTTAGCGAAACCAAGCCGGAAGCCGCCCATGCCGGTCAGATTCGCAAATTCCGCATCACCAAGCTGGACGCAGCCGCTAAAAAAATTGAACTGGAATTGGCGTAGTTCCGGCTCTCTAATCTCTTTCGCGAATTTGGTTTTCCGCCGCGCGCATTCCCGCACCGGCAGCGACCGCGGATTCCTCTTTCTTCTTTTGCCAGTCTGATTCGGCCGCGACCGTGATCGATTCCAGTTTCTTCCTCTTCAATCCTGCATTAATTCCCTTCAATTCCTTCTGAGCAAGTTTCTGGAAGTCATCGATCACATCCTGCAGTTCGTGACCCAGCGACTCGGTTCGCGCCACTTGGTAGTCGGTGGGCCTGCCATCGTAACTGGTTACTGCGCCGTAGAGTTGCCCCAGATGTTCACGGATTCGTTCTTCGCCAGTGATCATGCCACCTTCTTTCGTGGCCACGATCTTCGATCGCAGCGCGTCGCAATCTGCAGCGAGTTTCTGGAGTTGTTTTCGCAGCGGATCTTTTTCCGGTAGCTTGGCAGCCCGCGCATTTGCCGCATTGCGCACTCCTTCGATCGCTTCTACTCCATAAGTCATGTGTTCCAGTTCTTTGTAGACTTTCATCGAGAGATCGAATTGAGCCTTGCGTTCGTCCAGTGAATACTTGGCGCGCGGATCGATCGCAATTTTCAGTTCCTCAGTGTAGGTCTTGTCGCCCTTCGTCAGCTTCACCGTGTAAGTACCGGGCAGCACGCGCGGTCCCTGCGCGGCTTCAAACAGAGCCGATGCCGCTGGCGCGACAGCCGGCGGCCTTACTCGCATTCCCCAGCCCGAACGATTCAATCCTCGATGCTTGCCACCCGACACTGTGTCGACAAGTTTGCCGTCCTGATCGAAAAGTTCAATCTTCAAATCGCCGAAGATGTGGCGTCCTTTTTGGTAATACGTGATCTGCGCATCCGCGGGACGGCTCCGGCCGCGAAAAGTTTCGTCGCCCTCCGGCCAACCGCCATCGACATCAAAGTATTGAACCGCTGCCCGCCCCGGGATCAAGGACGCTTCTTTCGCCATCATCTCGGGAGTGAGGGTCCGCAGCGGTGAGATATCGTCCACAATCCAGATGCCGCGCCCATGCGTGGCCAGCACCAAGTCAGACTCCCGCGCCTGTAACACGAGGTCATCAACAGGCGCCGCGGGAAAATCCGAACCCTTATATTGCGCCCAATGCTGGCCACCATCCACTGAAATCCACAGGCCGAATTCCGTTCCCAGGAAGAGCAGATTGCGGTTGACCGTGTCTTCCTTTATCACGTGAGCGTATCCGCGCACGCCGCTCTCCTGCGCTGGAAGCGCCGTCCACGTCTGCCCGTAGTCGATGGTTTTGTAGACATACGGGTTCTTGTCTCCGAAAACATGCCGATCTAAGGTGGCATACGCGGTGCCTTCGTCGAAGCGGCTGGCTTCAATGGCGGTTACCCAGGAATTCTTGCCCAGCCCGGTAATATTCCCCACCACGTTTGTCCAGGTTTTGGCGCCATCGCGCGTGATCTGCACGTTTCCGTCGTCGGTGCCAACCCAAATAATCTGGCCGTTCTTGGGCGACTCTGAAATTGAGTAGATCGTGGTATACATCTCCGCAGAAGAATTATCGATGGTCACTCCGCCGGACTCTTCCTGTTTCTGTTTTTCCGGATCATTCGTGGTCAAGTCCGGAGAAATTCGATCCCATGATTGGCCATGATCGCGCGAGCGAAACAGGAACTGCGCGCCAATGTAGATCGTTCCTTTTTCATTAGGGCTCATGTGAATCGGCGTGTTCCAGTTGAAACGCAATTTCTTCTCGCCATAGTTTGGCCAGGGCTTGAGACTGCGAGTCTCGTGCGTATATCGATTCACCCGGCCGATCTCACCACCCTGGGCTTCGGCGTAAATGTAATCGGGATCGGAAGTATCTTCGAACATCCAGAACCCGTCGCCGCCGTACATGTTTTCCCAGCGCGAATTGCTGACACCGCCCGGATATGACGAATCGCCCACCCACGAACTGTTGTCCTGCAGGCCGCCATAGACGTGGTAGGGATCCGCATTGTCGGTGCTCACGTGATAAAACTGCGAGACCGGGAGATTCATCTGGTGCTTCCAGCGATTGCCGCCATCTTCGCTGCGCCACAATCCGCCATCGTCGCCGGCGATTACAATGTTCGGATTCTTCGGACTGATCCATACGTCATGGAAATCTCCATGATCGCTGCTTGAAACCACGTTGAAGGTTTTTCCACCATCGTTGCTAAGCAGAAGAATTAGATCGGGCTTGAAAAGCTTATTCTCATCTTTCGGATCGACGATCAAATTGCCGAAATAAAACGGACGCCAGACCATGTAATTGCTGGCGTCAAGTTTCGTCCAGTTCGCGCCTCCGTCGTCAGACCGGTAAAGTCCTCTTCCTTTTTCCGCCTCGATGTTGGCATAGACTACCTGCGGCTTTGACGGCGCTACCTGCACCGCGATGCGTCCATATGGTTTGGGAGGCAAGCCTTTGGCATTGCCGTCATTGATCTCGCTCCAGTGAACACCGCCATCGGTAGACTTGAACAGCCCGCTACCCGGTCCACCGGAGCGGAAGGTCCATCCTTGCCGCCGAAAATCCCACATTGCTGCATAGATTGTCTTCGGCTCCTGCGGGCTGCGTGCAATCATGGCGCATCCGCTCGAACCATTCGCGCCTGCCAGAACTTTCTTCCAAGTCTTGCCGCCATCGTTTGTCTGGTAGACACCGCGTTCGTCGTTGTCATCCCAGAGATGGCCCAGTGCGCAAACCAGCACGTCATTGCTGTCGCTCGGATTCACTAGAATTTTGGCGATGTGCTCGCTATCTTTCAGGCCGACGTTGCTCCAGTTCTCACCGCCATCGGTCGACTTATACACTCCGTCGCCTACCGAGACGCTGTTTCGCGTCCAGCCCTCTCCCGTGCCCACCCAGACGATTTTCGAATGCGACGGATCAATGGCCACCGCGCCAATCGACTGCACGTCCTCGCGGTCAAACACCGGCTTATACGTTGTGCCGCCGTTCACTGACTTCCACACGCCGCCGCTGGCCGCGCCCACGAACACGGTAATGCGTCCGTTCTCTTCCACTGCATCCACCGCGGCGATGCGCCCGCTCATGGTCGCCGAGCCGATGTTGCGCGCAGGCAGTCCGGAGACCGTTGCCGCATCGTACCGATATGGCGGCGCCTGGGCTGCGGCTTGCAGAGGTGCACAAAATAAAGCTGAGACGAACAGCACAGTCATTGCCCATGAATCACGAGCGGATGCTTTCATGTTTGCGAGTCCTTTTTCGACACAATGATTTTCGTTGTTGTTTTCAACTTCACCGACTCAAACAGGCGAATCAGTGAATCCCTACTATCCCGGACTTTTTTTCTTCCGTTCGCAATGACGCCGGCAGGGCAAAGTCCGCTGGATCAATCGGCACATTGGCGTCCATTTTTTGTACGGTGACCGTCTGCGCGTCAGGATGGTTCTTTGGCCCCTGCGAGATCGAGAAGGGATACATCACTCCTGCGACCGGCTTGTAGGATCCGAGCCCCTGCACGCGGTCTCGCACCGATCCTCGAATGAACTGCTGGATCTCTTTACGAATCTCGATAAAAGTGTCGGGATCGAGGTAGTCATAAATGATGTCGCCGTTCTTCAGCGTAATCTTGAGCCGCAGCGCGTCGTCGCCGTCCACCTCGTCGTGGCCCAAATATTCGACCGTGCTGCCTTTCTCTTTGTAATCGACCAGCGGGCCATCGAAGTCGGCATCCAACAGTAGATCGCGCAGGTCGTCTTCGCCCATCAACTCCGGATCTTTCTTTCCCCCAAAGGGCTGAATCTGCCAGCCGGTGCTGCCGTCGTAGGCTTGCACCTGCGTCATTCCTTGCAAGGTAAAGGTCTCACGGATCAGGTCCGGGCGCTGATTCTCCTGGCCGACTGAAGCCGTAAAGCCTCCGCCGCCCTCGAACCTTCCCGTCATGCGGAGGGTCTTGATGGCCTTCATCTTTTCCATTCCGCCACGCGCCTGGATATTTTTTGCAATCAGTTCGTCAGCGGTCTGCGAATGGGAAACGGCACCGCAACAGCACACAGCAATCAACACAATCAGGGCATGGCGCATCGAGCAAACTCCTGTTGTTGAGGGACTTGAAGAACCCCGGGGAACGGGAAACAGTACTCTACTCGGGAGTAGACGTTTCTTTCAACCGGAGGTGAGCCAACCAGTCGGCATTCTAAGAAGAGATCTTAGCGCCAGGCCTACGAGCGAAAGTTTCGGCCGCCATTTTCCTGAGCCGGTCGCTGTGCTCTTGAAGCGCAGACTTGAGCTCCGAGAGCAAAGGTTCCAACTCGGGCTCGGGTGCCGTAATCACCTTCGCGCACAAATCGCGGATGCGGCTTTCAAGATAGCGGGAGGGCACGCGCGACATATTACTTAATCTAGTAGTAATGACTATCGGTATTCCACGGTATTACTAAGAGGTAATCTTCTGCGGCAGCCGAGCATTCAGTGGGTAAAGGAAAAATTCAATCCCGTCGTAAGGATCAGATCGTTTGTCTTCGTTCCCAGTGGTGGGTTAGAGACGTAAATATCAGTGAACTGATTCTGCCAACCCAGCCACTTGCTGATTTTCGTTACTGTGCCAAAGTCGAACGTTGCTCGATATTGCCCGGTGTTTGACACGTCCGGGAAGAAATACAATTTTTCTGTGATCACGGTGCTCTTGCCAAACTTATGCGTCAGCTCTTCGCCCAGAGTCAGCGCGGCGAATCGACGGGTTACGCCATAAGAGACGAAAACAGGGGGGACCGTGACGGGTACTACTTCTGGCCCGTTCGAATAGGTTTCGTGGGTGTAGTTGAGACCAGCCAGGAAATCCAGGATAGTGTTTTCGGATTTGATGGCGTGATAGCCAAGTCCGCCGCCGTATACGCCGCGCAAGTCGAGATTCTGCAGCGCGTTGCTCATAAAATCCCCGCCCACAAAACCGAATATCCGGGGATTAATGTTGTGATCGTAACGAATTCCCGCCGTGATCAAATTGGCCACCGTGCTGGGCGTGGCCAGATCATTCTTGGTGTCGATTGAGTTCAGGTAAATCGAGGTCTTGTCGTTCAAGGTGGGATGGACAGCATTGATCCCCAACGCCAGATTGCTGGTCTCGCTATTGCCGCGGGCCAACGAGAAGCCCACATTCACCCCGCCGTTCCAGCCGCGCAGCAGGCCAGGATGCTCAAGCTTCTCGTACTCGGCCAGGTCGCTGATCTCGGCAATGTTTCCGAGAGGCACATCCACGGTGCCCGCCGTCTTGGTGGCAACTTCGACCTTGCCATCGCTCGTGGTGACCGGCCCCACCAGAGTCTTCTTGTCGGATGTGTTCACACGCAATACCTTCTCACTGCTGATTTGCGTGATCGCCTTAAAATCCAAGGTCACATCTCCCGCGAATTCGGTGTGCAGGACGAGGGTCTTGCCATCCGATTTCACGATCTTACCGGTAAGGCGGTCGCCATTTTTCAAAATAATTTGGTCGGCGAAGACTGCCGGCGCGATGAACAGGCACAAGACGAGGGCAACAAGCTTTCTCTTACGCAACACTTTCTACCTCCAGCTTACAAAGCTAGAGTCAGATGCTATATGTAGCTCCAGGGATTACTGAATCAGCAGGAAATACGCACAACGCGGCAGCGCAGCGAAGCAGACAGATCTACAGGGAGGGATCCTGCGCGCTCACGCCTTGGTATCTTTGGACTCGGCCGTCTTGTTCTGCTCCGCCGTGGTCGATGGATTGTCCTTCATGCCTTCTTTCAGAGCACGAATTCCTTCGCCCAGCCCCTTACCAAGTTCCGGCAATTTCTTCGGGCCAAACACCAGCAAGGCAATAGCGAAAATGATGATCAGATGCGTCGGTTGAAACAGGCCTTCAAGCATGGGAAACCTCCAAAAACACCCAACAACCTCTTTATACGGTACTGGACGAGTAGGGGGAAGTCAAACTCGCCTCTACTCTCCCAGTCTGCCATCCCAGGCCGCTATGCAATGTGATCAAAATCACAGCACTTAGTGACTTCCCGAATCGATATCGTCCGGACATTGCCCCAACTCCGGCGCCACCCATTACTTCCGTGATCTTACCTCCGATCAGGCCCCAAGGCTAAGGTGACATCAGGAGTTCGGAACAGCCAGTAAACCCAGCAAGCCAAACCATTGCCCGGAGATTCAGAGTGAAGCGCAAGGGCCTGTCAGTTTCTATATTTCTTTTTGGGGTGATACTAGCTGCCCATTGCAGTGATACCCAGCCGGTCACTCCTGCTCAACTCATGGCATGGCTGGCGGCAGGAATTCCTGATAATCGTCTGGTCCGCATCATCCACGATCGCGGACTTACCGCGGTTCCGGGCAATGACCAGATTCTCGAGTTTCAGTCCGCAGGCGCTGACGCGAATTTGATCAAGGCACTTTCAGGTTCCAAAGCGTCGGCCTTTGCCAATGCTGCGACCTCTGACATCCCTGCGTTCTTGGTAATGTCCGCCGTCGACGCCCATGCTCAGCGCTTTCATGAAGCCGAGCTCTCATTGCGCCAGGCCCTCGCCTCAGATCCTAAGAATGCTGCGCTGCATTTCGCGCTGGCCGCGATGCTTCGACAGCAGGAGCTCTGGGACGATGCCTTTGACCAGATCACCGTCGCCGCAGAACTAATGCCGGATCTCCCCGAGAACCACAGCACCATGGCTTACATTTTTTATCGTCTGGATGACGGCCCCAACGCTATTGCAGAAGCCCGCACCGCCCTTAGCATGGACCCTCAGAACGGCGAGGCCTATCAGATCCTCGCCCTCGGTCTATATTTCGACTACCAATATGGCGCCGCGGTTCATGCTTTTATGGAGTCGCTCGCCCGCGACCCCGGCAATCCTGACACCTATTACGATCTAGGCATTACCTTGCACGCGGATGGAAATCTCACTTCAGCCATCAGCGCCTATCGCCAGGCCATCCAACTCAATCCGGTGTTCTGGCAAGCTCACTCCAACCTGGCGCTGGTCTTGCACGAACAAAACCGGCTGCAGGAAGCCGTCGCTGAATATCGCGAAGCAAAACGCCTTGCTCCGCAAGAGGCCTCCGTTCGTAACAATCTGGGCAATACCTATTGCGATCAAGGCAATTATGACGCCGCCATGCTTGAGTTGCGGGAGCTTTACCAGGAGCATCCTGAATGGCAGCAGGGCCACACCTGTATGGCCCGCGCTTATCTTTCGACGAAGAATTACGGCAGAGCTGTCGATGAGCTTCAACTTGCAATTCGGCAAAACCCCAACAGCGCTTCCGACCGCCGGGCTCTCGGCGAAGCCCTGTTGATGGATGACAAGCTTGAAGAAGGTATCCACGAGTTGCGCCTGGCTGTCGCGCTCAGCCCCGATTCCGACGCCGCTCACCGCGCTCTCGGCACGGCATTATTCCGCCAACACCAACTGCCGGCGGCGGAAAAAGAGTTTCGCGAGGCGCTCCGGCTGAACGCGTCTCCGGATAACCATTACGCTCTTGCAGCTTGCCTGATGACCATGGACCGTTACGAAGAAGCTTTATTGGAACTCGAAACTGCGGCTCGTCTTGACCCCGAGCGCCAGCTTTATCGCGCTCGCCGTGACGAGCTATTGAAACTGATGAAGCCGGCGAATTCACAGTAATCAAAGTTGACCGGGACAGCGATCCTTCGTGTGACTTCGTTCGTCGTTAATGATTTCTGAAGCCAGGTTCGATTTTGGCCGCTGAAGCTAAGGCCATCGGGACAATACAAGGCAGTGTACTGCCGTTATTTAGAGCAAGCACCAAAACTGCCTAAACTGGAACGTGAATCCTGCACAAGTATCGGGATCGGGCAAGAGATTCGCGGACAGGGGATTTCAGGAGAGCAACCATGGATGTAACGCGACCCACAGCCGCCGCCACCGGCAAACTCGCCCCGCCCGTACTGCAGCCGGAAAGCTCCGTCCGTAGCGACGTTCGGGATGACGTCCGGAACAATCTGCGAAATGCTGTCCGCAATGACGCTCAGGCTCCCGTTAAATCCTCAGGCTATGGCCTGCCTTGCGCCCACTGCCGCCTCTACTACCCCGCGAACCTTGATATGTGTCCTGCCTGCAACTCCAAAGAGAGGGTTGCCGCTGCTGTTGTGCCAATCATTCCGCCGGTGCAGGCTGCAGCCGATGTGATGCCCGAAAATTCCGTCGAGCAGGAGCGAGTCGAGAGGGAGCGTGAGGAATTCCTCAAACAGTTCAAATCCCAGCTCATTGCAGCGCATGCCGAAGCCGCTGGTTCGCCTGCGGTTTGCGCCCTGGGTGAACATCAGGGTGAAGAAGCTGAGGACCCTTCCATCTGCAAGCCTTGTTACGATCGCTTACAAGAGCGTGTCGACGTACTCGAAGCCGCCCTGCATATCGATCTGAAAGAAGCAGCGCAAATCGTCTACGATGCCGTCTGGGCCGATCCGTCAGACCCCAGCAAGACTTACACCAACGCCGCCAGCGCGCTCATCACCGAACTGCGCAGGCGCTCTGGAACTTCCAGTGTGCTGGGCCCGTTCCATCCGCTAGGCAACTAAGCTAAGTTCCATTGATCAAGCACGCGTCAGGCGTAAACGTTCAGCCCACTCTGGCTTGCATATACGTTTTGCAAAATGGAGTTCGTCAGGTCCGTACTGCTTGAAGACGTACTTGAAGAGGCACTGCTCGAAGAAGCGCCAACCGAATCCACCGTGCTGAGCAATTCCTGAACTAACTGAACCGATTGCGACGCTGCGCTCGCTTCATTTACCTGCGACGGCAGCGCGGTAGTTTTCAGATCGCTCAGAACCGTGGCAAAAGCCGATTGCGCAGTCGAGACATCGCCCGCGCTCAATGCACTGCCGAGGACGACCATATCGGTCGAGAGCTGGGAAGTGTTTGACAAGCTGCTCCCCGTATTCGTCGCCGAATTCTGGAACAGCGTCTGCAGCGTCTGAAACGCCGATTGGGCGCCGATCAGGTCCCCCGATGCGAGAGTGCTCTGCAGCGTCTGCAGTGTCTGCTTCAGCTGATTGGAGTTGCTGGCCGTAAGAATGTTCTGGCTAAGCCCGCCTGCCGAAATTGCACTAATAGGACCGACAGTCATAATTGATTGTTTTTCCTCGGCCTACACTTAAGAGCCCATTGCCGCTTGTCCATACCATCGGCAACCTCGTGCAAAAACTTTAGGGCATGTCCGAGAAAAGCTGACCAGACCAGTTAGCCCACTGAAAGCAGCGACTTAGGGACGCTGTAAAAGAGCGAAATGACACCGCAATAACGAGCAACAGGCGGAGAAGGGGGACTACTCCGGTTTCAGCGCCACCCATTTTTTTCCGGCGTACAACTTGTAGCCGCCACCATCCTCAACCAGCTTTAGCGGCACAGCCCGCTTCAACTCCACGTCGGTCTGGTAGCCCGCGCTGAACACGTCTTCGCTGGCTACGTTCATCACCACGAACTTGTCTGATGCAAAGCCGAATCCATATTCTCCCGGCGGCAGTTCAGACCCACCGATCTTGAGTTTAGACTCAGTAATAAGCGTTCCCTGATATTTCTGCTGAATCGCCGTCGAGTATCCCGAGGCATCGACCAGCGCGACAAATGTGACTTTGCCGTCAGCCATCTGGAATCCCCCCGAGTTTCTTATCTGCACCGGCGCCTTTTGTCCACGGAAAAAGAACTCTACTGGAACTAAACTCTTAAGTTCGTCCGGGCTCAAAAGGTGCTGCACTCCCTTTTGTGCCTGACCTGTGGTCAAGAGCATACTTACGAGAGCCCCAACCGCGGCGATACGCATCTTCTTCATTATGTCCTCGATTCAGTATGGCGAAAAGAAACTCATGGCAATCTAATCGTTTCCCTGCTGCCAGGCAAATCCGTTGCAGATCCTACCGAAACTCGCAATTTCACTTTGCCCGCAAGATTCGGATAGTCCGCTCTGTTTCCGCGCCATACTCTATCTCTATTATGACTACCGCCAATTCCGCCTTCCCAATGCTCCCCTCGAATGCCATACTCGCAGAGCAGTCTTCCCGCGAAATGCCCGTGGCCCGCGCCAATCCGACTGAGTCCAACCGCCGTCAATCGAACGGTGGTGATTCGAGCGGTGGTCAATTGAGCGATGACCAGCGCTGGAATGCCGTGATTGCACGCGATGGTGAGCATGATGGTGAGTTCGTCTTCGCCGTAGCCACCACAGGCGTATACTGCCGCCCCTCGTGTCCCGCGCGCAGGCCGCGGCGGGAGAATGTTACGTTTTTTCCGCGCCCTGATCGGGCCGAAAAAGCCGGATTCCGCGCCTGCCTGCGCTGCCGCCCGCGGTCATCGAGCGGCAATCCGCAATCGGATTTCGCCAAGGAAATCTGTCGCTACATTGAGCANCATCTTGANGAGCCGANCACCCTGGAACGACTGGGNAAAGAATTTCGCCAAAGCCCCTTCCACCTGCAACGGACCTTCAAGGCCGCCGTCGGAATCACCCCCCGCGAATATGCCGATTCCTGCCGCATGCGTCTGCTCAAGCGCAACCTGCAAGCCGGTGACAACGTTACCCGCGCCATGTATGACGCCGGCTATGGCTCCAGCAGTCGCCTGTACGAAAAGAC
>JGI12695J13573_1000079_pt1 | contig 14187 bp, 8 predicted proteins | sample BlaSpr_A8_OM2_M3_FD_13573 | JGI IMG/M metagenome (IMG submission 13573) | reverse complement strand
GCTCGCCCAGATCCCCTTCGACTTCGCTCAGGGCATGCTTTCGCGGCGCAAAGTACGCTTGCTCAGGATGACAATCTACCTCGAATCGCAGGCTTAAACTTTCGAACTCCAAACCAGCTACAGTTTTTCCCCTATATGCCAAGGGGGAGAGCGATACTACACTCGCCGCCACGTTTGACCTCACAGGTCAGATTCCACTTACATTTCAGAAGGATGTGTTATGCGCATAGCCAGGAGTTCTCCAAGACGAAAACGCCTGTTTGCGGTGAGCGGTTTTGCAACGATTGCCGCTCTTGTGGCTTCATGCTTTCCGCTGACAGCAAGGGCTGCCATCTCGGCGAGCCAACCCGACTTCGGCCCGAACGTTTATGTGTTCAATGCCAGCATGCCACTGAGCCAGATTCAAGCGACGGTAGACGCGGTGGCAACTCAACAGGTTTCGAACCAGTTTGGAACACAACGGTATGCGTTGCTGTTTGAGCCGGGCACGTATGGGAGCAGTACGAATCCGCTTAATTTTCAGGTTGGCTATTACACCGCTGTAGCGGGCCTAGGTCTTTCTCCAACGGACGTAGTCATTAACGGATCTGTCTATGTGCACAACCAGTGCTTCGGCCCGAACAACTGTACGGCGCTCGAGAACTTCTGGCGATCGTTGTCGAATCTTACGATCAACGTAACCACACCGGGCTTCGACTGTTACAGCGGTGAATTCTGGGCAGTTTCGCAAGCTGCGCCGATGCGGCGAGTGCAGGTGAACGGGTTGGTCACGCTGATGGACTATTGCACTGGTCCATCCTTCGCCAGCGGCGGTTTCATTGCCGATTCGGCATTCGCCGGCAGCACTGTCATCAATGGCTCGCAGCAGCAATGGGTCGTCAGGAATAGCCACCTTGATGGCTGGACCAATGGCGTCTGGAACCAGGTATTCTCAGGCGTGGTGGGCGCGCCGGCCCAGTGTTTTCCGGCTCAGTCTTCGTGCGGTGGGCCGTACACAACGCTGGCGACCAGCCCGGTGACGCGCGAGGCCCCTTATCTCTACATCGATTCGAATGGGAACTATAACGTGTTCGTTCCTGGAGCGCAGAACAACACTGTGGGAACGTCATGGGCCGGCGGCGCTACGCCTGGCGTGGCGATTCCAATCAATAAGTTCTTCGTGGCTCATCCAACGGACTCGGCGGCAACCATGAATCGGGCCTTGAGTACGGGCATGAATCTGATCCTGACTCCTGGGGTCTACAACCTGGACCGGGGTATCAACGTCACGCGGCCGGATACGGTTGTGCTCGGGATCGGCTTCCCGACGCTAATTCCCGGGAATGGCGTTGTGTCGATGACAGTCGCGAGTGCGGAGGGAATGTTGATCGCAGGGATCCTGTTCGATGCCGGCCCCACGACTTCTCCGGCGCTGCTACGGCTGGGAAGCGGCCATGCGCGCAGCGACAATGAAGCCAGTGACCCGAGCGCCCTTTACGATGTGTTTTTCCGCATCGGGGGCGCAGCGGCGGGGAGCGCTACGACCAGTCTGGTGGTCAACAGCAACAACGTTATCCTCGATGATATTTGGGCATGGCGAGCAGACCATGGCACCGGTGTGGGTTGGACCACGAACACCGCCGACACTGGAGTGATCGTGAACGGCGACAATGTAACGGCGTATGGTCTGTTTGTAGAGCATTACCAGAAGTACGAAGTGATCTGGAACGGAAATGGCGGCACCGAAGTCTTTTTCCAAAACGAGATGCCCTATGACCCGCCTTCGCAGGCAGCTTGGATGGAGGCTCCGGGCGTGGATGGCTGGGCGGCGTTTAAGGTCGCGGATACGGTGACGAATTTCAGCGGATACGGGATGGGCAGCTACAGCTTCTTTAACCAGGGTGTGCCCATCTACGCGGCGCATGCATTTGAGGTTCCTGCCACTCTTTCGGCCGGGAGCCTGCATGATTTGTTGACGATTTTCCTCTCCACGGCGGGCTCGGGCGGAATTTTGAATGTGGTGAACGACACCGGTGGATCGTCGACGATCGCAAATCCGGACACGCCGGTCACGGTTGTAAGTTATCCGTAACGTGGTTCAGGCGTGAACTGAATTGAGCTGTTGCGGGCCATCTTATCGTGGGCCATCAAGCTCCGCTCGGGGGTAATGCGGGGCTTGATGAATCCTGCCGAGGAAGAGGCCCGCTGAGGACGATGCGAAGCTGGCGCGGCTCGACGTGACGAGCTGACTCATCAATTCTGCCCATATCAATTTGAGAAAGCCTTGTACACTGGTGCCCGAATAATCAATTCCCGGAATTTTGCTGACGGATTACTATTGCAATGCTGTAAAATTGCGGGTTTCCGGACTGCAGTCAAAGTCGACTAGGTGCGCCAGTTTGTTTCTTTTCCAGCCGCCGCTCAGGGCGCATCGCGCAGGAATACCAGTCGAGTAATCATTGGAGGACTGAATGTCAGAACGTTTGAAGTTAGCGAAATGCCTATCGATTTTCGGCCTGATAGTGCTGTTGGCGGTGTCGTTGCTTTCGAGTGCGGCATTGGCGCAGAGCGACGCGAATCCCAAATGGGATTTGTTCGTAGGTTATCAATGGCTGCATCCGGGCGGGAATGTTCCGACGCCGTTCGGCGATCCGAATAATCCGACGCCGTTCAAGGTGCCGGATATGGCGAAGGGATTTGGAGCGGCTGCGACTATCAATTTCGACCCGCATTGGGGCGTGGAATTTGACCTCGGCCAGAATTGGACGAGCGGAATTTACGAGACTACCGGATCGGTGGGGCCGCGCTTCATCTGGCGCACAGATAATGCCAATTTTTTTGCGCATGCGATGGTAAGCCTGAACCACCTGAATGTTGACGGGCTCAATTCGCAGAATGGGGTTGGAGCGATTCTGGGCGGCGGCATCGAGCTGCCGATCAGCAAGAAATTCGTAATTCGAGTGCTGGAGGCCGACTACGTCTATGCGCGCCACAATTATGCCGATTTTGTTGCGCCAGAATTTCCTGACTTGCGCCGGCCAACGTTCAACGGAGTGCGCCTTCGCACCGGCTTTGTGTTTAATTTTGGGGGATCGACGCCGGTAACGCCGACGTCGAGCGTTTCGGTGCAGCCCGGGGAAGTGATGGTGGGCGAGCCGATCACCGCGACGGCGACGGCAAGCAATTTCAATCCTAAGCATCCGCTCACTTATTCCTGGAGCGCCACCGAAGACCACGTCAGCGGTAAAGATACAACGGCTCAGATCGATACGACTAACTTAGCGCCTGGGACTTACACCGTCACGGTTCATGTGACTGATCCCAAGGAAAAGAAAAATAACGAAGCGAGCAGCTCGGCGAACTTTACGGTGAAGCCGCTGCCGCCGAAGAATCCGCCGACCATGTCGATTTCTGCGAGCCCGACGAGTATACCCGCGGGCGGAACCGTCAATTTGTCGGCGACCTGCACCAGTCCGGATGGGGTTCCGGTGAATGTATCGAGCTGGACCGCCAACGGGGGAACGGTTTCGGGCACGGGCGGCTCAGCGACGCTGAGAACAGCGGGCACGAATCCGGGGCCGATCACGGTGAGCGCGACTTGTACCGATTCGCGTGGCTTGACGGGGCAAGGGTCGGCTCAGGTGATGGTGGAAAATCCGCCGCGAAATCCCCAGATCGAAGTGCTGGAATCAAGGCTGGCACTGCACAGCATTTACTTCCCGACGGCGCTGCCGCCGGTCACCAACCCGAACGGCGGTCTGGTACCGAGCCAGCGCCAAACTCTGGTGGCACTTGCCAAGGACTTCAAGGAGTACCTGCAGAGCAAGCCGGAGGCACACTTGATTCTGGAAGGGCACGCGGATGTGCGCGGCTCCGATGCTTACAACCAGGCTCTCTCCGAGCGTCGCGTCAATAGCACCAAGCACTTCCTGATCGAGCAGGGCGTTCCGGAAGCGAACATCGATACTAAAGCCTTCGGTAAGCAGCGCAATATGAGCGATGAAGAAGTGAAGGCGGCGGTGGAGAATAATCCCGAGCTCACTCCAGAGGAGCGGCAGAGGTCTCTGAAGCATTTGCTGACGATCCGGCTGGCGAGCAATCGCCGGGTGGATGTGACGTTGAGCACGACGGGACAATCCTCAGTACGACAATTCCCGTTCAATGCCGCAGATTCGTTAACGCTGATCGGGGGCAGGGAAATTGAGGCCAAGAAAAAGGCTGCCAAGCCAGCGCCGAGGAAGAAGATCACCAAGAAGCCGTAAGGCTGGTTTATTAGAATCAACTTTTGCGGAGGACGTGCAAGCGTCCTCCGCATTTTTTTGTCTGGTACGAAACACTGGGAATGTCAGGGAGGACAGGCGTTTTGGGCCAGAGTTTACCCTAGGAATATCCGGCGTGGGCTCCGCAACTTCTACATGGTCAGATGAGCTCCCGGCGATGTATCTGGTTGATTTTCAGGGGTTGTCGTCTGGTACTCCACTTGCCACTTACTCTGAGATAGAAAACCGGGCGACCATGCAGAGGATGGCGAGGCATCGAGATTTCAGGAACCGGTTGGGCATGGGTACATTGTGCCTCGCATTGGGACTGGGCCAAGCGTGTGCGCGCTCCGAGCCTTTGCATCCGGAGAGTGCAAATGGGCCGACTGTCGCTAAGCAGCTTCCATTTCGCGCGGGGCCAGAGGGGTTTTCTGATAGCGGAAATGACACAGCGGGCTTGGCGAACGCATCCTCGACCGGCCTGCCTTTCCGTCCGGCAGCGCGTGGGCGGATTTTGCCGGCGGGCACGCTGCTGACGGTGCAGTTGGAGCACTCTCTTTCGGCAACCAATGTGCACGCCGGCGACGTCTTTGAAGCCGCTTTGGCCGCGCCTTTAATAATCGATGGCGATAGGCTGATCGAACGCGGAACCGAGGTGACTGGCCGCGTGGAGTCGGCGCAGTATCGTCCGGGTTCAGGCTATGTGCGGATGACGCTGAGCGCGATAACGCTGGAAGGGGCACCGGTGAGTTTGCAGACCTCAAGCCTTTTTGCCCGGGGAAGGAAAAAGCAAGTGACGGTTGCCGACGCCGGCAACTCATCGAAGCGGGATTCGGGTGGGGTTCGAGTGCAAAAGGGGCGCCGGTTGACTTTTCGGTTGACTGCGCCGGTCACGCTGGAGGAGCCGCTCACCCAAAATCGAGACAGGGCCGCCAATGCGAGTTCTGAGTAATTCCTCAGGACCACCAGAGATTGATGCCGACACAAATAATTTGTCATCCCGACGCGATCAGAGACCAAGTTCCCTCCGACAAACGGCACTTAGCATTTTCTAGTCCAAGCTGACGAGCACGGTACTCTGCCGTTATATCGGTCTCCTCGTCGAGTTTTCCACAGGGATTTCCTCTTTTGAAGTGACGTGTGCCCTTCGCAGGTTCAGATTGGCCCTCCTATAGTGAAATCGCGAACGAGAGAGGTGCTCCGGAATTGGGAACACCAAAGTATCGGATAGCCCATCGCGGGCTTTCTTCCGGGAATCGTCTCGGGGCACAGTATGAGTATGAATACGGCAACACCACTTCCGTGGCCGGGACTTTCCGCAGGTGAGAATCCGACGGAACGCCAAAGCGACAGCATTCCCGAAAGCGACAGCGCGCCTGCCGAGGACAACTCGCTGCAGGCGCAGAGATGGGAGGTGGTTGGACGCCTGGCGGGTGGAGTAGTGCATGACTTCAACAACCTGCTGACGGGCGTGATGCTCTACTGCGATCTGCTGCTTTCAAGTCTCGAGGTGAGCGATCGTCGCCGGCGATATGCCGAGGAGATACGCTCCGCCATTGTGAATTCTTCGGCCTTGGTGCGACAGTTGTTGGTTTTCGCCCGTCCGCCGTCGGTGACGGCTCATCCGCTTTCGGTGAATGAAATCGCCGCAGCGATGCGGGACCTGCTCAACCGCCTGGTCGGCGAAAACATCGCATTGGAGCTTTATCTCGATCCGGAGTTGGGATTGGTGAAGATCGATCAGGCGCAGGCGCAGCAGATATTGCTGAACCTGGTGCTGAATGCCCGCGATGCGTTGCCCAAGGGCGGGCGCATTACGGTGGAAACCAGCAACTGCAACTTCCAGCCTCTGGCTGGTTCGATGTCCCGCATTTCTCCGCCGGCCTTCCCGTGCGTGCTTTTGGTGGTGGGTGATAACGGTTGCGGGATGAATGCAGAAACGCGGCGCCGGTTATTCGAGCCGTTCTTCACCACCAAGAATGAAGGCGGAGGCAGCGGTTTGGGACTGACCACGGTTCGGAATATTGTGACCGGCAACGGTGGATTGATCCACTTCGAAAGCGAAAGTGGCTGCGGCACGCGCGCAATGATTCTGCTGCCACGAGCGCTAGAAGGAACCGCCGAGCGTTTGCCGGAAGTGGCGAATGCCAACGCGCAAATCTCAGACACAGAAGTTCGCCGCACAGAAATCTCACGTTCCAAAATCGCCAGCTCGGAAGTTCAAGCACAAGAACAATTTCTAGAATGAAGAAGGAATCTCTCTTATGACCTCTGTTGCTTTCAGCCACTCAATTGCGGCGCCGCAGACCATGGCGGCGAATTTTCTAAACCTCCTTATCGTCGATGACGAACGCTCGATTCGAGAAGCATGTCGGGAAGTGGCGATGTCGGTGGGTTTTAATGCCCATGTGGCGGATTCGGCGGAACATGCCTATCGTCTGCTGCAAACCCAGAGCATCGATGCCGTCTTGCTCGATTTACGCCTGCCGGGGGCGGGGGGACTCGAAGCTCTGCGTCAGATCAAAGCGCAGCGGCCCGATGCAGTGGTGGTGGTGGTCACCGGATACGGCACGGTGCAGTCGGCGGTGCAGGCGATGAAGAATGGTTCCTACGACTTCGTGACCAAACCGTTCAGCGTGGATGAACTGAAGCTCTTGCTGCAACGCGTGTCCACCCACTTGAAGCTGAAAAGCGAGAACCGCATGCTGCGCGAGAAGTTGAAGTCGAAGCAGGGATACGGAGGAATCGTGGGCCGTGCCCCAGAGATGGAAAAGCTGTATCGGATTATTGCCAAGGCGGCGAACAGTTCGCATCCCGTGCTGATTCTAGGGGAGAGCGGGACGGGCAAGGAGATGGTGGCGCGGTCGATTCATTACTCCGGCCCATTTCACGACAAGGCGTTTATTCCCGTCGACTGCGGTTCGCTGGTGCCGACGCTGATTGAGAGCGAGTTGTTTGGTTATGTCAAAGGCGCATTCACGGGAGCCAACCAGGCGAAAGATGGGCTGCTGGCCATTGCCGAAGGAGGGACAGTATTTCTTGATGAGGTGGGAGAACTGCCGATCGACCTGCAGGCCAAGCTTTTGCGGGCCATTCAGGAAAAAGAAATTCGTCCGGTGGGAAGCACGCGGCGCATCGCCATTAATGTGCGCATTCTCGCGGCTACGAACCGGGTGCTGGAGCAGGCGGTGATGGAAGGGGCGTTCCGGCGTGATTTGTATTTTCGGCTCAACGTGCTGAGCCTGCGCATTCCGGCGCTGCGGGAGCGGCGAGAGGATATCCCGCTGCTGGTGGCGCATTTCATGGAGCGATGCTCGCAGGCCTCAGGCCAGGAAAAAATTCTTACTGACGAGGCCCTCAAAGTTATGCTGGCCTATGACTGGCCGGGAAATGTGCGCGAATTGGAAAACTGTTTGGAGCGCACTGCGGCGTTTACCAGCGGGCCGTTGATCCATGTGGCGGATTTGCCGCCGGCCATAGCTGGGACGCGGGTAGTGTCGCCCGAAAACGGGAACGGTCACGGGCTGAACAAGATCGTGCCCATGGCGGAGCTGGAGCGGCAGACGATTCTTAGCGCCATCGCAGAACTGCACGGGGATAAGCTGCAGGCGGCTCGGCTGCTGGGAATTGGGAAGACAACTCTGTATCGCAAACTGAAAGACTATGCGGCAATGCAGAGCTAGATGGCTTTCCTGTGTGGCGTGCGGTCAGTTATGAAATGATCGGCCACCGGGAGGTTCCGCAACGGGAAAAGGCGGGTTGCGATGGTGAAGTAAATCGAGCAGTTGCAATGCGACGACTTGTGGCGAGTGGCGTGCAGACGGAAAGGGCATGATTCTACTGATCACGCCATCGGTACGCGGCCAAGAGTGTGCGCTCACTCTGAAAGATTCCACGGGATACGAAACCCACTGGGCGGAAAACCTGCAACAAGCGGTGGCGCGACTGCGGGAGCAGGCCTACCTGGCGGTGGTTATCGATCAATTTCTGGTCGAGAACGAGCCCAGCGAAAGCGACCAGATGCTGCAACACCTGGGCACGGCTTTCCCGGTCTATCTGAGCTTTGCGGTGAGCGGGATGGAGCGGCTGCTGCGCGAGGTGCGGTCGGGCCTGCACCGCCGCAAGCGCGAAGAGACGCAAGCGCGCCGATCGGTAGAGCAACAGATACGCAGCGAGATGTTTGAATCGCTCACTGCGCTGCTGCTTTCCTGCGATCTGGCTATGGCGATTCCTGGTGTACCTGACCCGGCGGCGGAAAAAATTCGGATTATCGATGGGCTGGCGCGAGATATGCGGCAGAGGCTGGGGGCGGAGTGAGGATTGGAATCATCTGGTTGGCTCATCTCTCCCGGGGTGGGTCGAAAAGGCCGCCGCGGCTGGGGCCCCTGACGTTTATGGTATGCCGAAAAGAATCATAGTGTGCCAGTTCCCGGCCATCTCTCGAAGTGCTGCGCACAAACCAGCACACGGGTGTCGCGAGCCGCAAACAAGGCGAAAAATTAGTCACTGCAAGCGTTAGCGCAAAAGACTTCGTACGTTGACACAAAGTTTGCGACTCTGCACCACTTACTGCCTGCTTGTCTTGAACTGATTGTGAAAGAATATTAACTTCCCTTTCATCACCACGTAACACTGCCTGTCTAGATTCCCTAGTCATCCTGACGAAAAAGTTTTTCGGTTTGCCGATCAAATGCACGATCAGTATTCCGCGGCTCAATCGAAATCGCACGGCCGTGGCCATTCTTGTTAGGGAGCAATCACATGAATTCGGGTTATTCCGGCTCGACATTGAGGCGCTACTTGAAGTTCGCTGCTGGGCTGTTCCTGACTCTGTTTCTTGGGACAACCGCGCTCGCGCAAGTGGATCGTGCGGTGCTTGAAGGTACGGTCAACGATCCTTCCGGGGCAGCGGTCGCTGGGGCCGCTCTGAAAACCCTGGCGGTGGATACCGGAATTGCGCAGGAACAACAGACTAATTCGAATGGCTACTACCGTTTTCCGGGGCTGGCGGTTGGCCATTACTCCGTGACTGTTACAAATGCCGGCTTCAAAACGAAAGTCGTCGAGGATGTGATCGTACAAGTTGGACAAACGCGGACTTTGGACGTGACCCTTGCGGTGGGCGCGCCTACCGAGACAATCGAAGTGAACGCGACAGCCGCGCCCGCGGACCGGAGTTCCGCGGAAGCGTCCACCGTCATCAGTTTAGACCAAATCCAGAATCTGCCCAACAATGGGCGCGATTGGGCAAGTTTCACCCTGCTGGCGCCCTTCGCTCAAGATGATGGTGGCGGCGATCAGCGAACGATCCGATTCGCCGGGCGCGCCCGCGACGATAACAACTTTCAGATCGACGGAGTAGATGCCGGCGGCATTCAGGAGCAGGCGCAAAAATCCCAAACGCGCCTGCAGATATCCCAGGACGCCATCGAGGAATATCGCGTCAACAGCGCCTTGTACGATGCGGAATACGGCACCCAGGCGGGCGGTCAGATCGATGTCGTTACCAAGTCCGGCACCAACGATTTCCACGGATCAGTTTTTGGATACCTGAGGAATTCCAGCTTCGACTCGCGGAATTTCAACGACTTCGATGTTAGCGGCAATCCTGCCATTCCGCCATTTCGCTACGGGCAATATGGACTGTCATTCGGCGGTCCGGTCGTCAAGGACAAATTGTTCTTTTTCATGAACTACGAGGGACTTCGTCAATACGGAGCGACAACGAATCAAGTGCTGGTGCCTAACGCCGCCACTCTACGGGCAACCCTGGCGACATCACCGCAGATGTGCTCCATTCTTCAGGCCTATGCCTGGCGGGCATCTACCGGCCCGATCGGAAACTGCAACCCGCTGCACGTCTATCCCGATGCTGCTTTTGCAGACCAGACCGCCAACGGATTCCCCGACTCAGATCTGCTCACGGTCCCTGCGGCGACCACGGTCCATGAGGATACCTGGCTTGTCCGAATGGACTACAAGATTAACGACAAGACCCTGCTATACGGAAGCGCACACCGCGACATCAGCCTCGTGAGCGGGACCAATGGCAGTGGCTCTCTTCCATACGACCTCACTCAGACGATCAATCATCCCGCGGGTTATTATGTTGCCCTTCAAAACACTTTTTCGCCTCAGGTAGTGAATGAGATCAAGGTTTACGTAAATCGCGCACCCTTCATCAATCCGCAGGTGCCTCCTTTGCCCTATTCGGTCCAGACCAACGATTGGGTCACGCTCAATAACAACCAGGCGGATCACGAAGTCGGCACGACCTACGGAATTGTCGACAATTTAACCTTTGTGCGCGGTCGCAATACGTTCAAGACGGGAATGGAGATTCGTCGGGTTCGACTGAATCAAGGTGTGACCGCCGGGAACACGCTCTCGTTTCAGGATAGCAGCGGCGCATCGAATACCGGCTTCGAAGCGGCCGCTCTTTACGGAATCTCCTATACATCGACGTGGTGCTGCCACAAGCTGCGGCGCACCTTCTACATGCCCTATTTCCAGGACGAGTGGAAGGTCACTCCCACTCTAACTTTGAACCTCGGATTGCGATGGGAGTACTACGGCGTGGCGCACGAAGCCGACAACCAGACCACGGTTTTTGATGTCAATCAATTTCACGGAGTCTGCCTGGGGTCTGGCTCAACGAATGGGCCGTTTCCGACTCCAATTAACACTCCGCCGTGTCCCAAGAACCCTGCTCTTTACAACCCAAACTACCGGAACTTCGATCCTCGCGTCAGTTTCGCCTGGGCACCTAGGATGTTTAACGGGAAGACCGTCATCCGGTCGGGGTTTGGAATCTATCACGGCGCCGCCCAGAATGACGACTTGAACGCCGGCCTGGAGAGTGACAGGGAAACCGCGTTTGTTCACCTTGATCCGACCGGATCAGGCACGCCGCTCCTGCCCGTCTACCAGCAGACGAATCCGGATCTGAGTGGCTTGGAGAACAATCCGAACGTTCCCTTTTCGGTCCTCCAGCAACCGCGTGCCTTGCAGCGCCAGGGCCGTCGCGACCTGTATGTCGAGACCTGGGGTTTGACGATCGACCATGAATTGCCCGACAACTTTCTTGCGTCGGCGCAGTATCTTGGCTCGCGGGGCGTGCGGTTGTTCTCTCGCGGAGGAGTCAACTTCTGCATAACAAAACCCGACGTCAACGGGAACTGCACGCGAGTTCTCGATCAGTATTATCCCGGCGGTGACCCCTATGGTTCGGTGGACTATAAATCGGATATTGGCTCCAGCACGTATCACGCTCTCATGCTGAGCCTGGAGCGTCGTTTTTCCAAAGGGCTATCGTTTCAAAGCCGTTACACTTGGTCCCATTCCATCAACGACGGATCAGTTGGGGGCGGCGAATCGAACGGTCCGGAAAATGTGAACTGCCTGGCCTGCGACAAAGGTCCGAGCATCTTTGATGTACGCAACAATGTCACCACCAATCTCGTCTATGAACTGCCATTCGGCCCTGGGAAGTCATACCTGAGCAGTCCGGGGTTGCTGGGCAAGATTGTGGGCGGCTGGCAATTGGGCGGCATCGGCATTTGGCACACCGGGCATCCCCTCACGATCACGATGAATATTTCTCCGACCCAATTGCCAGACGGGAATGATCAAACCACTCAGAGGCCCGACCTCGTTCCCGGAGTTCCGGTGTTTCTACCCGGAGGCGTGCACGACCACACACTCCCCATCAATCCCGCGGCCTTTGCTCCGCCACCGCTCGATCCAACAGGCGTGGCGGACGCCAGCGGGAATTGCATTAACTCCTGTGGCCTGGTAAGCCGATTTGGAAACGCTCCGAACGGGCTGATTCGGGCGCTCAACGTCTGGCAGATCGACTTAGCACTTACCAAGGAGACCAAGCTGACAGAGCGCGTGGCAGCGAAATTTGGCGTGCAGGTATTCAACGTCTTCAACCACGTTCAGTTCGGCGATCCAAATACCAACAACTTGGCTTTCAACTACGTCCAGGCAACAAATAGCCAGGGAACCCCGATACCCAACAACTGGATACTTCAACCCGCTGGCAGCCTTGGCCTGATCGACACCACCAACAATTTCAACAACAACAACGACAACGCCGCCTCGCCGAATACCGGCACGGGCTTGCCAAGGCAGATTCAGTTCATGGTTCGCCTTGAGTTCTAGTCGGCGGCTTTTACAGCGCAACAGAGGGGATAAGCGCCCCGATTCAGGTTCCTTTCAGGTTGAAAGGCTAGAGTTCTCGGTGGCGTTCACCGCCAGACGAGTTTTCCCGAAAGGAATTGACAGAAATCATGAGAAACAGAACCTTTCCTTTACTACGAACATTGTTGACGACCGCGGCTGCCGGGCTGTTGTGCTTCGTTCTTCGTGCAGTTGCCGCGCCGCCCGCGGATGGCTATTCCATCGTCAAGAAGATTCCGGTCCCGGGGCAGGGAAGTTTTGACTACCTCATCGTCGATGAAGGCGCGCGACGCTTGTACGTTTCTCACGGCACACAAGTCGAAGTGCTTGATGTCGATTCCGGATCCATTGTCGGGAACATTCTCAACACACCCGGCGTGCATGGAATCGCGATCGACGCTGAGATTGGCCGCGGGTTCGTCAGCAACGGCAAGGCTAACAACGTGACGATTTTTGATCTGAAGACGCTAAAGCCGATTGCCGATGTTCCAACTGGACAAAAACCAGACGCAATTATTTTCGACCCCGCCACTTCGCGGGTCTTCGCCTTCAACGGCGGTAGTAACAGCGCCACCGCCATTGATGCGGCTACAGGCAAGGTCGCCGGAACCGTTAATCTTGGTGGCGGACCCGAATATGCCGCGGCGGATGGCAATGGCTTCGTCTACAACAACCTGGAAGATGAGAGCCTGGTCCTCAAGATCGACTCCCGTGAACTTACCGTAGAGCAACGCTGGCCTACGGCTCCTTGCGCCTCTCCGAGCAGCATGGCGATGGACCGTGCCAATCGCCGAATATTTATTGGTTGCCGCAACAAACTTATGGCCGTCATGAATGCCGACACTGGCAAGGTCATCACCACGCTTCCGATCGGTGACCACGTGGATGCAACCACCTTCGATCCCGAGACAAAACTGATCGCTAATTCCAACGGCGAAGGGACGATCACTGTGGTTCACCAGGATAGTCCTGACAAGTACTCGGTGGTTGAAACCGTGAAGACCGCGCCCAAGGCCAAGACCATGGCTCTGGATCCGAAAACGCACCAGCTTTTTCTTTCCACGGCAGAGAACGGTCAGTTCGAGGTGTTGGTCGTCGGGAAGTAGCCGCCGCCAAAGTGCGGAGTGTAAGGCTTAATTATGTTCTGGCAACGTAGTATGTCCTCGCGGATGCTGTCCTTGCTTTGCCTTACCGCAAGCATGCTTGCGCTAGCCGGCTGCACGAAGAAGTCGGCGGCGCAAACGCCGGTTGATTTGCAAATCGAAGTCAGCAAGTCGTTTCGCTTCGTGGTCTACGGGGACACTCGGTTTCATGATCCCAAAGACTTCGAAGCTGCGAACCCGCCGGTGCGCGTCGCTTTGGTGCACGCCATCGCCGATGCTAAACCGGCATTCGTTTGCTTCACCGGGGATATTGTCTACAACGGCTACGACGAGAACGACTGGAAAACGTGGGACACTGAAACCAGCATCTGGCGGGACAGCAGGATTCCAATTTATCCCGCTCTTGGCAACCATGACCTGCACGGGGACGAGAAGATCGCACTGGCCAATTATTTCGAGCGCTTCCCTGATTTGAAAGAAAGCCGCTATTACTCCGTAAGGGCTGCGAACACGCTGATGCTCGCGCTCGACAGTTCGCTAGACGAGGCAACGGGCGAGCAAGGCGAGTGGCTGGCCAGGAAGATCGATAATATTCCGTCGGATGTCGACTTCATCTTCATCATGTTTCACCATCCGCCCTACACCAGCTCCTCGGAGGAAAA
>JGI12695J13573_1000072_pt1 | contig 15242 bp, 10 predicted proteins | sample BlaSpr_A8_OM2_M3_FD_13573 | JGI IMG/M metagenome (IMG submission 13573) | reverse complement strand
TAAACGGGCAGCGATCCGAAAGGCACGACTTGGTTGGCAATAAAATCGCCCCAGGCGTCGCGCCAGTAGTCGGTGACAGATAGTTTATCGCCATATCGCTGCCGCATATCTTCGTCGACATCGGACATGAGGCGGAAGTCGCCAAGGTGCCAATAAAAGGCGACGTTGGGCTGATGGAGGACGCTGCTTGCGATGGCCGGCATCACGATATCGCCGCAGTTGCGCGAGTCTCCGGAAACCGCGAAGGCCCAGTCGGTGCGGGCAGATGATTGGGAAAAGGAGAAGGGCGCTGCGAGCGCAATCACGAGAAGTATAAATTTTCTGACGAATTCGGTTGGCACGGTTCCTCCGAATACTGGGCAAGGCAGGAAAGTGGCATTTCACTCGCTGGTGAAGTAATCCACGGTCACCGGATTTTCGAACAGCGAGTAATCGCGGGTGACGACGGTGATGCCGCTATCGGTGACGAAGTAGCGGGAGCGGTCGGCTTCGGTGTCGTAGCCGATGGTGGTGCCTTCGGGGAGATGGACGTTGCGGTCGATGATGCAGCGGCGGACGCGGCAGTGGCGTCCGATGGCGACGTGCGAGAAGAGGATGGAGGAATCGACGTCGGAATAAGAGTTTACGCGGACGTCGGGCGAGAGAATGGAATTCCTGACCGTGCCGCCGGAGACGATGCAGCCGTTGGAGACGATGGAGTCGAGCGCGGTGCCCATGCGATCTTTTTCCGCGAAGACAAATTTCGCGGGCGGATATTGGCGCTGGTGAGTGCGAATGGGCCACTCGTGATCGTAAAGATTGAAGATGGGCGAGACGGCGACGATATCCATGTTGGCTTCGTAGTAGGCCTCCAGCGTGCCCACGTCGCGCCAGTAGAGCGCCTCTTTTTTATTTTCGTCGAGGAAGTCATAGGCGAAGACGCGGTAGTCGTCGACCATCTTGGGCAGAATGTCTTTGCCGAAATCGTGGCTGGAGGTGGGATCTTCGGCGTCTTTGAGAAGAACCGGAATGAGGACGTCGGCATTGAAGAGATAGACACCCATCGATCCGGCGACTTTGTTTGGATTCCACGGAGAGCGCAGCTTGGTTTCTTTGGGCTTTTCCTCAAAGCCGTTGATGCGGCCATCATTGTCGACGTCGACCACTCCGAAGCGGACGGTTTCGTCGAGGTCGATTTGGATGGTCGCCAGGGTGATGTCAGCAGCGGCATCGAGATGCTGCTTCATCATTTTGCCGTAATCCATTTTGTAGATGTGATCGCCGGAGAGAATCAGAACGTGTTTGGGCTGCTCGGAGCCGATGGAATAAATGTTCTGATAAACGGCGTCGGCAGTGCCCTGATACCACTGGTCGCTGACGCGCTTCATGGGCGGCAGGACTTCGATGAACTCTCCGACTTCGCGGCCGAGGATGTTCCAGCCTTCGCGGATGTGGCGGTTCAGCGAGAGAGCTTTGTATTGGGTGAGGATGTAGACGCAGCGAAGGTCTGAGTTGAGGCAGTTGGAAAGAGTGATGTCGATGATGCGGTACATTCCGCCGAAGGTGACAGCAGGCTTGGCGCGGTCGCGGGTAAGAGGATAGAGGCGTTCTCCGGCGCCGCCTGCGAGAAGAACTCCGAGGGTGTCTTTCATCGGACTGGCTCTGACCCCGGCGGAGGTGCGTCGCGGAAACGGCCTCGCCGGAAAACAGTAGATGGTAGCACAGGACGGAATGTTGCCGGGTACGGTATGGAACGGAAGGAGGGCTAACTCTTAATTGACGGATCGGGCCCACTGAAACATCGGCGAAACGCACTTCGTCTTGCGCTTTTCGCGGATGGGAACCAAGTCGGGGCTTGTGGCAGGCGCCGGCTGGGCTTCGCCCAAGCCGGGACAGCCGAGGGCGGCTGTCGCCACATAATTTGTCGAGGGTTTCTGGAAGCTATTTTTCTTCGACCTTAATGCGGAGGGACTTGAGGAATTTGAGATCCTGATCGTTGACTTTGAATTCAGGGTTGGTGGAAAGAGTGGTGACAAGAGAAGTCTTATCGGCGTTCTTGTCGCCCTGCTTGCTGACACCGATGGTGGCTTCGAGGACGAGAAAAATATCGTAGCCGCCTTCCTTAATGCGGGAGACGACTTCGGCGATCTGTTCGGAATCGGAGAGAGATTCGTTGATGGCTTCGCCAAGTTCCTTCATGAGTTCTTTCAATCGATCGTCCACGTGGTCTCCCCCGAATTGCCGTTCTTGTTCCATTAGATGCCTGCGGCGGCGGAACGGTTTAGCGCGAAGCACAGGTTTGCGTCATTGTAGACCGGGAGACTGTTAAAATCGAGTCGTGAGTAAGGTTTCTACCGCACAAAAGGTAGGGGTAGTCGCGCGCGTCGCCGGACAGCAGGTGAAGCGCAGCCGGACGGCGCGTGCGGTAAAAGGTGCCGTGTGGACTACCGCCCGCGCTTTCGGGAAAGTGTTACACCAGTTGTGGCTGGAAGTTACGGGACTTGTCTTCCTGATCATGTCCGCGAGCGGCGGGGCTGGAGCGGCGCATGAGTACGCGAAATATCAGGCGGGGAAGGCTGGTTTCGGGCGGGTTGCGGTAGCAATTTGTTTCACTGTGACGTTCGCTTGGTTTGGAGTGAGTTCGTTCTGGAGGGTTCGGCGGAAGAGCAAAACCATGCACCACGAAGGGAACTAAGGTGCACGCAGGAGAGTCAAAACCATTCACCACAGAGGGCACTAAGATTCACTAAGGAAGTTAAAGTCATGGCTGGATCAGATCTGAAAGGTCGAATGTCCGGTGGGAGCAGCGCGGTTTCGCTTGATCCGGAAACTTCTTCCCACATTGCCGTGAAGCCGCTCTACACGCCGGCGGATCTGAAGGGGACGGACTATGAGGGTGAGGTAGGGTATCCGGGCGAATATCCGTTCACGCGGGGCGTGCAGGCGACGATGTACCGCGGACGGTTGTGGACGATGCGGCAGTATGCGGGCATGGGCGACGCCGAGGAATCGAACAAGCGCTACAAATATCTGTTGGCGAATGGAACCACGGGGCTTTCGGTGGCGTTCGATTTGCCCACGCAGATCGGGATGGATTCGGATCATGCGCTGGCCGCGGGTGAAGTGGGCAAGGTGGGAGTGGCGATTGACTCGATCGAGGATATGGAGAGGTTGTTCGCCGGGATCGAACTGACCAAGATTTCTACATCGATGACGATCAATGCGACTGGCTCGATTCTGCTGGCGCTGTATGTGGCGGTGGCGCGGCGGCAGGGTGCGGACATGAGCAAGCTTTCGGGGACGGTGCAGAACGATGTGTTGAAGGAATACATTGCGCGGGGGACCTATATTTATCCGCCTCGGCAGGCGATGCGAGTGATCACAGACATGTTTTCGTGGGCAAAAGAGAATGTGCCGGAGTGGAATACGATTTCGATTTCGGGTTATCACATGCGCGAGGCGGGATCGACGGCGGTGCAGGAGGTGGCGTTCACACTGGGCAACGGCATGGCATATGTGGAGGCGGCGATCAATGCCGGGCTGGATGTGGACGAGTTTGCGCCGCGCTTGTCTTTTTTCTTCAATGCGCACAGCAATTTTCTGGAAGAAGTGGCGAAGTTCCGCGCGGCGCGGAGAATGTGGGCGCGGATCATGCGGGAGCATTTCAAGGCGAAGAATCCGCGGTCGTGGATGCTGCGCTTTCACACGCAGACCGCTGGATCGACGCTGACGGCGCAGCAGCCGGAAAACAATATTGTGCGGACGGCGATTCAGGCGCTGGCGGCGGTTTTGGGCGGGACGCAGTCGTTGCATACGAACTCATATGACGAAGCGCTGGCGCTGCCCACTGAGCAGGCGGCGCGGATTGCGCTGCGCACACAGCAGGTGATTGCCTACGAATCGGGCGCGCCGCAGACGATCGATCCGCTGGCGGGTTCGTATTACATCGAAGCGCTGACGAATGAAATTGAGAAACGCGCTGCCGAATACCTGGGAAAGATCGAAGTAATGGGTGGAATGCTGAAAGCGATCGAGCGCGGGTTTGTGCAGCAGGAAATTCAAAACGCGGCGTATGAGTATCAGCAAGCGGTGGACCGTGAGGAAGCGATCGTGGTAGGAGTGAATCGGTTCGAAGTGCAAGAGGAAAAAGCGATTCCAATTCAGAAAATCGACCCAGCGCTGGAGCCGAAACAGATTGAGCGCGTGCGAGCGCTGCGGTCGCGTCGCGATGCGGGGCCATGTAAAGAAGCCTTGAAGAAAGTGGAGGATGCGGCTCGCGTGGGAGAGAACGTGATGCCGAGGATTCTGGAGGCTGTGGAAGCTTATGCAACCGTAGGCGAGATTTCAGACGCGATGCGGCGCGTGTTTGGAGAATACAAGGAAGCGGTTGTGGTTTGATTTGGCGGGCAGAATGTTGCTGGCTATTCGGAGGTTTTGTAATCGCAGGCGGAGCGGCAGGGTTCGCAGTACAGCAGGCCGTCCTCGCAAATCCGAACGTCGAGCGTGGTCTGGCAGAGGCAGCAATATTTGTCGCACTCGCACTGGGATTCGGGCATTTCACATTGCGCGCAGCGGTATTTAGCCTGGCCGGTTCCGGTAGACATAGAAGAAATGTTAGCGCCAGGCGGCCAGGCGGGGAACGTGCCGTTGGTAACCTCGCGGCATTCGTAAAAGGATTTATCCAGCAACGAATTGTTGATTTTTGATTGTTGATTTCTGATTGGAAACCATTAGGGGACGATTGCTAATTCCTAATCAGCAATCAAGAATCAGCGATCAGCAATTCTTTCCGAGCGGTCCCCGTGCCATATAATTCCCGGTAATGACCTTCCAACAGGTGCTGGATGGGGCGGAAGTTCTCGCGCAGAGCGGGGATCCGATCGTAAGTGGTGTGGAATACGACTCGCGACGGGTGAAGCCGGGTTGCGTGTTTGTGGCCATGCGCGGGGAATCGAGCGACGGCAAACGATTTATCGATCAGGCAATTCAGGCGGGAGCGGTGGCGATAGTCACGGATTCGGCGGCGGAGAAGCCGCGCGAGGGCGTGGCGTGGGCCGCGGTTTCGCATGGACGGCGGGCGCTGGCGCGAGTGAGCGCGAATTTTTATAAGAAGCCGGCTGAGCGGATTGCAATTACGGGGATTACCGGCACGAATGGGAAGAGCACCACGGCGTTTCTAGTGGAAGCGATTCTAACGGCGGCGGGGCGAAAGAGCGCGGTGATTGGGACGATTGAATATCACGTGGCGGGAAAAGTTTTACCGGCGCCGCACACCACGCCAGAGGCGCTCGATCTGAATCGCATTCTGAATGAAGCGCTGGGAAACGGAGCGACCGAGGCGGTAATGGAGGTCTCCTCGCATGCTCTGGCGCAGGAGCGCGTTTACTGGGTGCCGTTTGATGTGGCTGTGTTTACCAATTTGACCCGCGATCATCTCGATTATCACAAGAGCATGGAAGAATATTTCGCGGCGAAGAAGGTTCTGTTTGAAGGGTGCGGAACCGATGCGCCGCGCGCAGTGGTGACCAATGTGGACGACGAGGCTGGAGCGAAGCTGGCGGAGTTCAGCCGGAAGCGAAGTTCCGTAGTGCTGAAGTATGGATGGAAGTGCGGCGATTTGCGCGCGGAGAAAGTGGAGATAACGACGCGCGGAACGCGGTTTGATTTGGTTGCGCCCACGGGAAAGATTGCAGTGTTCTCGTCGCTGATTGGACGGGTGAATGTGTACAACATTCTGGCGGCGGCGGGGGNGGGCTTTGCCCGAGGGTGTTCGGCGGAGGCGATTGCGGCGGGAATCGACAAGCTGGCGTGCGTTCCGGGAAGGTTTGAGCGGGTCGATTGCGGTCAGCCATTTACGGTGGTGGTGGATTATGCGCATACCGATGATGCGTTGCGAAATCTGACAGCATTGGCACGGGAATTGGTTTCGAGCGTGGGGACTAAGGGGCGTGTTTTAACGGTCTTCGGCTGCGGCGGAGATCGCGATCGTGCCAAGCGTCCTTTGATGGGCGAGGCGGCGGGGCGGGGCAGCGATTTTGTGGTGCTGACGTCGGACAATCCGCGCACCGAAGATCCGCTGAAGATTATTAATGATGCGCTGGTGGGTTTGCAGAAAACTGGAGTGAGGTACAGCGTGGAAGCGGATCGTCGGAAGGCGATTGCCTTGGCAATTGCTGAAGCGCGACCGGGAGATATTGTGCTGCTTGCGGGCAAAGGGCACGAGAAGGTGCAAGCGACGCGGGAGGGATCGGTTCCGTTTGATGATCTGGAAGTGGCGCGGGAGGCTCTACGAGGGGCGGGGTTTGAGGGGGAGGCGGTTGGGGCGGGGAGTTGAGGAGTTCGTGACTCATTTGGCGAGCGAAAGGGGTGAAGATGAGGCAGTGATAGGAATGCCTTGCGAAGCAGGTGGTAATGCCAGCAAACATGGGGTCCTTCGACTACGGTTGTGCTTCGCGTTCGCGAAGCGCAACCTTCGCTCAGGATGACAAAGGATGAAGCTCACGCTTTCCAAGATCGCTGAATTCATTTCTGCGAAGGGAGATTTTTCGGCGGAAGAGGTGGTTGAGGGGTACTCCATTGATTCGAGGACGCTCGGGGCGGGGCAGCTGTTTTTTGCGGTGAAGGGGGAGCGACTGGATGGCCACGATTTTGTGCAGCAGGCTTTGGAAAAGGGCGCGGTCGCGGCGGTGGTGGGTAAAGAACAGTTGGGACGCTACGCGAACAAGGCCCGGCTTCTGGCGGTTGAAGACACCTTGGTAGCGCTGCAAACTTTGGCTAAAGCGGTCCGGAAGTTGTGGGGCAAGACGCTTGTGGGAGTGACCGGGTCAGCGGGAAAGACGACGACGAAGGAAGCGATTGCGCACGTGTTGAGCGCGCGCTTTCGCGTGCTGAAGTCCGAAGGAAATTTTAATAATCATTTCGGCTTGCCGTTGATGCTCTTGAAACTGGAGCCAGGATATGAGGTGGCGGTGATAGAGATGGGCATGTCGCATCCGGGGGAAATCCGGGCGCTGGCGACAATTGCGCATCCGGAGGTTGGAGTGGTGACGAACGTCGCGCCGGTGCATTTGGAGTTTTTTGATTCGCTGGCGGGGATTGCGCGGGCGAAATATGAATTAATCGAGTCGCTGCCGGCGAATGGCACAGCGGTGTTGAACTCCGATGACGATTACGTCTCGCAGTTCGGGCGCGGGTTCAAAGGGAAAGTTGTGATGTATGGCACTCGATCGACAGCGGACGTGCGTGCGGAAAAAATACAGACGAAGGGGCGCGAGGGGGTTGAATTCGATGTGGTGATAGGAGGCGTGCGTGAACACGCGGTTCTCCCGCTGGTGGGTGAGCATAACGTGCTGAATGCGCTGGCGGCAGTTGCGGTCGGCTTAGAGCGCGGGATGAAGCCTTCAGAGGCGGTGGCGGCGCTGGCAAGTTTGGCTGCGGCCGATAAGCGTGGTCAGGTTCTTCAAGTGGGTAACATCACGGTGATCAACGATTGCTACAATTCGAATCCAAAGGCCCTGGATGCAATGGTGGATGCGTTGGCGAGGATGGCGGCTAAACGGCGCATCGTGGTTGCGGGGGAGATGCTGGAACTGGGGCCGGCGGGCGAAGAGCTGCATCGGCAAGCCGGGGAACATATCGCCGGGAAAAAAATCGATGTGTTGCTGGGCGTGCGCGGCCTCGCTGAGGCGATGGTGGGCGCAGCAAAGCAGGCGGGGATGCGCGCCGAGTTTGCAGCCGATTCCGAGAAAGCCGGCGAATGGCTGGCACGCGAGGCGCGGGATGGCGACGCAGTGCTTTTGAAAGCTTCGCGCGGGGTGAAGTTGGAGAAGGCGTTAGAAATCTGGAAGACTCGTCGCGACGGTGGTAACTGACACAATCGCGAGACGGAGGCTGATTGCTCTATTGGCTGTTGTTCGTGAAGCTGCAACATTATTTTCCGCCGTTTCGCATCTTTCGCTATTTGACGTTTCGCACTGCGTTCGCCAGCCTTACCGCACTGTTTACCGCGCTCATCGTGGGTCCGCTGGTGATCAACCGGCTGCGCGAATTCCAGATTGGACAGTACATCCGCGAAGAGGGTCCGAAGGCGCATCAGAAAAAAGCGGGAACGCCGACCATGGGCGGCTTGCTGATCGCGATTGCGATTGTGGTTCCGACGCTGCTGTGGGCGGACTTGAGCAACCGCTTCGTTTGGGTGGCGGTATTTGCCACTTGCGCATTTGCGGCGATTGGATTTACTGACGATTACACCAAGGTGGTGCACCGTCGAAATCTGGGTTTGACGGGACGGGCGAAGCTGGGACTGCAGATCGCGACCAGCGTGGTGATCGCGGTGATGCTGATTGCGATGCAGAACCATGGGCTGTATTCGACCAAGTTGATCGTGCCTTTCATCAAGCAGTTTCATCCCAACCTGGTGGTGCAGACCCTGGAGCATTATCCGCACTTGTGGCCGCTGGCGTTTCTGCCCTTCATTGCGTTTGTTGCGCTGGTGATTGTGGGATCGAGCAACGCCGTGAACCTTACGGACGGATTGGACGGGCTGGCGATCGGGTGCACGGTGATTGCAGCGGGCGCGTTGACCATGTTGACTTATGTGAGTGGGCACGCGACGTTCGCGACATATCTGGAAATTCCGAAGATGCCGCAGGTGGGCGAGTTGACGATTTTTTGCGGGGCGATGGTGGGGTCGTCGATTGGGTTTCTATGGTACAACGCGCATCCCGCAGAGGTGTTTATGGGCGATGTGGGATCGCTCGCGCTGGGCGGAGCGATTGGCACTGTGGCAGTAATCATCAAACAGGAATTGCTGCTGCCATTTATTGGAGGAGTGTTTGTAATCGAGGCGATGTCGGTGATCTTGCAGGTGGGGTCGTACAAGCTGCGCAAGAAAAGGATATTCAAGATGGCGCCGATCCATCATCATTTCGAACTGATGGGATGGTCGGAGTCGAAGATTATTGTGCGGTTTTGGATTGCGTCGCTGGTGTTCGCGTTGTTTGCGTTGACGACGCTGAAGTTGAGGTAGAGGGCGATTGGGATAAGGGCAGTTCACCACAGAGTCACAGAGACACAGAGAAAACCAACACCATGTCTGTCTGCAACAACGCTGGATTATAGTTTGGTGTCTGTCCTTGGAGTTTTTTATTTGCCTTGGTTTTCTCTGTGTCTCTGTGACTCTGTGGTGAAATGCATTTAATGGAACTCAAAGACAAACGCGTGCTGGTGGTGGGGCTAGGGAAGTCCGGGGTGGCTTCGGCGCTCTTTCTGAAGGCGCATGGAGCGCGGGTTACGGTTTCCGATACCAAGAGTGGGGACGAGTTGCGTAATGAGATTCCGGTGCTGCTCGATCATGGCATCACGGTTGAGACCGGAGGTCATGGCGAGCGCACGTTCCGGGGACAGGATTTGATTGTGGTGAGCCCGGGGGTTCCGGTGGATGCGTCTTTGCTGCAACAGGCGCGGTCTTTGGGCGAGATGGTGATCGGCGAGATTGAACTGGCGGCGCAGTTTTTGCCGGGGCCGATCGTGGCTATCACTGGATCGAATGGAAAGACTACGACCACGACGCTGACCGGAGAGATTCTGACGGCGGGAGGGTTGCCGACGCTGGTGGGAGGGAACATTGGCACTCCGGCAATCTCGCTTGCGGAGCGGGCGAAGCCGGAAACGGTGATTGTGCTGGAAGTGTCGAGCTTTCAACTGGAGACGATTCAGACATTTCATCCGAAGATTGCCGTGGTGTTGAATGTGACGCCCGATCATCTGGACCGGCACCGCACATTTGACGCCTATGTTGATGCGAAGGCGCGCATGTTTGAGAATCAGCACGGCAACGATTTTGCGGTGCTAAATGCGGATGATCCTACCTGTGTGGCGATGGCGGAGCGCACGCGGGCGCAGGTGTTCTGGTTCAGCCGGCAAAAAGAAGTGAAGTTGGGGGCGTGGGTGCGCGAAGGGAATATTTTGTTTCGCGACGAGGAGCGGCAACGGGAGATTATGTTGGCTTCCGAAATTCCGTTAAAGGGCGCCCACAACCTGGAGAACGTGCTGGCGGCGGTGTGCGCTGGCGCGCTGATGGGATGCGCGCCGGAGAAGATTCGGCAGGCGGTGCGCGACTTCAAGGCGGTCGAACACCGGTTGGAGTTTGTGGCCACGATCCGGGGCGTGGATTACTACAACGATTCGAAGGCCACGAATGTGGACGCGACCATCAAAGCGCTGGAATCGTTCCCGGGGGACATTCACCTGATTCTTGGCGGCAAGGATAAGGGCAGCGATTACAGCGTTCTGAACGATTTGCTGCGGGAGCGGGTGAAGCGCGTGTACACGATTGGCGCGGCGGCGGAGAAGATTGAGTCACAGATCAAAGGCACTGAAGTGGAGCATGCAGAGACTTTGGAGCACGCTGTGCGCAAGGCGAACGCGGCGGCGCAGGCGGGCGATGTGGTGTTGCTGGCACCGGCTTGCGCGAGCTTCGATCAGTTTAAGAGCTACGAGCATCGGGGGCAGGTGTTTAAGGAGATCGTGAGGGGGCTGGCGGCGGAGGCGGAGAACACAAAGAGTGAAAGCCCCCGAGCTTGACACCTCCGTTCCCGCCTCTGACACGTCGCATGCTCGCGATGAAACCAAAACTCGCTGGCGAGGTGAATCGCGCGGGCGCCTCGTGACCGACGGTCTGATGCAGGGGCAGAGATAGAAATTCCTAGTAGGGACTTGGGCGCACGATGATGCAAGGGGTCCTTCGACTTCGCAAGTGCTTCGCGTTCGCGAAGCCCATTGCTGCGCTCAGGATGACATGGCGTCAGGGGGCGCAGCTCGGCGGGTCAACACTTAAATGCTGCAGCATTTTTTTTGCTTCCAAGAGATCGGGATTGAAGCGGAGGACTTTTTCTACATACAATCTTGCTTCTTTCGTCTGTCCCGATTCGCAAAAACTTCGGGCGAGGTTCATGCCGATGCTGCTTTTGCCGGGGGCACGGTTGAATGCGTCTTGCCAGAGCGCGATGGCGCGGCGCAGGTTTCCGGACTTTGCTTCGATGACTCCGAGGTTCGAGGCTGCGTCGATAAGTGTCGGGTCGAGCGCGAGCGCTTTCTGATAAAGCTCGCGAGCGTGGCCGATGGAGCCGTGAGTCAGCTCAACGTACGCCAGTCCGGATAGGACTGCCGGATCATCCGGCGACTGCTTCGCCGCCAGGGGCAATAAGCGCGCGGCTTCACGGACCGCCTCCGGCATGCCATTTTCTGCGACCGACTGCCACGCGAGGGCGCGATCGCGGACGTCGTCGTCTGCCTCTTTCGAATATGGAAATGGAATCAGAGTTGGGGAAGATTTTTCCGGGCTGAAATCCTGCAACAACTGCGGCTGCGTGGAAGGGCGGCGTGGAATGCGGTGGTCGGTGACTTCGGTGTGGGCGATGTCTGTGCTGAGCGAGGACGGCATGTGGCAGGACGTGCAATCCAGATTCTCGCGGTGATGCTTGGCTCCGAATGCGGCCCCGTGGCAGGCGAGACATTTTTCTCGGAAGTAAGAAGCGCGCTCGGCGGCGAGCGGAGAAGAGTGAGGGTCGTGACAACTCATGCACGACATGGCATCGCCGGATTTCTTCTTGCATGCGCTTCGCGCCAGAGCTTCGAATTGGCTGTTGGCTCCGACGCCTGACGTCTGACTTCCAGTGAGCACGTAATGGCGGACATAGTCATCGAGAATGTCGCCGGGACGGAAGTCAGACGCGTGGCGGCCGAGGCGTCCGATGGCGACGTTGGCTTCGAGGTGACATTGCATGCAGATGGAATCGCGGCGGTCGGCGGGCAGCTTGATCGGATTCAACATCGGAGCGCCTTTCGTCCCGGCTGCGGTTTGGGCGTGTTCGGCTCCAGGCCCGTGGCAGCGTTCGCAGCCGACGCCATCTTGTGTGAATAGCGGCGTGGGATATTCATTCTCCGTGCCCTTAATGGGCGATTGCATTCCAGTCGTGTGGCATTCGAGGCAACTGGTGTAGGCCGGGAGGTTCATGGGAATTTCGCGAGCCTCGCTATAGGCTGGCGCCATATCCCACACCTTGCGGCCGGCGTACCAGTTTATGGGAGACTCGAAAAAAAATCCGTCGACGGAAAAAAGATAGGTGCGTCCGCGGTGGCCTGATCCGATGAAGTATAAGAGTTCGCGCTTTCCATTGACCGACGGATCGCCGGGCCGCTCGAAGCTGAGCCAAACTTTTCCATCTTCGCTGTAAATGCGGTAGTGCACGCCGGATTTGGCGTGGACGAAACTGGCGGGCTGCAGGTCTTCGGTGGCGGGTCCGCTGGCGTGCGCCATGGGCGTGCGCTGATAGGACTCATAGATGGACGCATGGCAACCAGCGCAGGCTTGGTTGCCGATGTAGGTGCTCGAGGGCGGCGCGGGGTGTGAAGGGTGGGCAGTTCCCGCAATTTGCGCCGCTGCGAAGATTCGGGAGCCGAGACATAATGCGATCGCCAGCGACCGTCGGATCGACTTCGCGTGGAACCAATTTCCGGGCAAAGCTACCTCATTATGTTTTCGATTTGAAGTTTCGATTCTACCGCTTGAGGATTTCCTCGGTGGGTCGAACCAAGACAATCAACAATCAAGAATCAACAATCGGCAATTCCTTCTCCGCCTCGCCGCTACTCCGTGGTGAAATGAATTCCCATGGCGAAGCGGGTAAGTGTGGATCGCTGGCTGTTTACCGTCACCATGCTCCTGGTGTTTGTGGGGCTGGTAATGGTTTTTTCGGCTTCGGCGGTGATGGCGCGGGAGCGGTTTGGGTCTCCTTACGCATTTCTGTTGAGGCAGTTGATCTGGGCGGCTGCTGGCCTGGTGGCGATGGTGGTGGCGATGCGCCTGGATTACCGGCGCTATAAGAATCCGGCGCTGGTGTTTTCGTTTCTTGGGATCACGACACTGCTGTTGATCTCGGTTTTCTTTCTGGATCGCACGCACAACACGCATCGGTGGATCCATGCGGGCGGGTTTTCGTTTCAGCCTTCCGAACTGGCGAAGCCGCTGTTGATTTTGTTTCTCGCATATTTTCTGGAAGGCAGAGTAAAAGCCATGGACGACTGGCGCGGCACGCTCGCGCCGGCGGCGGCGCCGGTGTTGCTGGTGCTTGGATTGATTGTGTTGCAACCAGACTTGGGAACTGCCATCGCTTGCGCGGGAATTGTGGCGTGCATTTTTTATGTGGCGGGAATGCGGCTGCGGTATTTCGGGTATGCGTTTGGCGCGTCGCTGGTCCCGCTGTATTTTTTGATTTTCCATGTGAGCTGGCGGCGCGATCGCATTTTGGCGTTTCTGAATCCGTATGCAGACCGGCAGAAAACCGGGTTCCACATTATTCAATCGCTGATTGCGGTGGGGACGGGCGGGGTGACGGGCACTGGCCTGATGGAAGGGAAGCAGAAGCTTTTTTATTTGCCGGAGCCGCATACTGATTTTATCTTTGCGGTGACCGCGGAAGAGTTGGGGCTGTTGGGGGCGTTGTTCGTCGTGACGCTGTTCGCCATATTTCTATGGCGCGGGATGCGGGCTTCGTGGCGCACGGAAGATGTTTTCGGACGATATCTGGCGGTGGGAATTACGAGCATGGTGGTGTTGCAGGGGTTTATCAACATCAGCGTGGTGTTGGGGATGATGCCCACGAAGGGGATTCCGCTGCCGCTGGTATCGTATGGAGGGTCGTCGCTGTTTGTGACGCTGGCGTGCGTGGGCGTGCTGCTGAATATTACAAAGCAGGCTGAGTAGGAAGATCTGTTGCCACGGATTTGCACGGATCTTCACGGATTCGATCTTTTCCGATCTGGAGGAGGAGCGGGTGAAGCGTCTATCTGCATTTATCGTTTTTTTCTTCCTTTGTGCGCTGGCGGCGGAGAGCGCCGCGCAAAAGTCGGCTTCGCCTCAAGCCGTTGAGATACCGGCGCAGGCGCCCATGTTCACGGCGGCGGAGCTGGCGGCGAAAGTGCCGGCGGCGAAGGCGGACGATGTGAAGTCCATGGACGCGATTCTGGTGGCTATCTACGACGTGATTTCGGGACCCGCGGGCGACCGCGACTGGAACCGCTTTCGCTCGTTGTTCCTGCCGGAGGCGAGATTCACCGATGCTGGCAAGAATCCCGATGGCAGTGCGGTGATTTTTTCTTGGGGAGTAGAGGAGTTCATCCGAGATGCGAAAACTGTATTTGCGAAAGATCCTTTCTACGAGAAGGCGATCGTGAATAAGCCGGATGTGTACGGGAATGTGGCGCAAGTGTTCAGCAGCTACGAGTCGCGACATGCGGCGGCGGAAAAGCCGTTTCAGCGTGGGATTAACAGCATTCAACTTTTCAATGATGGAAAGCGCTGGTGGGTGCTGTCGATTCTGTGGGATTCGGAGCGAGAGGGAAATCCGCTGCCGGCGAAGTTTGCGGGGAAATAAAAACGCCACTTGAAGGAAGATATTCTCTCAAAAAATTCCCCGACGAGTCTCCGGTTCTGTAAGGGCGAAAGGGATCCTTCGACTGCGTAAATGCTTCGCATTCGCGAAGCACTTACTTCGCTCTGGATGACAGTCCTATTAGGTTATAGTCAATTTCATGCGGGCCATTCTGGCGGGTGGCGGGACCGGGGGGCATGTGATCCCTGCGCTGGCCATCGCCAACGAACTCAAGAAAAGTTATGGAGCCGAGGTGCTGTTCATCGGGACGGCGCGCGGAATCGAGAACCGACTGGTGCCGGCGGCGGGATATCCGCTGCAACTGGTCCGGGTGGGGGCGCTGAAGAATGTGAGCCTGATGACGCGGGCGAAGACGGCGTTCGATTTGCCGCGGGCGGTGTGGGATGCTGGGCGGATGCTGAACGAATTTGCGCCGGATGTGGTGATCGGAGTAGGAGGATATGCGTCGGGTCCGGCGATGTTGGCGGCGGTGGTGAAGCATATTCCGACGCTGGCGTTTGAGCCGAATGTGGTGCCGGGATTCGCGAACCGAGTGGTGGCGAAGTTTGTGTCTGGGGCGGCGGTGCACTTTGAAGAGACGGCGAAATATTTTCGGCGCGCGGAAGTCACCGGAGTGCCGGTGCGGCAGGCGTTTTTTGAGATTCCGGTTCTAACGAGTAAGAAGCGGGGCGGAATTCCCACGCTGCTGGTGTTTGGCGGCAGCCAGGGGGCGCATGCGATCAATGAGGCGATGATTCGCTGTTTGCCGGAACTGAAGCGGCAGGCGCCGGGGATTCGCATTATTCACCAGACGGGCGAGCGTGACTATAA
>JGI12695J13573_1000071_pt1 | contig 15475 bp, 17 predicted proteins | sample BlaSpr_A8_OM2_M3_FD_13573 | JGI IMG/M metagenome (IMG submission 13573) | reverse complement strand
TTNGCGGCGGGAAGCGGCTTTTCGCCGGGATCGATGCGACCGGCAGGTAGCTCCCACAGATAATCCTGTGCGGCGTGGCGATATTGGCGCTCCAACAGCACGCGAGGTTCCGACCGGCTTTCATCTACCGCCAGAACGACAACGGAGCCAGTGTGATGTATGACGTCGCGACGCGCGCGTATGCCGCCTGGCTCCTCTACCTCGTCAGTAGTCACCCAGAATACGGGGCCTCGATAAACGACTCGCGAAGAGATCACTCGCGCTTTGCGCAGGCTTGTAGTGGATTTGTTGGACTTCGATTTCTGGCGTGGGGATTTCGGCATGAGGACCATGATAAAGCACGCTGCCGGGTAGTTTCTCGCATAGTCGTTTTCTACACCGGAGCGTGAAACCCGGCTTTGCTGGCGCTTCTGCTATGCTGCCGGGCATGGCTGTCAGGCCGATCAAGAAACTGCGCGTTGCACTTGTTGGTGCCGGGAATCTGGCCAGCGCACTGGCTCCTTCGCTGCGCAAAGCTGGATATCGAATTGAATGGATCGTTTCCCGTCAGCGCCCAACTTCATTGCAGCGCGCTCGGCGGCTGGCAAGTGAGGTTGGAGCTAAGGTCAGGGCAATCACCGCGGCGGACATCAATGCTGATGTTGTTTGGTTCTGCGTCCCCGATTCTGCCGTCGGCGATGCAGCACGATCGATGATGGGCGTGGCGGAATGGGAAAGAAGAGTGGCGCTCCATTCCAGTGGCGCTCTTACTAGTGACGAACTCGAGGTACTGCGGGGGCGAGGGGCTGCGGTTGCTTCGGTGCATCCGCTCATGACGTTTGTGCGGGGTTCGCGGCCCATGCTGGAAGGGGTTGCGTTTGCTATTGAGGGAGATCAGAAAGCGGTACGCGTCGCGCGGGCCATCGTTCGAGATTTGCATGGCCATGCGTTCGCCATCCGAAAGCAGGATAAGGCGGCCTATCACGCGTGGGGCATGTTCGTCTCACCGCTCCTGACGGCGTTGCTCGCCGCCGGCGAGAACGTAGCTTCAGCGGCTGGAATCGCAAGAAAGGAGGCCAGGCAAAGGATGCTTCCTATTCTCGATCAAACGCTGGCGAACTACGCACGGCTGGGAGCGCCCGGATCGTTCAGTGGTCCTATTGCCCGGGGGGATCTTGATACGATAAGGAAACATCTGAAGGTATTGCAAAGCGTGCCCGGGGCTCGAGAAGTCTACATCGCTCTGGCGCGGGTCGCGCTGCGCGAGCTGCCGGCGAAGAATCGCGATAGCCTTGAGCAGACGATCTTTGCGGGCTGATCGTTTGCTACGTTCTGGCTCTCAATGTCCGCGAGGTTTCAGCGCGACGAGAAGAGGTGGCCAAGTTTTTCTTTCTTGGTCTTGAGGTACTCTTCGGCGTGCGGGCTGGGATCGACTTCGCAGGGCACGCGCTCCACGACCTCTACTCCGGCATTCTCCAGGGCCTCAACTTTTTCCGGATTATTGGAGAGCAACCGGACTTTGGTTACGCCCAGAGCTTTCAGCATTTCGGCGGGCAGTGCGAAGTCGCGGTGGTCGGCCTTGAACCCCAGGCGCTCGTTGGCTTCGACTGTGTCCAGGCCGGAATCCTGCAGTTCGTAAGCTTGCAGCTTCGCCATCAGGCCGATGCCGCGGCCTTCCTGTTGTTCGTAAATCAGTATTCCCGCGCCCTCGTCGCGAATCATGGAAAGCGCCAGTTCGAGCTGTTGACGGCAATCACAGCGAAGCGAGTGAAAAACATCGCCAGTCAAACACTGCGAATGGATGCGCACCAATGGTGGCGAGGAGCGAACTTCGCCCATCACCAGCGCGACGGCTTCCTCAATCTGGTTTTTATCCGAACCGGATGCTGCTCGAAAACCGTAGATGCGAAACTTGCCCCAGCGGGTTGGGAAGTCCGCGGACGCGACCGGTTGTACTGCTTTGGGATCCACATATTGATTATAGCGGTTGAGTACTTAGGACGCTCCGGTGTGGAAATGCTTTAGCCTCGAGCGTGGAAGTGGAAGATGGCGTCTTGCTTGGAGGCGATGGCTACTCCATTGTGCGTGGCCGGTTGGAAATGCCAGTTCTGGAGCGCAGCCAGAACTTTTTGATCAAGCTTAGGTCCCATACTTTCGAGAACGGTTTTGCGAACGATCTCTCCGCGCTCGTCAATCGTGATCTCGACGACTACTCTTCCTTCTGACTCCGGCAGTTCCCAAGGATAAGCCACGGGATCCGCCGTCGTGACGGGAAGAGCGGGACGAATTTCATCTCCAGACACGGGCCCTCCGGGCAGAGTTCCGTAGGGAAGTCCTGCGAGCGCTCCGTGACCCTGGCGTGAGAGCGTGGCTGTCTTGGCGTTCTCCTCGACCCCCGTCGGAGGCACCGGGGAGCTGGGTGCAGGCAACTTCGCCGGGGCGGATACTTGTTTCCAAGTGAGCTTCTCATGCCCCAGGCGCTGATGGCGGTAGACCTCGATGGCACTGTCGGGAGAACTGGTCGCGCTGTTGTCGGGCGTAGGGCTCGACCAATAGAGTTTCGTGACGGCGTTGCCATTTCGTCCGAGCGCGATGGAAATAGGATTGAGCAACTGCGGTTCGGGAGCATGAAGCAGCCAGAGGAGGAACAGGCCGTGCAGCGCAAGCGAAGCCGTCAGTACGTTGCGCCGAGCGCTTGATTTCCCGGAATTGAGTAGCGAAAACATTGTCCGTGAAGACTTGCTCTACGTAACAGGTTAGACGCGGAGACAGGGCATTCGTCAAGGTTCTTTTAGACCAGGTCGTTTCAACTTCGGTAACGGTTCGGGCGCGCTCTTGGTCCAGAAGAAAGAAGGCTGGTAAAATGAAGTGGAAGTAGTAATCCATCCCGCGTGGGGCTATAGCTCAGCTGGGAGAGCGCGTCGTTCGCAACGACGAGGCCGTCGGTTCGAGCCCGACTAGCTCCACCATTTCAAACCCCCTGAAAATACGCGGTTTTTTCGCGGTTTGCGCGAATTGTACAATAATCGTACAGTGCCCTCGGCCTAGCGTCGCTGCAACGCCCGGTCGGAGGCACATGCTTCGCGTTTACACTCGCCACTATCCGCCCTGCCCGCAGGGGGATGGCAATCATCGCAGATGTCACTGTCCCAAGTGGATCAACGGCACATTGCCTACCGGCAAGTTTTGTTCGCGTATCCGCCAAGTTGAACTCTTGCTTGCCGGCGTATCGCTGGACTAGGTTTCTCTCCTGCTCGGGCATAGCAGTATCAAGATCACGGAGAAGCATTACGCCCCATTCGTCAAGGCTCGGCAACAGCAGCTGGAAATAAGCGCTCGCATGGCGTGGCGGCACATGGAACAAACAGGTCGCACTACGGCGGCCCCTATGTAGCGGAAAGCTACAGAGGCGGCGGGGTCTAACCCGTGGCTCTGATCTGCCTGTGAACGCGGAGAACCACGCGCAAGCCGCGCACCCTCCAAGACTTCCAAAGATTGTCTGAGCTCTCTCGCTCGCTCCTTATCGTTCTTGCCTTCCGCCACGTCTGCCGCCAGAGAGACAGCAAATTCCAATCGATTTTGCCGATCACGTACCTTTGGGTTGCGAACCAACCAATCCCAGTCCATATCGACATACGTCATGACCAACCATGGCAACCCGTCGGCAACTCGGGCATCAAGGTCTGGCTGGTTCAGTGCTTCAAACAAGATTTCCGCCGGGTTTCGCCGCCTTCTCGCCCGAAGATGGGCGAATCCCGCCTTCTCCGTTCGAATCGGCTGGCCGAGCCCATCGCGCAGAAGCAGTTTCCGCCGGTCGGCCTCGGTCTCGGCCAACAAGGGCAGTTAGAGTGCTGCTTCGGTGTCGCGTTGATCAGCCGAGGTCGTTCGGCCATATGCTGGGGTCTCTGGCGGGCCGAAAAGGATTCGGTTGACGAGATTACGGCCATGCGCGACGCCCCTATTCATCTAGGCGGGATTGGATCAGGAGTTCGAGGCCCTTAAAACCCGCCCGGAGCCGGGTCGATATCGCTGATCCTGGTAAATCCGTAACGCGAAGACTCCCGCGCGACGGCCGCGCATCTCGGTCACCAGAGCTTGTACTTCGGAGGGCATGTCGTCATATGCAGGCATGGGACCGCCGTAACCCGCGGGAAGAACAACCGGCGCCGCTGCCACGGAGAAGGCAATGTCGGATAACGTCAGGTTTTCACCTAGAAGAAATTTCCGGCCGTCCGCCAGACGCATGTCGACCGCATCGAATATTGTCCGGATTTGCGCAACGGATTGCTGGGCCTTACTTAGGCTCAGTCGCAAGAGTGCTCTTAGCAATCCTGCGAATATCGGATAGGCGCGCTCAACCGCTTTTCGCTCGAAGGCGGGAACTCCCTGGGTTAGTGGCTGCAACATGAGGTCACGATGGGGAAGGAGATAGTAGTAAGCGAAATCGGCAGTCGCGAAAGCCAACGTCGTATTGAACAGAGTCCAGTCTGATTCCACTTGGCGCAACTCGTCCTGGTCTGTGGGCAGCAGCTTCAAGTCAGGCGGAGCCTGGGAATCAAAATGATCGACAATCGGCCGCGGGCCCACGAGCCTGAATGTGTCGTTGTACAGCAAAGGAAATACGACCGTGTAGCCGTACCAGAGGGTCTCGAAAAACGAAAAAATCAGAGTGTGCCTTCTCTCACGGCTTTCGATTCCGTAGTGCTCGATCAGAAAGCGGCTGGTTTCGCTGTCGAGGCTGGGAGGAAATGTGATCAAGACAGGGATCATTCGGCGTTCTCCGCACTCCCGTTCGTCGCTCTTCAACCGCACCCTCTGTGGGCTGGCAAGTTCCCGTCACCGACGAGGTGAGTCGAAGCTGACCTGCAAGCTCGACGGGAACGGCCCCGAGTATTGCAACTCACCAGCACGCCGCAAGCCGGGTCGCTTTAGAAGCGGTTTCAATATTCCCGGTATTTGCACGCGATTGACGTACTGTCCAAAGCAGGTATGGAGACCGTATCCGAAGTGCATATTCAAATATTCGGGCCGGTCGATACGAAACTCGTTCGGCTGCTCGACCATACTCTCGTCAAACATTGCGGATTGCGTTGCCGCAATGACCGACGTTCCTCTGGGAATAGTAGTCGCATGGAGCGAGGTTTTGGCGAGCCGATAATCCTCCGCAGCTATGCGAAATAATCCAGGGTTGTTAGGGTTAAACCGGAGCGCTTCGAATACATACTTGCCAAGCAACGCGTCATCATCGGCGAGAGCCGCGCCTTCTGCACACTTCAGTTGCTCGGGATGTCGGAACAACTGATCGAGCGCCTGAGCGCAGCACTTGGAAGTCGTAGGAATCGCGCCTACTAGCAGGCCGAGCAGGTTATTTCGAATGCTAAGATCGTCCATTGCTGGCAGGCCAGCGCTCTGGAGGGCCAGACAACGGCCGAGCACATCATCTTTCGCAACAGGGTTTGCCTTCCGTGCTGCGATGGTTTCGTCCAGCCAAATGCGCACTTCGGCTGCTGCCTCGGACGCAGCTTTAGCCACGTTGGGATTATTATCCTGGTCCGCGAAAAGATATTGGAAGATAACAGCTCCCCAAGCCTCGACCTGTTGCATGGAGGGCGGCGGACAGCCAAAATAGTCAGAAATCCAGCGTGCTGGCACATCCTTGCTGAGCTGGACCACGTCGAATGGGTTGCCGGCGGCTTGCAGCAGTTTGCCCGCCGTTTTCTGCACAAAAGGAGCGATTCTGCCGGGTATATCTTCCCGGCGAACTACGCTGCGCATGTGCGAAACGTCGCGCGTGTATTCGGGAGAATTCTGCATGCCGAGAAAAAAATTTTCTCCTCCCGTCACCACCTTCATCTTCTCTCCATAAGTCACCAGGAACACTTGGTCGCGCGCCAGCACTTCCTGGACGTCCTCGAACCGGGTCACCAATGCGTAGTTCTTGACTAGAAGGATAGGTTTGATTCTGCGCAGGAGGGCGAAGATCGGTTCCGGATACTGGATCAAATGTGCCTTGAGTCCGTCTAGAAAGGACGTCGCCTCACTTTCCAGCTTGCTGAGCTCTCGCTCTACCGAGTCCAGCACGTCGTGGGTAAGCTCACTGCATTCCGCGTCAATTCGCCCGAGAGCACTTTTCAGATTTTCAAACATGGGCATCACTACCTATTACTTTTCCTATCTCTGTCTTATCTTGGATCGACGGTTCCACTGGCCATCATCTGCAGCGCCGTCAAGCTTGGCACGAAAAAATAGTCGCCTCCTCGCAACTGGACGAAGTTGGGCAGGTTTGCGCAGAGGAAGGGGGGATTCTGCGGGTCGGCCGTGCCTTGGAGTACGCACTTGCCCTGGCCTCCATGATTTCCGATCACCAAATCCTTATCGTTTCCCTGGTGCAAGTCGTTCCCATATTCGATCCACTGCTGTTGAACGAACTCGAACTGGCGGAACAGGCTCGCATTCAACGCCATGAATATGATCCCATGTTCGTCCTCATCGCGAACCGGAAGGCCTTCCGGTACATAAGCTCCGTAAGGAAGACCGCGCCGCATGATGCGCCTGCGATTGACCAGTTCGCCGTTGAATCCAAATGCGTCCCGCGGATTCCCGCGCCTGATATGGGCTCCAAGCGGACAATGCAGGCCATTCAGATCGTTGCCGTAAGTGAAATTCGTGTTTCGATCGTTATCCGCCACGACAGCCGGATCCGGATGATCCGGCGAAATCTCGGCAGGAGTTCCATCTCTCCAGCGGCCAACGAATTTCGAAGCCAGCTTTTCTTTTCCGCCGGGATACACCCGCCCCTGCTCTTCGAGAAAGTTGCGAAATGTCGCCACATTCTGATGCATCTTGCGGTAGACCATGAAGGTACCGTTTCGTGCCAGCAGATGAGGAATGGGAGCGACCGGAAGCTCGCCAGATTCATCCGCGTAGCCCAGCAAAAACTCGCCGGTGGCCAGCGCCTCCCAGTTGCCATCCATGGTTAACTTGCCCTGGCCGGGGACGCAATTCCGCTCCGCACCCTTAAAATCCGGGTTCCCAAAACCGTCCGTGTACCCGAAGTGCTCCTTGGATGTAGGCTTACCGTCGATGAAAACCGCGCTCGCGTCCTGTGGCTGAAGCAGCTTCGCTCCGCGGGTCTGATCCATCATTTGCAGCAAGACATTGCATTGGTGATCGAGGGCCGCCGATGTTTGCGCATTCACCGCCAACCAGACATGCACCCGGTTTTCTCTCCAGATTGGGTCCCAGTGCTCTGGACTGTTCTTTCCGGTGTCGTAGAGAATATCTCCTCGCGCCCTCATGCCTTGCTGAAATTCCACGGGAAAGCTGAGCAGCGTTGGCTCTGGAAGCTCAAGACTCAGGAGCCCACGATGGGTAAAAGCAATGTTCACGGTAGTGATCGGCTTCTTATCCCAACGCTCGCCAGTGGTCAGGTATTGGAGAACTTGGCCAATGAATATCTGAGCGTCCCTGGCATGCAAGAGCTCCAGGAACAGATAGCGAGCGTAGGGGAAGTTGTAGCCCTTTAGGACAAAACCCTGGATGTCTGTGACATCGAGCCTCGTGCTATCGGTCATACGGCCGGTCCTCCGCGGCAGTTTTCTCGGAGTCGATGCCGCCAGGCAACGGATCAGGCGCCTCCGCCAGGCGTTTCAACAGCACGCCGAAAGACTTCTGCACTTCGCTTGCAGGCTTACCCTGATTTCTTTCGACAAAGCGGGAGAGAGCTGACTGAACCTGCAACGCTTTTAAGTTCTGTTGCACCGTCTTGTCATTCACATCAGCGAAGAAGAAAGTCGTTTCGATTTGACACTTTTTCATGTAGGCGATGAAGGCATTCGGGTCGGCCAGTCCGGGATAGCCCACGCAATGCTTCCAGACAGAATTCACGAGTTCCGGGATCTCCACCGCCATGCGAGTGAGATACCGGTTGAGATCGCCGTCGAAGTTTGTCTCAAAGACCAGATAACGGGATTTGAGGTGCTCCTCGCGAGCGGGCGCGCCCACAAAGACTACATCGTCCATCACGACCAGGCGAGCAAAATGAGTGCTGGAAACCTGGGCAAAAGGGCTTGTGTGATTTCTCGGCAGACTGGCAAGATACCAGCGCAACTCCGTGGCGTGACAAATGTCGAGACGATTGCTTTCAAGGATGGGCGACAGTATCGTCAGCCCGTATATGTGTCCACTCTGATTCGCCATTACGTTCCTACCGGGGCCATGCCCGTTGAGCCGAGATCCGCTTGCACCTGGGCTATAAATTCCAGATATGCCGTTTCGAACTCAGCTGGGGACAGAGTCTGGCTAGTCTTGGCGAAGTTGTTCAATGCACTCTGTAAGCGAAGCGCGGCTTTCACGTCGTTCGTCGCTGCCCTCGGGTACGCGTTGTAATAGTAATCTGTCTCGAACTGAACCTGGGCGATGTAACTCTTAAAGGGTGTTACCGGCACAGAACCGGGAAATTTTTCGCTCCACCTCCAAATCGCGTTCAATCCCGAAGAAAGGACAGCCGAAAAGGCGTCAATGTATTGGTTCCACGTACCGTTGAAGTTACTCAAGAAGATCAGGTAGTCATAGTGCAGGTCCTCAAGCGGCTGTCGTGCAGAGAGGTGAGGAAACTGGTCATGCCTTATGATCACCCAACGTGCAAAGTGAATAAAAGACAAGTTCTTCAGGCTCGCCTGGAGGAAAGGGAACGCACCCAGAATGAAGAAGAACCCTCGCAAGACAGGGGTCTTCCACGACTTCATCGGGGTGATGGCGTTCATTGCATACGCTTTGCCGTTTATATTGGTCACTTGGTCGCCGCCGCATCGGACTCAGCCATTCCAATCATGCCAATCTCCGCATCGTTTCCGGGACGATAGGATTGTCCGTAAAACCCTGTCTTCCACGAACCAACCGTTGGGAATGGGACGGCTGTTCTCATCGACTCGTGTGGAACGGCGCGAGTCTACTCTGCGGCGTAGGCCTTGCAGTGACCGCCGCTGGTTTGTTACGAAATCCGAACAAGGTTTGTCTGGCGGCATGCTTCCCTGGACTCGGTCCTGGTCAAAGACGCACCGAATCTGAGCGGCGAAGATGTGGAAACTTCCTCCGCTCTCAATCAGCCGTCGAAGTCGGCAGGAGACGTTAGGCCGTCGCACCTGGATTCCTTCTTCCTTGGACTTAGGGCCGATCAGCCCGCAGGCAGGAATTGTCGTGCAAAACCTTCTCCCTAATCATTAGCCGGCGTGCTAGCTGTGTGCTGGATTCTCGCTTTGATAGCGGGCGTTTTGCTGATCACGGCCGATCACACCTCTTTGCTCCAATCGATTGATGAATCCTCGCTTTGCGGCCTTGGCAGTGTGCGAGAAGTGTGCCTCACCGAATGGGCTGGGTTACTGTTCATAAGGCGTTTCTCGTGCCTAGCACAGCCAGATGTCCCCGAAACCGACTTCTGGCCCGGCGTCGTTGAAAGTTTGTTCCGGGGCATAACTTCCGGGTTGCCCGTGACTCGGGAGCAAAACGGAGAAGGATTGAGGTTGTACGAAGCTCAAACGAGTGCATTGGCGATTTTGAGTTAAGTGAGGAAGCGTTCTGTTGTCCAGATTTCAGAGCCACGGCCTGGGCACTTTGCCTCGATCTGCCAGCATCGATCCGCCGTTTGGCAAATTGATCCGAGGTAGCTGGTTTGCTAAAGTCGTTGTCATGTCCGAGCGTGTCATGTCCGAGCGTTCCAGCGAGCAGATACGCGAATTGCTCGATTCCCTTTATCGCGTGGATTCGGGACGAATCCTGGCAACTCTGATCCGCTTGCTCGGTGATTTTGATCTTGCCGAAGAGGCGATGCACGAAGCCTTTGCGGCTGCGCTGAGCCTGTGGCCGAGAAGTGGAGTACCCGCCAACCCGCGACCCTGGTTGATTTCGACGGCTCGATTCAAAGCCATTGATACTCTGCGTCGACGGGCAAGATTTGATGCGTCTCAAGACGAGCTCGTGCGCTATCTCGAAGCGCAATGGAGTTCGGGGGAAAGGTCCAATCCAGAGGACAGCCTTGAGGATCACTCCCTTGAAGACGACCGGCTGCGCCTGATTTTTACCTGCTGTCATCCCTCTCTAGCGCCGGAAGCGCACGTTGCGCTCACCTTGCGTGAGGTGTGCGGGCTGACAACCGAGGAGATAGCGAAGGCCTTCCTCACCACTCCGCGTACGCTGGCGCAGCGTATTGTGCGCGCCAAGGCAAAGATTCGAGAGACACCGATTCCGTACGAGGTGCCGACGCCGCAGGAGTTGCCGGAGCGACTGGGCGCGGTGCTTCAGGTCATCTATCTCGTCTTTAACGAAGGTTACTCTGCTGCGGCGGGAGCGGAGGTAACGCGGGCCGAGCTAACCGGCGAGGCGATTCGACTGGGCCGGTTGCTGATGGAACTCCGGCCAGAGCCGGAAGGCGTGGGTCCGGAAGTCATGGGGCCGGAAGTCATGGGTTTGGAAATCATGCGCCCGGAAATCATGGGGCTGCTTGCCCTGATGTTGCTACAGGAATCCCGTCACGCCGCGAGAACCTCTCCGACCGGAGAGCTGATTTTGCTGGAGAACCAGGATCGTTCGCTCTGGAACCGGGAGCAGATCGCGGAGGGAGTGGCATTGCTGGAGAGAGCCCTGAAGTACCAGCGGAAGTCCCGCCACTTCGGCTCCTACACACTGCAGGCTGCGATTGCGGCCGTTCATGCGGAGGCGGAATCGGTCGCTGCGACCGACTGGCGGCAGATTGTTGCGCTTTACGACCGATTGGTACGAATTCAGCCTTCGCCGGTTGTACAGCTCAATCGTGCCGTTGCAATCGCGATGTGCGATGGTCCAGAAGCCGGTCTGGCGCATATCGACGCGGTGTTGGAACATGGCGAATTGGCAAATTATTACCTGGCGCATTCCGCCCGCGCAGATATGTACCGCAGGCTCGGCAGGACAGCTGAGGCTCGGGCGTCTTATGAGAAGGCGCTGGCGCTGACCCAACAGGAACCAGAGCGGCAATTCCTGCAAGAACGGATTCGGCAGTTGAAATAAAAAATGGAGTAGATGTCGATTTTCAGGAAACCGAGGAGCGTTCCCCAATTCTTCGACGAATGGAAATTGGTGAACGTTCCCGTCTGTTTCCAGTTTTCCCGAAAACCGCGAACGGTGCGGCAGCCTCAGTTGTGGTGTGCCCGCTGAGAAAAACCAAAGGTGAGCCAGTCCCCACAACCGCCGCATCCTTTAGATTGATATTGCATATGCAACATGAATATGTTGTAATAGCAACATGGAGACTGTTATGAATGGAACCCTGGAAGCGATCTTCCAAAGGAGAGCAGTTAAAGTCTTTGAGCCAATCGAAATCTCCGAAGAGCTGCGCAAGCAAATCCTCAATGCGGCACGCCATGCTCCCTCCAGCTTCAACACTCAGTCGTACCGGTTCTATTGGGTAGAAACTGCGAAAGAAAAAACGGCAGTGGCGAAACTTTGCCTCGGACAGAAACCTGCCGAAACCGCGTCGGCGCTGCTCGTGGCCGTCGCAGACATTGGATCGTTGACTGCAACATCGCAAGGACAATTGGAATGGATGCGCAGCAGCAGCGAGTTCAGCGAAGCAAAAATTCGCGACTACGAGCGGACGGCAAAGATCGGCCGGATCCTTTTCATGCCGGGGCCATTCGGTATTTTCGCTGCGATCAAATGGGGGATGTTCTGGCTGCTGAATTTGTGGAAAGTGATGGGAATGCCGCCCTTGTCACGCCAGGACTTGTTCAAATGGGCGACGAAGAGCACATCGCTAGCTTGCGAGAATCTGATGATCGCTGCCGAAGCCCTGGGAATCAACACCTGTCCCATGGAAGGCTTTGATGGTCGCAGGCTCTCTAAATATCTCGGATTGTCCGCCCGGTATCATGAGATTGTCATGGTGATTGCGATCGGGAAGAAATCGCATGCCTACGTCGAACCGCCGCAGTGGCGAAGACCTCTCGAAGCAACGGTAACAATCCTATGAACATCGTTCCAAGGAAAGAGGTTCCTGAAGACATCCTGAAAGATTCAGTACTTGCCCATATCGCAACGGCTTATTTTTCAGTAGGAAAGAGGCTTGAGCGAAAGACTCGGTGCTCCGCGACCCGCGGTTTTATCCTGTCAACACTGCGAGGCGGCACTCCGCTCAATCAGAACCAGATCGCCACGCTTCTGGGTTTCGACCGAACCGTTGTGCACCGGGCCATCAAGTCAATGGCTCAGGAAGGACTTGTGTCGGAACGAAAGGCGAAATCGGGCAGAGCAATTCACGTCCGGTTGACGCCAAAAGGAAACAAGTATAGGGAACGGTTGATCAAGGCCCGGATGGACGCCGATGGGAGTGTCCGGCATCAACTCACTTCGGATGAGCACGCCACACTTCTTCGGCTCTTGAAGTTGATCGCCGAATTGGAGTTCTAGAGTAGGCTGTCTTCGTCCATTGCACCGCAGGCTCGGCAGGACCGCTGAGGCTCGGTCCCCTTATGAGAAAGCTCTGGCGCTGACAGACCCAACAGGAACCGGAGCGGCAATTCCTGCAAGAGCGGATTCGGCGGCTAAAATAAAAACCTCGACGACTTGTCGAATTCAGGTGCGGCCGTTCGACTATATGGTGAAGGCCGGGCAACCGGCCCGCCAGAAAGTGTTTCCGGAGCGATACGCTACGCGAAAATTTGTCAAAAAAAGTGTCGATTCGCGTCCCATCCGTTCGACAAGTAAGTGGAGCCGCACCGCACGTCCTCGCCACTCGCAAAATTCCCGGGCGCGCGTCGTCGAAGCTCCTATATAGAAGTAGCGGCCCCGATACGGCGCCCGCACAATACTCATTACCCAAGGAGAACACAATGCGCTTCATGATGATCATGTTTCCGAAAGACTACGAAAACGCAAAACCCGGCACGGTACCCGACTTCAAAGACATGGAGTTAATGGGCAAGTACAACGAAGAACTAGGGAAAGCCGGCGTGCTGCTCGCGCTCGACGGGCTGACCCCGCCCGCGACGATGAGCGCGCGCGTCACCTTCAAAAGCGGAAAATCGAAAGTTACCGACGGCCCGTTTACCGAAGCGAAGGAAGTGGTCGGCGGCTACTGGATCATCCAGGTGAAATCGCGCGAAGAGGCGCTCGAATGGGCCTCGCGCATCCCCGGAAAGGATAACGAAATGGTCGAAGTTCGCCGGATGTTTGACATGACCGACTTCGATCCCGAGACCCAAAAGGAGATCCAAAAGAAGTTCGGCGACGCCGTGGCCGCTGAGATGAGCCAGTAGTAAAAACTCTCCGCGCGTGGAGGGAATCGGGGGACGGGGGAAAGCGGCGGGCGGCCCACTCAAGCCGGGTTTTAGCTTGAGTGGGGATCGTCCAGCTGTCACACACTTAGCCCGGCGCAAGAGCTAGACTGTCCTCGCAGGGCGATACTGATCTCGGTACAAGTGCCCCACTCAAGCCAAAAGACGGCTTGAATGGGCCACCGTGTCTCCCAGAGCAATTTCGTGCATCCTGTGTAAAGTAGACATACGTACTCCGGAGCATTTATGCCGAACACACGNACGTTGATAGCTCAGGCCTACTCTGCCTTCAATCATCGGGATATCGACAGCGCCCTGGCGCTCATGAGTGCGAACGTCAGCTGGCCCAAGGCATCGGAAGGCGGACGAGTCGTCGGGAAAGAAGAGATCCGGTCCTACTGGACCCGTCAGTGGAAGGAATTCGATCCTCACGTGGAACCACTTGAGGTGATCGACCAGGAAGGCGGCATTACCGAGGTCAAGGTTCATCAGCTCGTGAAAAGCCTTGGTGGCGATGTCCTTTCTGATAGCGAGGTGTGGCACGTTTATACCGTCGCCGACGGTCTCATCGGGCGCATGGACCTCAAGGAAGGCCAGACGACCTCGGACGCGACCCCGTCTACAGCATTCTCCAGACACTAACCTGCGTCAGGATCTGCCGCCGTTACCTGAGCTCAGGCCAAAAGCCCCACTTCTCGAAAAGAACGCGAGAAATGGGGCATCCAGAAAAATTTCCAGGACGATTGTCGAATTCGGTCCGGCCGTTCGACTATATGGTGAAGGCAGGGCAACAGGAAGAAGACCGTTACAGGAGAATGGAGAAATTATGCCGCAGTATTTGGTTGCGATTCACCACCCCGACGACTACGACCCGTCCGTCGAAACCGAAGCGACTATCGAGGAGATCCACGCGCTTAACCGCGAAATGATCGCTGCTGGCGCCAGGTTCTTCGCCGGCGGCCTCACCCCCGCCAGCAGCGCGAAGTCGCTGCGAGCGAAGCCCGATGGCAAGGTGCTCATCACCGATGGGCCCTACCTGGAGACCAAGGAGCACGTAGGCGGTTTTTGGATACTGGAAGCTGCTGACATGGACGAGGCACTGGCGTGGGGGCGCAAGGCTGTCATCGCCTGCCGGGCGCCGGTCGAGGTGCGCGCGTTTTCTTTTCGCCCGGCTCCGAGTCGAGGACCCGCCGGAAGCAAGTAAACAACCTGGCCACTGCGGCCTCGGAACGCGCGCCGTAGTGACGAGATGAACGAGCCGGCGCAACGCTCTGCTGCCGGTTCCGCCAATCCGCTATGAGGAGAAGAACAATGAGCAATCAACTCACTCGTCGCGACTTCGCTATCCGCACCGTCGGCTTTGGTCTGGCTTTGGGACTCGCGCCTGCTGCTACGCTGGCGGAGGCTGAGCAAGCCTCGCGCTCAGAAAATTCGCCGGCGATTGCTGACCCATATTCCCTCGTCGATCCAGAACTTCTTCCTACACTCAAGCAGTTCCCCGCCTATGACTTGTCAGCGGAGATAGTCGGCAAGTTCCGGCAGTTGCCCGGCATGCCCCCGTTACCTGCTCCCGCGCCGCAGCCCGTGGAGCGGCATATCCCCGGACCGCCTGGGGCACCCGAGGTTCGTCTTTGGGTCGTTGATCCTGCGCCGTTGGAGAAGGGCAAGCCGTTGTTGCTTCACATGCATGGCGGCGGCTTCATGATGACCGATCCCTTCTTGATGCCCCGGATCCAGGGGATCGCGACGGATTGCCATTGCGTTGTCGTCTCGGTGGACTACCGGCTGGCTCCGGAGACGCGCTATCCCGGCTCGCTTGAGGATAATTACGCGGCGCTGAAATGGGTTCACGCCCATGCGGCGGAGCTCGGCATTGATCGCTCCAGAATTGCCGTGGGCGGCGAGAGCGCGGGCGGCGGCCACGCAGCGAGCCTTGCAATTCACGCGCGCGACCGCAACAAACGCGATCGCAACGAAGAAGACGTTCCCATCTGCTTCCAGCTGCTCATCTACCCCCAGCTGGACGACCGAACGGGCAGCTCCCACCCGGCGCCGCCCGCCATTGGCCACTTTATGTGGATCGCGAGCGCCAATCGTCTGGCCTGGAGCTCGCTGCTCGGTGTTCCAGCGGGTTCGTCCAAGGAGCCGGTAGCTGCCGTACCCGCCCGGGTGGCCAGCGTCGCCGGCCT
>JGI12695J13573_1000068_pt1 | contig 15700 bp, 16 predicted proteins | sample BlaSpr_A8_OM2_M3_FD_13573 | JGI IMG/M metagenome (IMG submission 13573) | reverse complement strand
AAGGGCATAGAGGCTGGCTTCAGGCTGCAGCTTTCGAGCTTCGGCAAAATCCCAAGAGTTCGCACTCAAGCCGAAAGCTACCAACCGAAGACCGCACCCAGCATTCCGACTATATCAGGCGCTGGCTCTCGATGAAGATGCAGCACGAACACGCAGGCGAAGGGGATTGCCGAAGCCCGTTAGCCGAAGCCCGCAGCCCGTTCTTATATCAGCTTCAACTGCCGCGGCTGCACGGCTGAGATTCTTACGCGTTCCACTCTGCGATTCGTCGATTCCAGAACTTCGAACCGCAGTCCGTCGTCATCGACCGTCTCACCCTGCCGTGGAATGTGTCCGGCCAATTCGCTGACCAGGCCCGCAACCGTGGCCGATTCCCTTCCTTCCGGCTTTGTACCAAAGAGTTCGGCCAGGCGGTCGACATCCATTCCTCCGGAAACGATATAGGAATGGTCGTTCTCTCTGACAATTTCCGGCTTTTCGTGTTCGTCACGAATCTCTCCTACAATCTCTTCCACCAGATCTTCAATCGTGACCAGCCCAGCGACGCCGCCATACTCATCGACCACAATTGCCATACGAATGTTGTTCTTCTGCATCTCCCGCAGCAGATCGCTGCCCAGTTTGCTTTCGGGCACGAAGTACACGTCGCGTCGCATCAACGTTTCGAGAGTGCGGGTAGCGGCCTCACTGTCCGGCACCTGCAAAACGTCCTGGGCATACACAATGCCCTTAATGTTGTGGATGCTCTGCGAGTAAACCGGAACGCGCGAGTAATGCTTGGTGCGCAGCATCTCAATGAAACGTTCGACCGTAGTCTCTACCGGTACGGCGAATATCTCTGGCCGCGGCTTCATGGCTTCCCGCACCGTCTTGCCGCTGAACTCCACCGCCGACTGAATCAAGTCGCGGTCGCCTTCCTGAATAATTCCCTCTTCCTGTCCTGCTTCAATCAGAGCGTCTACCGCCTCAGAGGCGCTCTCCGGTTGTTCCCGTGTGTTCTGGCGAGTGAGCGACGCTACCGATTGCAAAAAGCCAAGCACAATAGTGACCGGCAGCACCAAATAAATCAGCATGCGGAGCAACCACGTCCAGCCGATCAGCCAGGAACCATTCGTCCGCGAGAAGAAAAGGAAGGGCAGAAATTGATTGAAAACGATAATGATGAGGATCAGGCTGATTGCCGCCTGCATGATCTCATAGATCGTCCAGCGCTGATCGCCAAAAACCAGGTAGCCCACCGTCAAAGCGATAGTGGCGGTAGTTAACTGTTTCAGCACCGACATGGAAAGCGAAGCGCGGGGTCGGCTCACATTCAGAACAGGCTCAACTTTTTGCTCGAAAACGTCGATGTTGTCCTGAAATTCCCGCGAGAGAAATTTTCCGATCTCTTGATAAACACGGTCTACATAAGAGGCCAGCGCCAGCAGAGCCAGCAGCGGAATCAGCGCTAGAGCGACGTACCAATTCATGCCCTTCTCCGCTGGGAGCTGAGACCCGTGACTTTGCGTTTCTTCTTCAATGGCTGGTGAAGAATGCCGGGGCTCCTCTCGATCAGGCCGATTTCTAACTTCAGATTCCGTCGCAACCGGCTCTCCTCCCGCGCCATCTCGCCATGATCGCGCTCGTGATCGAAACCTGCCAGATGCAGGATGCCGTGCAGCGCCAGAATTTTTACTTCATGGGCAACGGAATGTCCCATGCGGATGGCGTTCTCCCGTGCAATATCTGCCGATATCGCCACATCTCCGGCAAAGCGTCTTGTCTGGCGCGGAACGGCACGGGGCGCGGGAAACGATAATACGTCGGTGGGCTTGTCGATTCTTCGGAATTGCCGGTTGAGAGAACGCAATTCCCTGCTGCTTGTTAACAGCACATTCACGGTGTCACGCAAACGGATCGCTTTCCTGGCCCTCAATACAAACCGTTCCAGCGTCGGGGGGCTGAGGCCTGCGATTCTTTTTCGGAAGATAATCACCTTATTCAAGGAATCACGACTGTCGTCATTCTCCTGAGGCCGAGGATCTGTCGTTCGGGTTTGCAGGGCTTTTCGGATCATTCGCCCTGGTCGCGCCTTCTACGTTTTTGCCGCCCGCCCGAGCAATAACATTTGCTGTTCGGCCACATGTGTCTTGTGCTCATCGTAAGCGCGGATGATGCGCTGCACCAGGTGATGACGCACCACATCAGCTTCATCGAAATGCACGAAGGTCAGGCCTTCGACTCTCTGCAAAATATCGATCGCTTCCAGCAAACCGCTGCGCCGGGCATTCGGCAAGTCGATTTGCGTCACGTCGCCAGTGATCACCGCTTTGGAATTGAAGCCGAGGCGGGTAACGAACATCTTCATCTGCTCGGAAGTAGTGTTCTGCGCTTCGTCGAGAATCACAAACGAATCATTCAAAGTGCGGCCCCGCATGAATGCGATGGGAGCAATTTCGATGACATTCTTTTCCAGGTAACGATCCACCTTCTCCGGATCGAGCATGTCATACAGCGCGTCGTACAGCGGGCGCAGGTAAGGGTCGATTTTGTCCTGCAATGTGCCCGGTAAAAAGCCCAGACGCTCCCCCGCTTCGACCGCCGGACGCGCCAGGATGATGCGGTTCACGCGCTTGGCCAGCAGCGCAGAAATCGCCATCGCGACTGCGAGGTATGTTTTTCCCGTGCCTGCCGGTCCGATGCCAAACACCATGTCGTGCTGCTCAATCGCCTCGACATAGCGGCGCTGGTTCACGCTCTTCGGCTGTACCATTCGGCGTCCTAGAGAACGCTGGCGGCCGGCATCGGCAAGTCCGCGCAGCGTAGCCGTCGAATCCGCCGTCAGCACGCGCAGCATGCTGTTCAGATCACCGTTGTTGAAGCTGTAGCCGGAGCGCTGCAGGCTCTCGTAGTCGGCAAACACTTGCTCGGCGCGAGCGACGTCTCGCGCTGCACCCTCCAGATCGATGGCATTCGACCGCAGGTCAATCGTAATGTTCAGGCCATCTTCCAGCAGGCGGACGTTCTCATCCCGCGTACCAAACAAAGTTTCGATGTTGGGAGTTATGCCGATACTTTTCTTCATTCAGTCTCTTTTACGAACCATGTCGGGACAGCCGCCTCGACTGTCGCGCTGGGCGCAGCAACGCGCCGTGCCACTACTCCCTGGATACACGCGCACCTTAGCCGCTTCGCGGACAAAACAGGATTATGCTTGAAGATTAGAGAAGCCGGAATGCTCATGCCCAGGAGGCAAGTCACTACCATTGGTTAAAGCGTACCCCGCGCCGGGACGGGAGTCAATGCCGGCGTTCGCTATCGATTTTCGCTCGCTGCAGAGGCAGCGACGGCGGAGGCAGAGACGGCTCGTGTCCGGGCCCATTCACGAAGCGAGCGAATCTCTTCTGCGCGAGTAACTGAAAGCGGCACGGTATGGGCCAGCGCATCCAGCAGCAACGCCGTGGTCAGTTCCTTTTTTCCCGAGAAAGCGGCGTAGAGCGCCGACTGCACAGCAGCACCAATCTCCGCGCCAGAGTAGCCACTGGCCGCGGCTTCGACCCTATCGAGATCAAAATCCGCGGGGTTGCGCTTTCGTCTCGCCAGTTGAATCGACACTATCTGCTTACGCTCGGCCTCATTCGGCAGATCCACAAAGAACAGCTCGTCAAACCTTCCTTTGCGAATTAGTTCCGGTGGCAAGGCAGTCACGTTGTTGCAGGTGGCGGCTACGAATACCGGCGCTTTTCGATCCTGCATCCAGGAGAGAAACGATGCAAGCAACCGGGAAGAGACACCAGCGTCTACAGAAGCCGAATCCGGCCCGCTGCCGGCGAATATTTTCTCTAACTCATCGATCCACAGGACACACGGGGCAAGCCCTTCAGCCACCTCGAAGACCTTGCGAATTCGCTTTTCCGTTTCGCCAATGTATTTATCGTAGATTGCGGCCGTATCAAACTTCACCAGCGGCAGATTCCACTCGCCAGCGATCGCTCGCGCACCCAGTGATTTTCCGCACCCTTGCACTCCCAGGATAATCACCCCGTGAGGCGGTTCCAGACCGAAATCGCGTGCCGCGTCCTCCCATGACCCGCGTCGCTGCACCAGCCAGCGCTTCAAATTATCCAATCCGCCGAGGTTCGAAAAAGATTCGTCCGCTTCCACAAACTCCAGCATCTCCGAGCGCCTGAGCAAGGACTTCTTGGTTTCCAGCACATCACTCGCGATTTCGGGACACAACGAATACCTCATCACCAGCGCCTGCGAGATGGCCCGCTCCGCTTCTTCCTCGGTCAGGCCGCGAAGGCTCTCCACCACGGAGTCGTAGCCCTTAGGATCCAACTTCCGTTGCAGCGTGTGGTTCCTGGAGATTCTGACGACCACCTCGTCAATGATCTGACGCAAGCGCCGGCGGTCGGGCAGAGGCAGTTCGAGAAATTCCACCAATCCTTGCAACTCGGCGGGAATCTCGATCTTCGGCGAAGTGAGAATGATGGTGCGGCGGTGCTCCGAAAATTTTTGCCCCACATCGCGTATACGCCGAACCACCACTGGCTCATCCATGTGGCGATGCAGGTCCTTCAAAATGAAGGCAGCTTCCAGCGAAATTCCCTCGAGGTTCGCCAGCATCTGCGCCGGTTCTTGGCTGTTATAGATAGCCTTTGTGTTAATCAGAGCTTCCTGGGCCGCCGCAGCGCTATAAGTAGAACTCAAGCCGCGGACTTCGGGAACGATTTCACCCACATCGCTGCCACAGCGCACGAGTCCGCTCGCGATCGTCCACTCGTAGGCCGCAAGATTCAGGGCGACGCAGGCTGCGCGAACCAGCCGAACTGCGCGGACTTCCTCGACACTCTCAATCGCAACGATTGGAGTTGAGGAATCCAGCAGCACTTTCAGCCGGGCCAGAGGATCGGGGATCACAGGCCATGCCATAGGTTTGACCGGTCAAGACATGCTCCCATATAATCATCAATTCGGTACTCCCCGAATATCTTGCTGTTCACACGAAGGTAACGAAGCAGACATGGCTAATCATTTTTCGGCGCTCAAGCGCGCCCGTCAGACCACGAAGCGAACTGCCACCAACCGCGCCAACAGCTCCCGCCTGCGCACCGCGCTGCGAACTCTACGTGAGACCATCGAGAAGGGCGACAAAAAAGCTGCAGAACAGACCTACCGCGAGACCGTATCCGCGCTCGATAAGGCGATCCAGAAGGGCACCCTACACAAGAATACCGCCGCGCGCTACAAATCGCGGCTGGGCAAACGCGTAGCTGCTATTAAATAGCTCTCGGCGTCCAACTTCCGGTCCGGCGTCACAGAATCGTTCTCCCGCACTTTCTGTGTGCGGACGGGTCTGTATGAAGTTAACAATTCCAGCCAACCGCAATCAGCCAACCCGCATCTAGCACGCGTTTCTCGGTGGAATCAGCCCGGATCCCCCGCAGAGGCGTGAGCAAAATCAGCCACGCTAATGTGAAGGCACCTGCAGTCGCCGGCGACTTCGTCTTCTGTCGCCTCAACCTGCGGCCTCGCTCTCCTCGCCGACCAACAAAACTCGGTGTCAAAAAAATCAAAGGAGTAAAGAAATGCGGCATTTTGCAGCTGGTTATCGTGCTCTTCTGCTTTTCACCTCTTTCTCGATTGCTGCTTGCCTACTCGTAACCACTATTGCTCTGGGGCAAAACACCAACTCCAAGAAGCCCCTCTTTGGCCGCGAAGTGATCGTTGACAACCAGCGCATCACTGGCGAACCCAGTATGTCCATTGACGGAGAAGACCGAATCTATGTTTCGACACCCTATGGTTTCGCCACCACCGCCAGTTTTGTGTGGCGTTCCGTCGATCACGGAATGACCTTCCACCTGGTTCCGGGCAATGCGCCGCCCGTAGGTAAGCCTCTGGTCACTTGCGTTGGCGGCGGAGACTCCGGATTGGCTCTGGATTCGGCGAATCGGCTTTACTTCGTCGATCTGCAAGGCCTTACGGATGTAAGCAACAGCGTTAGTTCAGACGAGGGTTCAACCTGGCTGACCACATGCAACGCGGCCAACGATAGCGGCGTGGACCGGCCGTGGATAGCCGCGTTCGGCGATCCACAAGCAGGCGGCGCGCTCTACCAGACCGTAGACCAGGTTGAGCAATGTATCGGCGCGTGTGAGCCTAACTTGGGCGAGGTAGGCAGCAATATCGTGGAGATCACGCGCTCTCAGGACGGAGTCACCTTCAGTCCATTGCCTGCGCAGCAGATCGAACCAGACGGAATCGTTTCTGGAATCGTAACCGACTCCAGCGGCGGCGTTTACATCGCTCACACAGCGTTGGTTGATGCCACCGGAAAATTGACTAACGGATCGGATGCAAACGGAAGCAGCAACGCGATCGTAGTAGTTCGGTTCCCCAACGGATATAACCAGGCCACTCCGACCGTATTGAATGGACAGACCTTGTGCCAGGCTCAACCGACTCTCTGCACCATGGAAGTGGTTTTCCGCGGGCCGCTCGATAGCTCCGGCAACAGCACCATTACAGTGGGTCAGGATTTCGCGCCCATCGCCATCGACCGCGCCGGAAACCTATACACCACTTGGGCGCAGGCTGCCGTTAACGGTTCAACCGGCCAGGTGAGTGGAACCAGCCAGATCTACCTTGCGGTTTCCACCAACCACGGTGCTTCGTGGGGAGCGCCGGTGCAAGTGACCGCCGCCACTCCCACCCTACTCACTAATCTTTTTCCTTCTGTCACGGCNGGCGATCCTGGACGCGTGGACGTTGTTTGGTACGGGACGCCAACGCTCGGTTCCTGTCCTAACCAGCCCTGCGGATCAAGCGCCATCACGGCGCACTGGTCAGTGATGATGGCGCAGAGTTTGAATGCCATCGTGAATGGACAGCCGAACAGTAAGCCTACGTTCACAACCACACCCGTTTCCGAGGTATCGAATCATTACGGCGCAATCTGCACGTTTGGAATTTCTTGCACCACCGGCGGCGACCGCGGACTGCTTGACTTCATCACCGTGACAGTTGGTTTAAAAGGTGAAGCGAATGTGGTTTGGGCCGATGCCGTAAATCAGAACGCTTCAGGAGGAACTTCTTCTGCCGTGATCGGCTTCAACCGCCAGTATGCGGGCCCCAGCGTGTACGCCAATATTGGACAAGTGAGCGGCACTGCGCCTGCCAGCGGGCACGCGCCGGGTTCTCCTGACGCAATTTATTCCGCGGATAGCCTGGCCATCAACGCATCACCGAACTTGATGTTGAGCGGTGCTTCGGTTTCGCGTCCCGATTCACAACACTACAAATTCACCATCAACGTGCAGAGTCTTAGCACGCTCTTGGTTTCCCCTGCCCTGGGTGGCACCGATGGAGTTTGGCTGGTGCGCTGGGAAGTACCCGATCCCAACGGGGCGGGCCACACTTACTTCGCGGCCATGGAGTCAGACAACGGAGGAGCGCCCAGTTTCTTCGACGGCGAAACCTCAACTCTTGCCAATGGCCAGGGATTCTTTCTCACGTATCCGCCGGCCCACGCGATTCAAGGCAACTACAAAAATTCGCCGAGCGGAGGGGTCATCACTTTGACGGTTCCGATTGCCGACGTTGGCGGCAGTTCAAACGCAGCACTTTATTCTCTGACCGGCTTGAGCGCGACGCAGTCGGCACCATCCTCCACAAGTCCGGTCTTCAACCAGATCGATGCTACCGCGCCATTCGACTTCACTCCGTAGTTAAAGCGAAAAAGCGGCAGACTCACAAGTCTGCCGCTCTTTTTTTGAAGACGTCCTAAACTCTGCCGGGCTCTCACCTGGTTTCACCGAAAGCGTGGGAGCAGGAAGCCCGTATGTTGGCAATGCTCCTGAAAATCTGCCCCGAATTGCGCCGCAAGCATACCTTCTTCCCTTCTCGCTTTAATCCAGTAGCCCAGAATGATCAGGCAGACTCCCAGCATGCATCGCCATCGGTCAATCCCGAGTGCCGATCCAATCGCAGCCAAATCCAGCCCGGAATAAATGGGATGCCGCAGCCTCGCGTAAGGGCCAGTGCGGATGAGCTTGTGATCTTCCTTAATTGTGATGCGGGCGCTCCAGTATTGCCCGAGATGCCACCGCGCCCATAACGCCAGTGCAATGCCGGCCCATGTAAGAACCACCCCAGCAATTGCTAACGTGTATGTGCGAGGAATGAACCGCTGACCGAGAATACCGATGTCCGCCTCGTCCATGAACAAAAGAGCAAAACCGGCGATCTCAAGCACGAGGATGCCGTAACGCGACCCAAACGATTCCCTCCGCTCGGTACGCCTGGTCTTGAGGGCGCCCGCGGCCCAATACGCGACGAATACGATCCAAGGGCCTTCGATGAGATAACGCCACGGCATTCGCAATCCTTATGTTGCTAACGGAATGTTGATAATTGACAGGTGAGAGCTGACTGCGATTACACCGGCAACTGTTCCTGCATCCACCCAGGAGCTTCCAGCTTCGGTTCGCTCGTCAAATCAATCACCAGACGTTCGAGAACCATGCGTTTGCTGACAGGATTGGAGCGGAGAGCCAGATCAGCTTTGGCCACGAGACGAATTGCGCGCGTCAGATCGCGGCGGGATTTGTAGCGGCGAGCCTGCTTGATAATGTCGTCGGCGGCAAACGGAGGCACGCGGAAGCCCTGCCAGAGTGCGGCCCAGAGCATCCGCTGGTCACGCACGTTGCGCTCCAGAATCACCAGCATCTGGCGGAAGGTTTTGGCCAGCATGTAGATGTGTCCGATGGCGGCTTCCTCGCCCTCGCCGGAAGACAGAATCGCATCTAGAATTTCCAGCGCCCGCACTCGCTCTTTTGCGGAGATGGCGTCAGTTAACTCGTATAGCGAGCGCTGCTTGGCAGCCAGCACCATGGTTTCCACGTCGCCCAGCGTGATGCGGTTCTTCGCGCCGACGTAGAGCATGAGCTTCTCCAGTTCATTGGAGATCATCATCATGTCGCCGCCAAGCGCATCGACTAACTCGCGGGCGCCATCGGCCTCGATTTTTACCGGCACGTCGCGGCTGGCGCAGTATTCGGAGATCCAGCGCACCGCTTCGCCTTCTTCCACGCGCGCCAGTTCGACGATGCCGCAGTACGGGCCCATGGTTTCGCGGATGCGCTGGTAGCGTTCTTTGTCCTGCATCTCCATGCGGCGCACGTCGGCGGGAATGCTGATGTGGTCGGCCACAAAGACGATCAGCGCATCGGGATTCGGATTCTTGCAGTACTCCTCGATCGCCGACAGCTTCTCTTCGTTCGATCCCCGGCCAAAAAGATTCTTCACCCCACGCACAAAAAACACTTGGAACGGCGCCATCAACGAGGGCGTGCGGGCTCGGTCGAGAACCTCGGCCACATCATTTTCTCCCAGGTCGAATTCGAAGATGCTGAAGTCCCGGAGATCGACTGGCACCAGATGCTCGAGGATGGCATCGCGGAAGCGCTTACGGAAGAAAGCCTCATCTCCAACAAATACGTAGGCCGGACGCAGCTTACGCGATTCGACTTCGCTGACAAACCGCTCGGCTTGGGCAAACGCACGCATTAAAAGATATCCACAGAGTGAGACTTGTTTACGGCACTTTCGCGTCGTTGGTCGCTTGTCGTTGGTCGTTCGCTAGTGATTCGTCGGCCAACGACAAACGACCATCGACTTACGCCTTCCTCAAACCTTAGCATCAGAACCCCTCCAGGATGTTAGACACCAGGGTTCGCGCGAAATCCTGAGACAGTCGCCGGAACGCCGGCGAGTCTTCCTCGAAAAAACTAGGCAAGTCTTGCGAGACTTCATACTGTTCGCGAAACAAATACGACGGATTCTGGTACAGCACTCTCCCCTGGCGGTCGGTCAGCGACACCTTCATACTGACCACCACCAAAACGCTGGCAGCCTGTCCAGTCGTGGAATTGTAAGTGAGCGGCGATGCCGAAGTGGAAAGCACAGTTCCGCGCAGCGTTGCGTCGGCGGCCTCGCTGGGGTCGTTGAGAATGTGATAATGGGTGCGCGTGGTGAATTCGCGCACCACCGACGAGGTCAGCATTTGTTCAATGCGGTACGTGCGGGTCTCGTTCACAAAAGCAGGAACCGCAATCGTCTTAACGTTTTCCGGAAGCTGCACCGCATGCCCGGCCACGTGATATCCGCAACCGCCACTTGCAACTAAGGTCAGGCAGGCAAATGCAAGCCTGGCAGCCCGCCACGATTTCATTGGATCTTTCCCAGCGGTCGAGTTGCAATCATACTCTCCGCGCATTCCACCGCCGTGATCGCGGCAACGCGCAAATTGTCCACGGCTGCCCAAAGCCAGATTCCGTTGGGCCGGCTCGATTCACTCTTCAGCGTGACAAAAATATCGGGCTTACCGGCCGTGTTCACGTTGCTCGGCTGGGACTCGTCTTCGCCGATTCCCGCCATCGTTACATGATCCCCGCTGAGGGCCTGCGATAATTTCTCTTCGTTGACTGGTTGTTCCATCTCCAGAAAAATGCCTAGCGCATGACCATGAAAAACTGGAGGCTGAACCATCAGCAGCGCTGGTTGCGGCGCATCCGCGCCCGCCAGCGCACGGTAGTGCTGCCGCACGCGCGCTTCCAGCGAATCGAGCGATAGCTGCGATTTCTGTCCGTAACGCGCAACCATATTGAAAGCCACTTGCGTATCGAAGACATCCTTAGGCAGCGGCTGGAACGATAAAAGATTGACGGTCTGCTGGTGCAACTCATCCATGCCCTTTTGGCCCTGCTCAGAGGCCGGCTGGAAAACTGTGGCCGCAGCACTGCGGATCGCGCCCGCTTTCCGCGCCCGCAGCAGCAGCAAAGCCACAGTCACAGCAGCCGGATGTGCCACCACGCAGGGAGCCGGTTGCAACTCCGGCTGCCACATTTTTCCGCGCTCGCGCTCAATCCATACGGAGCGCACTTCGGCGCCAGGCTCGTCATCCAGAGCGCCGGAAAGATCGATAATCGCGCTACCCGCGTCACGAGCGCGTTTCCAGTTCTTTCGCGTGGACTCAGCATCTGCTGCAAAAAAAGTAAAGTCCACATAGGTAAACCGCTCCGAGCGCAGGCTCTGGATGAAGTTCATTTGGTCGCCGGTCGCTTCCAGCTGCCCGATCGCCTCATCGTCATCGAGTAGACGAATATCGACTGCGGGAAAGTTGCGTTCGCTAAGCATTTCAGCGACTTCCTTTCCCTTGAGCGAGCCCGCGCCTACAACCGCCGCCCGGTAAAGCTGCCCTCGAGAAGAGGTGGACAAGGACGATGCTGTAATCTTGTGTGGAGCACTCATGACGTCAGCGGTGCCTCCTTATAAGTGGGTGGTGGAGGCTGCTTCCGTCGACGGAAAATCCATTGCAAACGCCAAAATACTCCAGAAAAAGTGTAGAGCAGTGCAATGACGAAGAGCGTTGGCCGCGAAAACTGCCAGACCATCGCGATCAGGAATGCAAGAAAAATAATAAGGCGGAATGGGTGGCGCGAGCTGAAGTCGATGTCCTTGAAACTGTAAAAGCGCCAGGTGCTCACCATCAGATATCCCACCGCGGCGACCATCGCCAGCCAGGTCATCGCCGTATACCAGGATCCCAGCGGCACGCCGGCTTGAAAATGAACGACAGCCGCAATTACACCTGCGCCCGCCGGAATCGGCATTCCTACGAAATATTTCTTCCCCGGCCGGCCGGGATTGGAAGGCTGCGGGTTCGACGTGATGTTAAACCGCGCCAGGCGGCTGGCCCCAGCCATCAAAAACAGAAAACTCGCAATCGCCCCCAATTGTGTGAGCTTGATATTCCAATCCGTAAGCTCAACTGGAGGCATTAAGTGAAATCCCCAGGTCCAGGCCAACATTGCCGGAGCCACGCCGAAGGTAATTACATCCGCCAGCGAATCGAGTTCCTTGCCGAAGTCGCTGCTGGTACCCGTCATACGCGCAACCCGGCCATCGAGGCCATCGAACAACACGGCAAATCCAATTGCCTTCGCAGCGTTATCCAAGTGCCACGTAGCTAAAGGACTCGCATGGACGACCTCAAGAATGGCGTAGAAGCCCGCCGCCATGTTCCCGCTGGTGAAGAGCGAAGGGAGAATATACATTCCCTTGCTCATGCGGCGGCGCCGGCGCTCCTCGGGCCTGCGTTCTGGAACTGGAGTCTCCATCAGCGAGTCCTTTCGGCGGCAGAATAGCGCTGGGCTCCTGCGAGTTCGTCCTTCGGCTGTGAGTAGGCCAGGATGCTCGCACCACCTCGAACTCTGTCGCCAACTTTCACCTGCAGCGCGGCCGCCGCGTCAAAGAGGACATCAACGCGAGATCCGAATTTAATTAGCCCCACCCGCTGCCCTCGTTCCAAACGATCTCCAACCTTCGGATAAAAAACAATCCTTCGCGCCAGCAGACCAGCAATCTGTTTGAAAATCACGACCTGGCCTTCGCCTTCCACGCGCACAATATTCTGTTCGTTCAGCTCTGCCGAGGCCTGATCCATGGCGTTCAGATATTTGCCCCGCTGGTAGCGAACTTCGCGAACTATTCCACCAATCGGCGAACGATTCACATGCACATCGAATACGCTCAGGAAGATGCTGATGCGAGTTCGTTTCTCGCCATCGACCATTACGATGGAAGCGTCCGTCACTTTGCCATCCCCCGGCGAAACGATGGCTTCCGGATCCTGCGGAATTACTCGCTCCGGATCGCGAAAGAACCAAAGGAAAAACGCTGCTAGAGCCAGCGGTGCTAAGGCCCACGCTGGCTTCGCGAACCATCCGATCAGCACTGCTGCCGTAGCCAAAGCCAACGCGTAGAGGTAGCCGTCACGAACCATGGGAATAGCGATCTATTATAGAAGAGTTGAGCGGCACTCGCTCACTTGGACTGAGAAAGTATGTAAGTCCAAATAAAGAAAGGCGCCAAGCAGCGCCAGTGGGTGAATACAAGACCAGTGCAGCGGCCACAGCCGCCTTCAAGATGGCCAGAAATTACGCTACCTGAATTCCGTACTGCTGCCGATACTGCCGCTCAATGGATTGCATCTGGTCTTTGAGCCGCAGCTTCAGCTTCTTCAGCCGCACTTCCTCTAGCTTTTCATCTTCGCTGAGATATCGTTTTTGGGTGAGAGAATCAAGACGAGTGGAGTATTGCAGGTGTTCCTGAGCCAACTTGCGGAATTCATCGTGATTGGTCAGGAGAGTGTCATTCGGAGTCAGCATCCATCAGACCTCCAACCGGGAATTTATAAGCTCAAACTATCACAGGCCCAAAGTCGGTTCAATGCCAAATTTATGGTGCAAATTTCGCAGCCTGAGTACCCCCTTAATTGAGAGCCAGGCGACATAGAAACGCATCTTCGGGAGGATCGGAATAGTAACTTTTCCGTATACCCGTCTGTTCAAAACCAAACCTCCGATATAGCGCCAGGGCGCCAACATTCGACTCGCGGACTTCCAGAAATATAGATTTCCCATCTTCCGCTCGTGCTTGCGCAATCAGTTTCTGCAGCAGCAGCGTGCCCGCTCCCTGTCGTCGCACGGATGGGACAACTGCCATGTTTTCCAGCTCCCATTCGCTGCCAATGCGGCGCGCCACTAGAAGTGCCAAAAGTTCGGATTCTTCACCGCCGGCCTTCTCTGACTGCCCGGCGGATTCGTTCTCCACCACCCAGGCAAAATGTTTGGAGGCCAAGTTATGATCCGTGTCCGGGAACAAGCGTTCGTATTGACCTTGCGACCAGTGAGCTGCACTCGGGCTTTGAAGCTCGACCTTCATCATGGCGGCGACATCAGCGCTATTTGCCAGTCGGACGCGCAAAATTACAATCCCATCTTTTCGAGAATTTCCGCGTCAGTGCGGCGAATGTAATTCGCTTCCAAATCCTTCGGCGTGACTGTTTGCCCCAATCGAATTTTGCGCCAACCCAAACCTGCGACATCAGCCGCGGAGATCGGCGAAAGCAGTGAAACCGACAGCCCTGCGATTCGAGCTATTTCGGCGAGAGCGGGGTCCGGTGTCAACACCCGAAAGCCTCGCGCCTGGGCGAGGAATTCACGCCTGCTCAGCATATGCTCTCGTGGAACAAGGCCATCCCTCGCGGGAATTGGGTACTCTCCCACGTACACGTCGCCCCGGCCCGCATCCAACGCAGCGATTATTCTTCCTTGCGCGCCGGCGGCGAAGACGCAGACTTCCAGCAGAGACACTGCCGCTATCGGCTTGTCCAGAACCTCAGCCAAAGCTTTGACCGCCGCCAATCCGATTCGCAAACCGGTGAACGACCCCGGCCCCGCGGCCACGGCGAGGCTTCCAATATCGTGCTTGGTAAATCCGTGTTTTGTAAGCAATTCTGAAATCTGGGGAATAAGCTGCGCAGAAAACGTGCCTCCCACCAGAGCCACAACTTCAAGCACATCGAGATCCTCGCCTTGGCCAGGCCGATCTTCCACTCGCGCTCGCGCCAGCGCGATGCTTCCCTGCCTGGCTGACGTGTCGATAGCGAGAAGAAGCATGGAGAGAATTGGTCAGTCGGACGCTTGCGAATAACGAATTTGCAGCCTCAGTACTCAAGAAGGCCGGCCTGCATAGTCATCGCCGGTTCATGGATGCTTATCGAGCCCCTCGACTAATTCGAGCAGAACGCCCCCGCTGCTCGAAGGATGTACAAAGACATACTTGTGGCCGCCCGCACCGGTCTTGATCTCATCCGACACCAGCCGCACTCTATCTTTTTTCAGCCGCTCGACCGCGGCCGTCAGATCTGGAACCCGCAGACATACATGATGCAACCCCTCGCCGCGCTTGGCGATGAACTTCGCGATGGTTGAATCTTCCGAAGTCGCCTCCAGCAATTCCAATCGGCTCTCGCCCACCGGAACCATTACCAGTCGCACCTTCTCCTGCGGCACGGTTTCTTCCGGAGAAACGCTCAGCCCTAATTTTTCATAGATCGCCTTCGCCGCCGCCAGCGACTTCACTGCAATCCCGATGTGATCAATCTGCGCCATCAGCTTTTCCCTACGTTGGCCGTAATCTCCTCCACCAGCGTGTACGGATCGCGTTTGTGCTCGGCCACCTCGGCAGCATAGCGCGCCATGTTGCCATCGGTCATCTGTGCGCGAGCTTTTTCGAGCATCGCATCGCGCAGCATCTCCACCAGCCGTTCCTGCCAGTTTTCGACGCTCTTGTTCGTCGCCAGATTCTTGTCTTGAAGATAGGCCTCGTATTTCGCGACGGCTTCCGCTAATTCCTCGATCCCGGTTCCGTCACTGGCAACGGTCTTCACGATCGGCGGCGTCCACCCATCGCTGCGGATCGCCAGCGACTGCAGCGAGCGGATCTCGCGCTCCACATGCTCTGCGCCATCGCGGTCGCTCTTGTTGATAACGAAAATGTCGGCAATCTCCATGATTCCCGCCTTGATCGTTTGCACATCGTCGCCCATCCCGGGAACCAGAATCAGAATCGTCACATCAGCCAGTCGCACAATGTCGACTTCATCCTGACCCACGCCCACAGTCTCAATCATGATGAGATCACGCCCGGAAGCATCCAGCACCGTGGCCACATCGGCGGTAGTACGAGCGAGGCCGCCAAGCGATCCACGCGTCGCCATGCTGCGAATGTAAATCCCCGGATCGGCAAAATGCTCCTGCATGCGAATTCGATCACCAAGAATGGCACCGCCAGTGTAGGGACTGGTCGG
>JGI12695J13573_1000067_pt1 | contig 15880 bp, 20 predicted proteins | sample BlaSpr_A8_OM2_M3_FD_13573 | JGI IMG/M metagenome (IMG submission 13573) | reverse complement strand
GTAGTTCCTGGCTCGAGAAAATTGCCGGATGGCGCAAGCGATGGGACGCAGCCACCGTGCCTCCGCGCACATCGGACGCGATCCCGATTCGGCCGGAGCGCGCCGTCGCCGACTTGCGAAAAGTTGTCCCCGCCGATGGCATTGTGCTCGCCGATGTTGGGATTCATCACAACTGGCTGGTCTCTGAATACGAAGCGTGGAAGACACGCACGTTCCTGCAGACCTGGGGATTTGCCTCGATGGGCTTCGCTGTGGCCGGCGCGCTCGGCGCCAAGCTGGCTGCTCCCGATCGTCCCGTCGTTTCGCTCTGTGGAGACGGGGCTTTCATGATGAATGCGAGCGCCGTGCTCACGGCAGTTGAATATCAGATTCCTGTGGTCTGGCTGGTATGGAATAACTTCGGTTATTGCGCCATCCGCGACCAGCAACGCGGCTACTTCGGCAAAGACCGCGAACTCGCGACCAGCTTTACCGACACCAACGGAAATCTTTTCTCTGCCGACTACGCAATGATGGCCAGGTCCATGGGGGCGGCGGGCGAAACCATCGAGAGGCCCGCCGACCTGGCTTTGCAGCTCGAAGCCGCGATCGCATCCGGCCGGCCCGCCGTTCTCGACGTTCGCATCGACCGCGAGATACGCCCACTTGCAACCGGTAGCTGGGACCTTCCGCCGATTCCTCATCCCATGCCGAACTTTGGCTGGGGAGAAGATGAATGACCCGCACGTCGGCGATTCTATGTTGCGATCCTGTTCCCAAGCATTCCTGCCTCACCCGCTTGCAAAGCTAGGAATGACGGGGATTCCTGAATTCGACGCGAGCTTATGACAACAGGACCAGGCATGGGTATTGCAGCGCCGGAGCAGATTGCATTCGCAAAAACAAGCTCGCTATGGTCCGGAAAGCGTTTTTACATCGCCGCTTTATTGTTTCTAAATCTTTTCATCAACTTCATGCACCGCATTAATTTGTCGGTGGCAGCGCCTGCAATCGCGAGGGACTTCCATTGGGACGCAGGGAAAATGGGTCTGCTTTTTTCTTCCTATCAATGGACGTACTGCCTTTTCCTTTTGCTCTGGGGTTGGATGTCCGACCGAACGGGAACGCGCATGGTCAACGGTTTGTCGGTGACGATCTGGTCGGTGGCTGGAATGCTGACGGGCGCGGCCACAACTTTCGTGGGCATGATTGCGACCAGACTGGCGTTGGGAGCCGGCGAGGCGGCTTCGTTTCCGACATCAGGTAAAGTCGTCCGGCAATGGTTTCCGCCGCAAGAACGCGGCCTTGCCACCGCCATCTTCAACGCTGGTACTTTCGCCGGCCCTGCATTTTCCGCGCCGTTAGTGGCATGGCTGTTGATAAAAGAAGGATGGCGAACTTCGTTCATGCTTACGGGGTCCTTGGGCTTCGTCTGGGTGATTTTGTGGTTGACGTTTTTTCGAACTCCCTCCGAGTGCAGTTGGCTGCCAGAAGAAGAGCGCAATTACATCCTGGCGCAAACGGATTCCCACATAAAAGTTGCGGCGCCGCCGAAGGGCACGTTATTTCGGCTGATGAGCCGCAGAACCATGTGGGGCCTTTTCCTCACTCAGGGATGCTGCGCTTACACCATGCTCTTGTTTCTTTTTTGGTTGCCTTCTTACCTGGTGCAATCACGCCACATGTCTCTGGGGAAAGCGAGTTGGTTCACTTCCATTCCTTATGTCGCTGCTGTGGTTCTGGGATTGCTAATCGGCAAACTCAGTGATAGCGTCCTAACCCGCGAAGCGATCAAGCAGGGTAAGCGCCGCACGTTACTGATTATCTTTATATTGTTATCGTGCACTGTTCTATTGACCAACATGGTCGCGAGCGAATTTCTGCTTCTATTGCTGATCTCAATTTCGCTGGCGTGCATCTCCAGCGCGCTCTCCCTGAATATCGCTCTCACCAACGATCTGGTTTGGAACCCGGAAATGGTCGGCATCGCGATTGGTTTTCTGATCCTCGGCGGTAACATCTTCGGGTCGCTTGTGCCCATTGCCACGGGATACATCGTGAAATGGACCGGCTCATTCGATCTTGCGTTTTATCTTGCGGGATTTCTGTTGTTCGCGGCAGCGCTGATCTGCTTCACCATGACCCGCCAGCCGCTCAGCTTTGAAGAGAGCATATGAATAGTCCTCACCAACAAGCCTGGTCCTTGCGAATGGCAACGCCCATAGAGCCTGGCATTGTATGCATTAATATCGATCGCATGTTTCAGTTTTATACGGAAGTCTTAGGGCTGAAATTTGCCACCGACGCGGAAGCGTCGCCGGAGATGAGCGCAGAGTTCGGCACGGGACCGCATGGCTTCAGGATCATTCGCCTGCAGACTCCCTACGGAGAACGAATCAAGCTCATCCAGCCGAAGAAGACTGTGCTCAAGCAGAATCCGGTTCCGGATTGGGTTTTTGAGCGCCAGGGTATCACCTACATCACCTTTGTCGTGGTCGATGTCCAAGAAGTTACGCTGCGCTTAAAAAAGTACGCGGTTGAATTGATGAGCAAAGATCCTGTCGAAATTCGCAAGGGGATCACTGCCATCTTCGCAAAGGATCCGGAAGGTAATTTTCTTGAATTCGTCGAATATGCGGATCTCGCATCGTATCGGCCCGATCTGTTCAAGTGGCGGCAATTTTTTTAGCTGTGACAAGAGCTTAGCTTTTGGCTAAACGGCGGCTCGTAGTCCGTAAGGTTGAAAGAGAGAAATGACAACGGAAACTCCCACTGCAGCGTCTCTCCCTTCCCCGCCTCCCGCGGCGCCCGCATCCGGCGGGAAGAAACCGCTTTACGCCAGCTTGTGGTTCCAGGTGGTTGTGGCCATGGCGCTGGCCGTCGCCGTAGGCCATTTCAGTCCCGCCAAAGCGGTCGCCATGAAGCCCCTTGGGGATGCCTTCATTCGACTGATCTCGATGGTGATTACGCTGATTATTTTCTGCACTGTCGTCTCCGGCATCGCCGGCATGGACGACATGCGCAAGGTTGGCCGAGTGGGCGGCAAGGCTCTGCTGTATTTCGAAATTATTTCCACTCTGGCGCTGATCGTCGGCTTGGTCGTCGGAAACCTCGTGCAGACGGGACGAGGCTTCAACGCCGATCCAGCCACCCTGAACGCTCGCGAAGTCGCAGCGTATGCCGGTCAGGCAAAGGCACAGAGTCTTACCGAGTTCCTGATGCACATCATTCCTACGACCGTCGTAGACGCATTCGCCAAAGGCGATATTCTCGAAGTTCTACTCGTCGCGCTGCTATTCGGATTCGCGTTGTCGGCTTTGGGCCCGCGCTGCCGCCCGCTGCTGGATTTGGTGGACTCCTTGACCCAGGCTGTATTCAAGGTGGTCGCGATCGTGATGAAATTCGCTCCGATTGGCGCGTTCGGAGCCATGGCGTTCACCGTAGGAAAATACGGCATCGCCTCGCTCGGGCCCCTGGCCAGGCTCATCGGCACCTTTTATATAACTTGCATTGTCTTCGTTCTGGTTGTGATGGGAGGCGTGGCTCGCCTCGCGGGATTCGGTATCATCAAATTTCTGGTCTATATAAAGGAAGAGATTCTGCTGGTGTTGGCTACCAGTTCGTCGGAGACCGCGCTGCCCACCTTGATGGAAAAAATGGAAAGGCTGGGCTGCTCGAAATCATTGGTCGGCCTGGTGGTTCCCACCGGCTACACTTTCAATACCGACGGCACCAGTATTTATATGACCCTAGCCGCCCTCTTCGTTGCGCAGGCCACAAATACGCACTTGAGCCTGTTGCAACAACTCACAATATTAGGTGTGGCAATTCTCACGTCGAAGGGTGCGAGCGGTGTGCAAGGCGCGGCTTTTATAGCCCTCGTAGGCACGCTCATGGTGATTCCGGACATTCCAGTTGCGGGCATGGCTTTGATTCTTGGCATTGACCGTTTTATGAGCATGTTCCGCGCGCTCATTAATATGATCGGCAATGGAGTCGCCACACTCGTCGTTGCCCGCTGGGAGCACGAACTCGACCGCGAAACCCTGCAACGGAATCTTGCGTGACGTCGCAGGATCACACATAAACAACAGCCCTGCGCTTCGCCAAAGTGAGGCCCTATGGATTCGAGAAAGACAATTTCCCGTCGTGCTCTTTTGACACGAGTTGCACCAGTGCTCGCTGGCAGCTTGGCGGCTCTTTCTTCGCCGCGCCTCGCGCACGCGCTCTCCGCAAACGGAGCGAGCAGCCCCGCGACGGAAAAGATTTGGAGCGCCGAATACTGGGCCAAGAAAGGCGACCTTGCACTCTACATCTTTCGCAAGCGGCTGGGAGCGCCCATGCCCGGCGAAACGCCAAAGCCCGTCCTGTTTCTGGCACATGGTTCCTCGGTTTCGGCGAGACCGACTTACGATCTCACGGTGCCCGGGCATAACGATTACTCGGTAATGGATAAGTTCGCCGAATACGGTTTCGATGTTTGGACGATGGACTTCGAAGGCTACGGCAAGTCCGCAATGGGCCCCGGAAATTCCGACATCGCCTCCGGTGTGGAAGACATCAAGGCTGCTTTCGGAGTGATCGTTCGCGAGACAGGGCAGGCGCGCTTCCATATTTATGGAGAGTCCAGCGGGGCGTTGCGAGCGGGGGCCTATGCGATGGCGGAACCGGAGCGTGTGGACCGGCTGGCTCTCGGCTCGTTTACCTGGACGGGGCAAGGTTCGCCGACGCTTTCGAAGCGCGCCGAGAACCTGGACTTCTATCGCACGCATAATCGGCGCCGTCGCGATCGAGATATGATTCGCAGTATTTTCACGCGCGACAAGCCGGGAACCTCCGACCCCGCGGTTGCTGAAGCCATGGCCGACGCGGAGTTGAAATTTGGCGACACCGTCCCCACTGGAACGTATCTGGATATGACCACGCGGCTGCCCCTCGTCGATCCCTTGAAGGTGAAGGCTCCAGTGCTCATCGTCCGCGGAGAATACGACGGCATCGCCACCGAAGACGATCTGCTCAACTTCTTCCGCAAGCTGCCCGTTCAAGACCGGGAGTTTGTGATTCTTCCGGGTGCTTCCCACTCGATCGGCCTGGGATTGAACCGCGCACAATTCTGGCACGTCCTCCGTGCCTTTCTGGAGATGCCAAAACGCATGGACGTGCAGAACCAACCAGCTTGAAAAACGGACGCCGTGTGTATATTTAAAAATGATTCGTGCTTCTGCTCGAAAACATTCCGCTCGTGCCGCTGACCACCATTAAAATCCGGAGGGTAAGTATAAAAAGGCTGAAGAATTTCTCAAAGACCTTGAAGAAGTAGAGCCTACAAAAGAGAATTACTATCATCGGCTTGCGACCTTTTATGACAGTTCGGTCAGGCGTTAATTGAAGCTGACAAGGCAGCACAGCGGAATCCGCCGCTTCCTGAGATTCTGACTAATCGTATCGACATTTTGATCGAATTTGGGCGTTATGACGACGCTCTTCGTGCAGCTCGCAGAAGTCGGGCGCTTGCTTGATGCCGGGACGGTTCGGGTCGCGATCGACAGCACTTATCCGCTTGCCGAGGCTCGCAAGGCGCACGAAAAAGCCGCGCTTGGGCACATCCAGGGCAAAATCGTCCTCACAGTTGCATAAGGACGATCAAGAGGGCACCCGCTTCCGTATGGGTTGTTCCTTATCTCGTTCCCCGCAGCTCGGAGGCATTTCTTCGGATGCGAAGACGGATGCCTGCATTTGAGCACTGGCATACCGAGATGAAAAGGAGGTTCCAATGAAGACTTGTCCTGGCGCCAGGCGCGATGGCATGTTGAGCCTATCGGAAACATTCTCGCCAGAGTGTGTCGAAAGGACCAGTCTGCTCTCCTAGACATCCATTAGGATTCTTTCCGAACTCTCGAAAAAATGCCGATGGCCTCTCCTGATCCCATACTTGGATCTCCCGAGGCGATGTTTCCGAAGCTTGACGACACTCAAATTGCTGGGCTAGCAACATTTGGCCAGCAGCGGGATGCGCGGTCACACGAAGTCATTCTGGAACGGGGCGATCTGCATCACGGCATCTTCGTCATACTGAGTGGCAGGATCGAAGTGCTTCGTGTCTCTCCGGAGGGCGAAACCGCGCTCCATGTTCTCGGCCGCGTAGAATTCACAGGCGACGTGAACCTGCTCTCAGGTCGTGGAACCCTGATCCGAGCCAGAGCCCTAGAAGCCAGCACATTCTTTGAAATCGATCGAGCCAATCTGCGCCACATCATGCAGACTGATGCTGCTCTGGGACAGATACTCCTGAACGCGTTTGTACTGCGCCGCGTGTTCCTCATTTCCAACTCCATTGGCGATGCGGTGCTGATTGGATCCAACCATTCGAGCGACACGCTGCGCCTCAGAGAATTTCTTGCTCGCAACGGCCAACCTCACACCTATCTTGATGTCGATGTCGATCCTGAAGTGCAGACCGTTCTTGACCAATTCGGGTTCCCTCTAGCGGACATTCCGGTCTTGATTTGTCGAGGTACGGTTGCTCTGCGCAATCCAAGCAATTCCGAAGCGGCTGCCTGCCTCGGATTGAACGCCGGAATTGATCAGGAAGATGTGAGCGATGTGGTTGTAATCGGCGCTGGGCCAAGTGGGCTGGCCGCGGCTGTCTATGGGGCCTCCGAGGGACTGAAGGTGCTCGTCCTCGAGAAAAACGCACCGGGTGGACAGGCCGGGTCGAGTTCCAGGACTGAGAATTATCTCGGTTTCCCCATGGGAATTTCCGGGCAGGAACTCTCTAACCGCGCATTCGTACAAGCCGAGAAATTCGGCGCGCACATCGCTATCGCTCAATCGGCCAAAGAGCTAAAGACCAGCCATCCACCATATACGGTTGAACTGGACGATGGAGGGGCAGCGCGGGGTCGAACGGTCATCATAGCGGCTGGCAGCCGATATCGCAGACTGGACTTGCCGAACCTTTCCCAGTTTGAAGGAGTTGGAGTCTACTACGGCGCTACCCACGTCGAGGCCACAGTCTGCCGCGACGAAGAGGTCGCGGCTGTGGGCGGTGGAAATTCAGCAGGCCAGGCGGCGGTTTTCCTTGCCGGAACTGCCAAGCATATTTATCTCGTGATGCGAGGACCCTGCCTCGCCAAAACCATGTCGCGATACTTGATTTCCCGAATCGAAGCGAGTCCACGCATTACTCTTATGGCTTGGACGACAATCGAAGCGCTTGAAGGCGACGCGCACCTTGAGAGGGTTCGGTTGCACAACACCAAGACTGGAGCGAACGAAACCCGGGACATCCAGCATGTGTTCATGATGACCGGCGCAGACCCCAACACAGAGAGTGGCTTCGAGGTAGTCTCGCACTTGATGCAAAGGGTTTCATCAAGACCGGTGCGGAGGTTCAAGACGGCTGGCCTCTGCACCGGCCTCCCTATCCGCTTGAAACGAGTATTCCCGGAGTCTTCGCGGTTGGCGACATCCGGTCTGAGAGCGTGAAGCGTGTCGCCTCGGCCGTTGGTGAAGGATCGATGGTCGTTCAATTTGTGCACAAAGTGTTAGCTGAATAGATCCTTGTCCGCGATTCGCAACTCCTGATTCTTGCTCTTACGCGGCGCGCGGCGCAGCGACTGTGTCCCCCTTGCGTCCTTCGGGGTCATGCCAGCCACCCACATCGTCAGCCAGACGGACTGCCGCATGAGGTCCCCATGAGCCTGGTTCGGATGCCCAGGCACCCATCGGAAGAACGATGGCGTTCGATACCAGATAGCTGGTAAGAACCCAGGTTCCTTCGTCGGTACTGGCGCCTAGATTGCCGGCGATATGAGGCAATGCGACGTTTGCTACGGAGGTATCAAGAACCTCCATAAAAGCGGCAAGCGCCACCGTTGCCGCAATCACCCAGGGGTTGACGCGCGGCTTCCATTGTCGCTCCGCAGAGGCAGGCGCCATATTTGGTCCGGATTCGGCAGTGCTACAGGTGAAACCGTCAGTCTAGGCCCAGAGCGGAATGCAGACTGAGCAAAAGGGAACAACTTTGAATGGTTTTCCTGCTAAGACAATGCAGGCTGCGCAAGAATTATGCTGACCTTGTCATGGAGCAGGGTTGGATTGCCGTTTCGTGCCGAGTCCGAGGTAGGTGCTCTCCGCAGCGCATGCGAAAAGTTGTGTCGATGGCTTGTCCCGCGAGGTTCGGGACGGGTTAGGTTAGGAATCTGCTAATCGACGTGACTTTTTCAACACCCACGCCTGTTGTCTTCACGTTGTCCTGGTGGAGCGGACTCATGAATGTAAACGTTCCGGTTGGTGGCACGCCCGGAGCGGGGTTGGGTGCGAGCCCGGCGATGGTTAAAACAATGCTCGACGACGACAGGTTCTTGCCGCTGTAGTTCGTCAATTGCACTTTGACGGGTATGGTGGCGCCGCTATTGGTCTTCGAGGTTTCGCTATAGAGCGCCACTACTTTATAAGTAACATTCGCGTTTGCTGTTCCGAGGCTGGACGCATGCGTGGAATCGCCTGGATAACCAAGAAGCAAACAATCTTCACGCAGGGCGAGCGGCTGACGCAACTTTTTACATTCAGGAAGGCAAGGTTAGACTCACCGTCGTATCCAGCTCTGGTAAGGAAGCGACACTTGGCATAATGAGTGTCGGAGACTTTTTCGGTTCGGTTATCCTTCGCGTTGAGGCAATGCCCCGCAAAGAGAAAATTACACTCGCCAAGAAGTGCTGATTCTCCATCTCACCCTTCGGAGTGAGGTTTCCGCTTTTTCGGTGCGGTCTCCACGCTGTTGCTCCGCGTCACCACCCCGTGCGCTTTCAGAAACTCCAAATACTCGGTCATCCGCTTGGTTTCTTCTTCATCATCGGGATGCGGCCCGCTGAGGTAGGCATCCAATGCCGCCAGTCGTTCCTTTCGTGGAAGCATCCGTAGCCATGCCCTCTGCACCTCGATATTGTCCGGTGCAACCTCATGGGCGCGCTCTGTAGCTGGTCATAGGCTTTGCGGTACAGGGAGTAAGAGCCGTACAACCGCGCCAGTCCGAGGTAAGCATGCACTTCCTTCGCGTCGAGTTTCTTTGCCGCTAGGTAAGACACCTCGGCATCGGGCATTTCACCGCGACGAAACTGGACATCCCCTTTTACCGCCAGCAACGCCGCAGCATTTGGCTGCGGAGCCAAAGCGGTGTTCACGGCGTCCAACGCTTCATCAATCTTCTGCTGCCGCAACATTGCCCGCACTAGCCCAACTTGCGCAGGCAGGAGCTTCGAGTCCGTCTTCAATAGCGCCTGATAGCTGGTCTCCGCTTCCCCGAACTTGCCCGCCCGATAAAGTTGGTCGGCGGCAACAAGCTCTGGATTGATAGGTTGCGGTTTCGTGTCATCACCAGATGCTATGGTTAGCAGCGTCAGCAGCAGAAGAACGGGGACATGGGCCGAGCGCAAGAAGGAGGACATTGGATGATGCACCCCGGGTAAGCGGTGCAGAGTAGCATGGTTTTCGGTCTTTTGCGCAGCCCTTTCCGCGTCGTGCTTTCAGCCCTGAACCAGAAGCGTCTCGTCCTTGTGGGAGGTGACGCGCTCGATGACGCTGGAGATTTCTTCGGGCGCAGTAGGGCACGAAGCAACGCACGGCTTGTCTGGAGTTGGCGAAGGACAACTCCAGCATTACTTGCAAGTAAGGTCGACAACATTTAACCGCTAGCAAACACAAGAGCCTGCCGCATACTCGCAGCAGGCTCCAATAGTCTCTAGGCCGCTTTCTTCTGCCCAGCCCGTATCTTCGCCCACCGTGCTCGCTGAAACGCTGCGATCTTTTTACGTGATGCTGCTGACATGCTGCGTTTCACAGGAGCCGACGCAGTTGTTTTCGCCGCTGCTGGCTGCGGTCCTTTCCGAGTCTTTGCCCATCTCGCTTTTTGCGCCTGCGCCATTTTCCGCCGTGAAGCTGCCGAAATAATTCGGGTTGGTTGGTTTTCGTTCCGGGATATTCCGGAACCATTTAGCGACTCGATCATAGAAATCGCTTGGCCTAACTTCTCTACGTGCAACTGCGCTTCTCGCTGCTCCGCACGAAGCTGCTGAAGCGCGTTGTTTAGGTTTCCCATTGTCCCCCCCTGAAGATTGACAGCGACCCTGATTGTATAGGATCGGCTTGGCCGAGTCGGAAGAGTAGAACAGCACTACGCTGTTGGAATGGGTGACCTTCCCCGGCATTGGAGTCCTCTATTCCCGATACACTCGCGCTCGCCGACTGGATAGCTCATAAGTTAAGAAGGGCCGGATGCAACGTAACCTGTATTCCAGCGCTTGTTGGCGATAAATCGCCATATCGCTCATTGACCGAGTTCTGAGCACTATCGCCTGTTTCACCGTGACGCTAAGATCAAAGGTGTCAACAGTTCGGTGGGTAACCAAATGATGGTGACCGAGGTACGTTGCAGCAGCTATCCGCTCAGTCTAATGTCCTCAGATCAGCATGAACCTGAAGCCCACGGAACGCCGCTCGGAATCCCATCGTAAACACCTAATGGCCACTGCAAGCGTTCATCGCCGTCAGATAGCAAAGCGCCGGAGCAGTCGAATGGCCCTCAACGCTCCTATAGGGCTGTCGGGCGAAGATCGCCAAAGGTGTTCCTTTACGATGGCCGCTAAAGCCACCAACCTGAATAAGCATGGAGCTGCCATCCAGCTAAATCGTGAGTTGCTGGTTGGCTCTACTGTGGTCGTGCGAAATAAGAGTGGCACTCAGGTTTCTGCTCGGGTCATCGCGCAGTTGGCTGCCCTCCAGGGAGTTCCCGCTTACGCAATCGAGTTTGCCGAACAGGACGATAGGGTAAAGACCTTTTGGGGAATCACGTTTCCATCCGTTGAAAGCAGTGGAGCCACTGCGCAGGCTGCGGAGCAATCTGGAATCATGCGCCGCAGGCGGGGCATTGCATCTCTGCGAGACTGACCCAACCTCGGCTCGATCACTTGCCTTCCGATATTGCTCTATTGCTGACGCTATCCCGATGGCCTTATTGACGTGTCAATGAGTGGGTGCCAAGAATAATCAGTTGGATTTTCAAAGAGAAGAGATATGAGGAGTCGTGTGGCAGAAAGATGGGTAGTTTGTTCCTCATCGTCTCTTCTGTCTTGAAAAATGCGGGTGTCGAGCGCATCAGGTTCTCTCTCTTGTTCCCCTGAGTACTTCAATACTTCTTTGAACCATGAACTCGTAGGAGGGTCGCAGTCAAACTCTGCACTCCCGCATAGTTCCACAAACCACTTCACCGCAGCGGCGGCTGTCTGGCTCCGTCATACATCGGCGTGTGAGTCTCACCGGTTTTCATGCCCTAGTCCTCTACAAGCATCGTAAAGTAAACTCGGTCCTTATGCCGAAAGACCTGCTGGAGGCGTGAAGTGAAGACTAAAACAAAGATACGTCTGCTAGCCATGAGTAAGGCCACGAAGGAAAAGAGACTTGATGAGCTTAACCAGAAACTCGGAATCACTCATCCCGATATCCTTACAGAAGATGACCAAAAAGAGATGGAAGAACGGGAGTGGCTGAAAAAGAAGTTGGGTTACGCGAAACGCTAAAGCCTTTTTCAATACCTGTCATCCTCGCAATGAAGCCTGCGAGCGTGAACGCATTTCTCTGGACAGCAAGCGGAATTCGCGGCGAAGTGCTACCGATAGTCGAACCTATTTCAGGGCGAGCTGTCGGCAAACCGGAAGCTATCCACCTTGCGGTAACGATCGTTAATTCCTTTTTCTGTCAGGCCTTAATCTTCAGGCGAACGATGAAAAGCAAAGAGCCGTTTCCGGATTCAGGAGCCAGGCGTGGCCAACGCACCCAGAACCACCATCCTCATCCAAAAGCGTTTTGGAATCTCCATCGCTGATTCTCCCGAAGCCATTGCTCTTCCTCTCGCAGTCCTTCCTGCCCGAAAAAACAGCAGCACGGATGTTGACAGCGAGGACTTGCGTGACAAACACGCCTTGCTCGTGGAAATGACCGCGCTTGACAGTTCGGGTGTGCTGCAGCAAGACAACTCCGAGTAGTCGACCGACAGGGAGTAATCGATCGAGATCTGTCCTACTTTCACTGCTGCTGTTGCTGAGCTTCGGACGACTGAGATTGCTGGGTCTCGTCAAGAAATTGGGACCACTCTTCATCTGCCGCAAATTCCTCGTCTGGGGGGAGCACCGCTTGCGACGGGGTCACTCGCACTCGAACTTGCAACTGTGTCTCAGCTTTTCCCTTCATCATGCCCATAGTGGGTGGAACGTCGGCATAATCGCGCCCGGTTGCGGTGCGAATGTGCTTCTCACTAGCGAGTCGATTTATTGTCGGGTCGAAACCTACCCAGCCCAGTCCCGGCAGCAGAGCTTCCACCCATGCATGGGTGGCGCCGTCCGCCGCAGGATGCGCAATTTCGGTACTGTGGTAAAGGTATCCACTGACGTAGCGACAGGGAATCCCGGCATTTCTCACGAGGGCGATCATGATGTGAGCAAAATCCTGACAGACGCCCTGCCGTGACCGAAGGGCCTCCTCAATCGGTGAATTGACTGCGGTGCTCTTCTTTACATAGCGGAAACTGCGATGCACACCGGAGGCAATATCCTGCAGGAATGCCAGGGGGCCTCGTCCCTTCCTTTCGTTCGCTCCGATTTCCCCTGCCAGCTGCTCAAGTTCCGGTGACGAGCGCGCAAAATAACTCGGCATCAACATGTCCCAATAATCTTTCTTCTCCACGAGCTCTTCCAGTTCCTGCCAAGCTCCGTACTCCATGACCTCGGGGATCGAAGGCAGGGCCTCAATATTCACCAGAGCATCAGAGATGATGGTGAGCTGGGCATGACGGGACGGCAGGTCGAAATGGTGGACAAGATTACCGTAGGAATCGGTGTAGCCAAAAATCCGGGCCCGCGGATTCACCGAAAGCTGAAAGACAAAACAGCGCTGGTTGCCCTCGCTCCTGGGGTGCATGCGCACCTCCATCATGCTCTGCCAGACGGAGCGGCTGTAGCGATAACGCGTGAAATGGCGAATGGCGTAGAACATTCAGTTTTGAAAAGCAACTTCAATCGGATATTCGATATAGAGCTCGTGAACAGCCGCATGCAGTTCGCGACACTGCTCAATAATTGCGGCAAGGTATTTGTGCAATTCGGCAATGATTTCGCCGATCTGTACGTAGGTGACCATCGATTGCAAACGGCCGATTAATCTCTCGACGTTCTCTGTCCGGCGGCTCAAGGAAAGATTGCTGATCGCAGTCAAGGCCGCATGCATTCGGTCGATTGAATAACGGACCGAATACGGAAACTCGGGCTTCAGTAGGAGGAAATTGGCTATTCGTTCCGGTTTAAGTTCGGCGGTGCATGCTTTGCAATAAGCTTCAAAGGCAGCGCAACTGCTTAACAAGCCAACCCAGTCCACATCATCTGGATGCTTTCCGATAACGAAATAGGCGTCAAGCATGACGCAGAGATTGCACGCCCTCTCGATATACTTGCCTAATTGGATAAAATGCCAAGCCTCATCATGATTGATAGTCGCGGCGGTAATTCCATTAAATCTGTATGAGCCTTCCCGAACCAGGCTCACGACACGCATCGCTCCAGCGTCGTCATCGGGTTGCAACTCGAAGCCGGTCACGTCGTGAAAAAGACGATTAAGATGCTCCCACATCTCCGAGCTGATTTCTTCGCGGACTTCCCGAGCATTTTCCCGAGCTCCGCTGATGCATTTCACAATCGAAAAAGACCCTTCCGGATCAGCCACCAATAAAAATAGAGCACGCTGAGGATCGACGTTATTGGAAGCGGCGCCGGGGGCCAGCGACGAAACGGCATGAAACCAACGCTCTTCCGTGGAAGACTTTGCGGGATTCAAAATCAGGCCGTAGGTCGCCTTCAGTACACGCGAGGCATTGTCCGCCCGCTCGAAATAGCGGCTCATCCAGTACAGACTGTCGGCTACGCGGGAAAGCATGATGTTTTGTCGTCCGACTGCATGAATCTCAATTCTGTAAGACCCACGTGTCTTTCGAGCCTCCGCCTTGAGAGGAATTCACCACCAGCGAACCCTTTCGCAACGCCACTCGGGTCAGGCCCCCGGGGACAATTGTGATTTTTTCACCGTAGAGAACATAGGGACGCAGATCAACATGACGGGGCTCGATTATTCCGTCTACGAAACAGGGCGCGGTCGAAAGGTTGATTGTCGGTTGCGCTATATAGTTTCGCGGTTCCGCGTAAATCCTTTGTCGGAACTCGGAGCGCTCTTGTTCCGTGCTGTGCGGCCCGATCAGCATTCCGTACCCACCGGACTCGCCCACCGCTTTTACGACGTACTCATCCAACCTCTGGCAGACATGGTCCCGCTGCCCCGGATCAGACATTAACAGCGTTTCAACACCTTCCAGAATCGGGTCCTGATCGAGATAGTAGCGGATGATTTTCGGCACAAAGGCGTAGATCGCCTTATCGTCGGCGACTCCCGTCCCCAGCGCGTTTGCGAAGGCTACGTTTCCGGTGCGATAGGCATTAAAGAGACCAACCGCGCCCAGGGAGGAACCATTTTCGAAAACCAGAGGATCGAGATAATCGTCGTCGATTCGCCGATAAATCACATCCACGCGCTGCAGGCCGAAGGTCGTTCGCATGTAGACAATATTGTCGTGCACTACCAAATCTCGTCCCTCGACCAGTTCAATACCCATCTGCCGAGCCAGATACGTATGTTCAAAATAAGCGGAGTTGTAGGAGCCGGGTGTCAGTAAAACCACGGTCGGCTCGGAGCGGCCCTCCGGGGCCAGAGACCGCAGGGTCGACAGAAGTGCCTGGCTGTATTGCTCAATTGGCCGCACCCGGCATTTTTGAAATAGTCCCGGGAATATCTGCTTCATCACTCGGCGACTCGTGAGCATGTAAGAGACGCCACTGGGGACGCGCAGATTGTCCTCCAGGACCACAAAATTGCCCTCGGGGTTCCGGATCAAGTCGGTGCCGACTACCGTGATGTATACATCGCGCGGAACTTTAACATTGCGCATCTCCCGGCGGTAATGTTTGCAGGTGTAGACGATGCTGCCGGGCACGACGCCGTCTTCAATGATTTTGCCCTCATGGTAGACATCGTTGAGGAAGAGATTCAGCGCCGTGATCCGCTGCGTCAGTCCCCGCTCGATTTTTTCCCATTCCGCAGCCGTGATGATCCTGGGCAGCAGATCATGAGGGAAAATCCGCTCAGTCCCTTTATCGTTTCCGTACACCGTGAAGGTAATTCCCTGGTTAAAGAACGATTGGTCAGCCTCGTTTTTGCTGCGCCGTAACTCATCCGCTCCCAGGTCCAGAAGCAAGTTGTGCAGCGGGCGATATTGTTTTCGAGGATGGTCCGGTGCGCTGAACATTTCGTCATAGGCGCCATTGAGTTCGTACCGGTGGAGGGCTGCCGCGCCGCCTCGACCGGATGTGTCCGTCTCTATAATCATGGTTGCCGCGCCTGACCCCCGCCAGCATAGCTCACCAAACGGCGAATTGATCATCGGGAAAAGCGATTCGCGTCATTGAAGAAACGGCGCGGACCGGCTTGAGCGATCCTACCCTCTGGATCGCGCGACTTCTCTGACGCTCTCCACGAGGTTTTCGTTGCCTGAAGGTTGGAATTCAATGTCTGGCAACTGCTCTACTGCACGACGAAGGGACTGTTCCCAGCTCGAGTGGATCAGGTTTAGGTCCCTATCCCCGGCTGAGACGCGGCGGTATCGAGTGATTTGCAGGCTATCTTTTTTGTACAACAACAAATCGAAGGGGGGACCGACTGTCACATTGGAGCGCATGGTTGCATCCAGCGAGAGCAGAGCATACTTCGCCGCAACCTCGAGAGAAGTTGTGGCTTGGATGCCGCGGTC
>JGI12695J13573_1000064_pt1 | contig 16104 bp, 16 predicted proteins | sample BlaSpr_A8_OM2_M3_FD_13573 | JGI IMG/M metagenome (IMG submission 13573) | reverse complement strand
CCTCAATATCGTGGCCGTCAGGATCAAGCACCCAGGTCGCATAATAGCCAGGATAGTATTCGAGACGAGCTTGAGGTGATTCCTTACTCTTTCCTCCGGCTGCTAAAGCGGCCTTGTAGAATGCATCTACTTCGGAATGGTCTTTCGCTACAAATCCGACATGAACGGCCTGAGGATCGGGCTTCCCTTCTTTGAGCCAGAAAAAATATCTTTTGCCATCACCAAAACCTTTCAAGTCTGGGTGTCCGTCTTTGCCTTCGTAGTCTGTAAAGGTTGTGATCCCAAGTGGCTCCAGAGCCTTAGCATAGAAAGCGACTGAACGCTTGAAGTCACTGACTGTGAGAATAACGTGGTCTATCATATTTCCCTCTAAATGCTTTCTATTTTTCGATTGAACTTTCTAAAGCTTCATCTCCGAGCGACCGCATAAACTCTGCAACCTGTTCATGTCGAGCCTTTTCAGTTGCCAGCACCCCCTTGTTGTCGAGCACCGGCATCAATAAGGGCGGCGGATTATCTCGCCGGTGTTTCATTCCGCCTGAACGACAAGTGCATCCCACCCTCACTGCTTATCAGCTTGATGAATTGGTATAACCAAAAACCATTTATCGGCCTGATCGGGGCCGGGTAAATGGATGATGTATGTGCCATTCCACCCGCCGCGGGTGAAACCCTGGAGGTCGTCTGGATGCGGAGTTACCACCATAATGTGGGCTCCCACGTGAAACTCCCCGCCGGACGCGCCCGGAACCCATTGACCCATATACATGTAGGCAATGCCAAGTCTATCGATGTGCTGCGGCCGTCCGGCAAGGCCATCTTTCAGCCACTGAAAAAAAACTCTATTGAAACATCCTGGGTCGTCATGCTTGGAGCCGGGCGGTGGACCCGGTAGGCAAGTCCATTCACTGGTACCCTTACGGAGAACTCGAAATTCGCCGCCCTTGCTGGCCGGATAATCCACGATAGTCGCGTCGTCGGTGATGAAGTTTGGTCCGGCCCTCTGTGCGTCCGCAATTTTCTCAGCGTCCGTTACAGGCAGGTGTTCAGTCGCGCTCTGAGCGCCCGCTGCGAGAGCAACGAAAAGACAAAATACAGTTAGCTTCATTTCGAACCTCGGGAAGAATTCTTTGCGACTCCACGGGCGTCCGACCCAAATGTCGCTGAATTTTTCATGTATGCGCTTGCCTGCACGTGAATGGATTTCGCCCTAGAAGCCAAGATCGCTTAGTCCCGGATGATCATCCGGACGGCGCCCTAGTGCCCAGTAGTACTTGCGCTCCGTCTCCTTGATTTGCAGATCGTTGATGGAAGCCAATCTCAAGCGCATCAGCCCGCTCTCATCGAATTCCCAATTCTCATTGCCATACGAGCGAAACCAATTTCCGGAGTTATCGTGCCATTCGTAGGCAAAGCGCACTGCGATACGGTTCCCCTCGAACGCCCAAAGCTCTTTGATCAGCCGATAGTCAAGCTCCTTCGTCCATTTGCGCCTGAGAAACACAACGATTTCTTGCCTTCCGTTCACAAATTCCGAGCGATTTCTCCAGCGTGAGTCAACTGTGTAAGCCAGGGACACCTTTTCTGGATCACGAGAGTTCCAGGCATCTTCTGCCAATCGAACTTTCTGAATAGCGGTTTCGCGTGTAAATGGCGGCAACGGAGGGCGCTGAGTTGTGGCTTGGGGGAGGGAGGACATCACATTTCTCCTTTTGAAACTTAATTTTTGTAAGCGACTCTTTCATAAGACTCTGTGGCGTTAATCTCACAATCCGCGAAGGTGAAGCACAATGCAAGCCACGACCGACGCTAAAAGTCTTTGATCGCCACTTTCTGACATCTAGCTGGCGATCTTCTGCAAGAGCGGAATCATGCGATCATCCAATTCCTGCGGAACCGGTGAATCCCTCATTTCCGGGAATTGGCTGAAGAACGAGGTTGGAAGATCGATGTCGATGCGCGCGTCCTCGCCGTCCTTTTGTGAGACGCAAAAGCGCACCGGCGCGCCAAGACCGGCGCGTGCGGAGTATCGGAAGAGCCCTTGGGCGATCGTCGCGTTTCCGAAAAGGTAGAAGCGGGATTCGATCGGCATTCCAGCTAACCGCTGCGTCGAACCTTGGTCGAGAGAGAAGAAGATCGCGAATTCTGTCGGCTCACCCACTTGCTTCACATATGCCGCCAGCTTTTCCGTATCTCCTTCGGCTGTCAGGTCGCGGAGAGTCTTGGGGTCGTACTGCTGAAATGTCGTATCGATACGGCTGATCAGCTCGGCAAACGACCTCTTCGAGCGGATCGTAATGAGTTCGCAGCTAAACGATTTTTTTGTGACCTGAGCGTTCATGTTGCTTCCTTCCTTCCTTTCCATTCATTGCTTCAATCGACTGCAGCTGATTTCCGAGGTGGATTCTTTCGACGTCAATACTTCTATGGACGTCCCATGATGTGCACGTGCGCATAAGGCGATCCGGCCCACATGATGTATGCGCCAGTCGGCTTGTGTGTGGTCGGCAGTCCGGTGGTCTTCGGATCAAACGGCCACATGATCATCCAGTGGGGACCTACCTCGATAGGCATACTTGTCGTGTCATGGGGATCTGAATCGCTTCGCTGAGTGGCACCGGCCAGCATGTAGGTGATGCCGGGGACTGTGTTCGTCGGTTTCGGTTTGTGAGCTTTGGCGTCATCGAACCACTGCATCGACGCTGCATCGAGACACATGGGCGGCTCGCCCACAACGTTAAGATTTCCCGGCATGCAGGTGAAGCCGTTGTTCCCCTCGCGCAAAACTACCATCTTGCCCTGCGCGTCGTTGTCGACGATCCTGGCTGTCTTGGCGACGTTAGCCGGGCCGGCAGACATCGCACGGGCTATTTTGATCTGCGTCGAATCGCCGCTACTCAGCGACGAGCTTTGAGACGTGGGCGTGGTCTGAGCGGGGCTGCGGAGAAGCATTCCAGCGATCAGTAGCACCGCACCGACGAATGTCAGAAAAACGTCATTTCGCTTCAACAGTTTCATTTGTGCTCAATGCCTCCCGATCCGCCGGTGACCAGCGCAGGTCTGCCCTTCAGATCATTTAGATCGTTTATGAAAGAAATCATCAGTAACCTCCGTTATTGATTCGCTATTTCGAGCGAGATAGATGGCGCGGCCCTCTCACACTGAATCAGACCTGCGCCAGACCGCCATCGACGAATACTTCGCTTCCTGTCATAAAGCTGCTGTCATCGGAGGCGAGGAACAAGGCCACAGCAGCCGTTTCGTCCGGGTTGCCTACGCGTTCAAGTGGTGCCTGACTGGCAAGACCGGCAAGAAGAGCTTCTTGCATTCCCGTCTTCGCCAGTGCATTGAGAAGACCTGGCGTCGTTGTAGCCCCCGGCGAGAGCACATTGACCCGGATGCCTGTACCCTTCAGGTCCAGCGCCCAGCTTCGAGCAAAATTCCGGATAGCGGCCTTGGTAGCGCTGTACACGCTAAAAGCGGGCGTTCCCATGGAACCTGTAGTCGATCCAGCGAGGATGATGGAGCCGCCAGGCCGCATCAGCGCAAGCGCCTTTTGCACGGTAAACAAGGTTCCCCTGACGTTCACATCGAAAACTCTGTCGAACTGCTCCTCAGTGATTGCGCCCAAAGGACTCCTAGTGCCTATTCCTGCGTTGGCGAACAATACGTCCACATGCCCCTTTTCCGCCTGCACGGTTGCGAACATCCGATCGAGGTCATCCAGATTTGATATATCCCCCTGAACTCCCGCAACCCCGGAGCCGAGGGTCGCTACCGCCTTATCCAACTCATTCTGACGCCGACCAGTGATGAAGACGAACGCACCCTCGGATACAAACCGCTTCGCAGTCGCTAGTCCGATGCCGCTATTGCCGCCAGTGATGACGGCAATCTTTCCTGTAAGTTTTCCCATAATCCGAACCTTTCGTTTTTCATGAATCACCAGCTCTTCACTCGCGAGCCTGAAGCCTTCGCTCTGAGCCAGGCGAATGTTCCACGATTTCGTTGTAGAGGAGGGTCCTCTTCTCCCTGCCTTCTATCAGCAACTTACGTTTCGAACCGCACCTCGCTGAAATCGATTGCAACCATCAGCATTTCGATGATCGGCCGGCGATCGGGTCCGCGGGTGTAGGCGCGACGTTTGCTTGGCAAACGAATGCCGTTGGCCACCACATAATCCGAAGTCATCTGAGCTGCTTTAAAGCCACCTGCGATATTCACGCTGTAGTCGTGGCGGCGCAGCATCAAATCCTCTCCGAAGAAAAAATCCTGAATGATGCTGTGGGTTTCGATCGAACCAGGAAAGTATGCGCGCAATACTCGCCACGTCTCTTTGCCCTCCTGCCAGGCGTCGGTTTCCTCGACCTGCACGCCATCCATGGCAAGCAGAAAGGGCGTGGTGAGATAGGTCCACACGGCTTCGCCATTGAAATAGGCACGGTGGAGCGCGTCCCAAGGCGTGTTCATTTGGTGGCCCGCGAACGAGTCCTTAGGCGCACGACGCTCCGCAACAACTGCGCCGTCGAGCTTCTCGATGGCGATCCGATCTGGCGTGAACATCGTGCGCTGATCGGCAGCCCCGTAAGGCGAGACTGAGGAGCGTTCCTCGTGCAACCAAGCGGTCATGCGGCGCGGGCTTGGGTCCTGTGGCGCGCCCTTGAACGGAAACATTCCGCCCCCGCTCACAATCGTTGCGTCAACTCTTTTGTACCCATTCCAGCGATCCATGCCACCGTGGGCATCAAGAATTTTGGCAAGCAGCTCGTTCATCGTGCATTTCCTCCCAGTCTGCGGATCACTTCAATCTCACACCAACAAATTCTCGATCTTCACCGGCAGTTCCCGCACGCGAACACCGGTTGCGTGGTGGACCGCTGCCGTGATCGCGGCGGCGATGCCGGTCAAGCCGATCTCACCGATTCCGCGTGCGCCAACTTCGTTAATTTCTTTGTCAGGGTAGTCGAGAAAATGCACTTCGATCGGCGGGGCGTCGGCGTTTACTGCCACCACGTAGTCGGCCAGATTACTGTTGATCGGCGCGCCATTCTGCGGATCGTAAGTCGTGTGCTCTAAGAGCGCCATGCCGATTCCCATCACCACCGCACCTTGAATTTGGTTGCGGCCGGCGAGTGGGTTGATAATGCGGCCCGCATCCATGACCGACACAACCCTGCTGACGCGCAGCCGGGCGATCTCCGGCTGCCAGGTAACTTCGACGAAGTAACAGCCGAACGAATGCGTCGAGTACTTCGGCTTGGGATTGCCGAAGGCCGCTTCCGATTTACCGCTGCCCGTGACTATGCGAAGGTTGGCGCGGCGGAGCAAATTATCGAACGGCACACCTTTGTCCGGGCCATCAGCCCTGACAAAAACGCGGCCACCTTCGAATGCCAGATCTGTGGGACGGCGGTTTTCGAACGGCGAGCCGGGTGTCATCGTTGCGATGGTCAGCAGCGATGCGATTGCATCGTCGGCCGCCGCGAAGACAGCCGGGACCACCGATTCAGTCGCCAACGAACCGCCCGAGAGCGGTCCTTCCGGCAACACCGTATCGCCGAGCGCTACCTCGACCTTCTCAAGCGGCACGCCGGTCTTCTGCGATGCGAGTTGCGCAAGCACCGTGTACATGCCGGTGCCGATGTCCTGCGTAGCACTTGCGACGCGGGCGGTGCCGTCATCGCGCAATTGCACGCTCGCTGCGGCGGAGAATCGTCCGGCGACCCACGAGCAGCCAGCCATTCCCCAGCCCAACGTTAAGCCGTTGCGCTTCATCGAGCCGACCTCAGGCGAGCGGCTAGACCAGCCGAACTTCTCCGCGCCGAGTTCAAAGCACTCGAGCAAATGGCGCGACGAGAACGGAACGCCCAACGACTCGTCGATTTTCGGCTCGTTGATGACCCGGAGTTTGACCGGATCAATCTTGAGTTGATCGGCCAGTTCGTTCATCGCCGACTCAGTGGCGTAGAGCCCAGGCACCCGGCCGGGACCGCGCATGTCGGCCCCTGCACCGACGTTTCGCTTCGCCCGGCCGAACGCCACGCGCAGGTTGGGCACACTGTATTGGAATCCCGTCGCCTCGCCGCAATCTTCGTGGTGGTTATCGAGCATCGACCGTTGGTAGAGATAGTCGTGTTGCAGCGAGACGAGCTTGCCATCGGGCGTGGCGCCGAGGCGAACGCGTTGTTGAGTGCGCGGGCGATGACCGACCGTCTGGAACATCATCTTGCGGCTGAGCACGAGTTTCACCGGCTTGCCCAACTGCCGCGCTGCGGCTGCTGCAAGTGCACAATTTGTCCACGGATACAGCTTGCCGCCGAAACCTGAGCCAAGGAACTTTGCGATGACGCGGACGTTCTCCTTCGGCAAACCGAACATTTGCGCGAGCACGCCCCGGAGGTTGACGACTCCCTGCGACGACTCGTACAGCATCAACGTCGAGCCCTCCCAAATCGCAGTGGTCGCGTGTAGCTCAAGCGGGTTGTGCGTCTCGGCCGGCGTGACGTACATTTCGTCGAGTTTGACCGGCGCGGTTGCGAACGCGCTCTCGGCGTCGCCGCGCTGGCTTTGCAGTCGCTTGCGCGGGCCATAGGTCGTGAGAACTACGTCAGGATCGTCGTCCCCTTCAAGGTGTGTCTCGACGTTCGGCTTCTCCTGGGCGTACGTCGCGCGAACCGCATCGGCAGCGGCCTTGGCGGCCTCGAACGTGTCCGCCACGGCAAGAGCGATGTACTGGCCGTAATACCGAACCACATCGTCCTCGAACGGCGGACGCCGCTCCTCACAGATGCCGCCGAATCCCCGCTCCGGGATTGAGCGGAAGATTTTTCCGATATTCTCGCGATGAAAAATCGCGCGCACGCCGGGCATCTTCTCCGCCGCGGCGGTGTCGAGTTTGACCACTCTGCCATTGGCGATCGTCGCTTCGACCGGTACGGCATACAGCATTCCCGGAAAGTAGAAGTCCGAGGTGTACTGTGCCCGCCCGCTCACTTTACGCGAGCCATCGACGCGAGGCGTGTCACGACCAACCGGAGAAACGTCGGGTGTTACTTGTGTTGTCTGCATGTTCGCTCCTTCGGTGAAATTAAGCTGTCATTGCCATTTGCAGGGCGTGTGTGAGGCAGCGCTTGGCCAGTTCGATCTTGAAGCCGTTCTCGCTTTGCGCTTTGGCATGGCGCATGGCTGCTTCCGCCGACTTGCGAAAGTTGGCCGCGTTGGCGGGCTCACCAACAAGAGCAGCCTCGGCCTCGGGCGACCGCCATGGTTTGGTGCCCACGCCGCCAAGAGCAAAGCGAGCCTTTGTCACACTCCCGCTCGCGACCGTGATCACAACGGCGGCCGACGCCAACGCGAATTCGTAGGAAGCCCGATCGCGGAGCTTCAGATATATCTGCTTGCTCCCGGCAATAGGCGGCGGGAGCGTCACGTGCGTGATGAGATCGCCTGGCTGGAGCACTGTTTCGCGGTTCGGTGTGCTGCCGGGCAGAACATGAAAGTCACCCATCGGGATCGCGCGTGAACCCTTCGCTCCCTGTACGTGGATCGTTGCCTCCAATGCCGCCATCGCCACGCACATGTCCGACGGGTTAGTCGCAATGCAATGCTCACTTGCGCCAAGGATTGCGAGCATGCGGTTGCTGCCTGTAATGGCGGGGCAGCCAGTCCCGGGCTCGCGCTTGTTGCAGGGCATCGCTGTGTCGCGGAAGTACATGCAGCGAGTTCGCTGCAGCAGATTTCCGGCAGTCGTCGCCATGTTGCGGAGTTGTGCCGAGGCGCCGTTGAGAATGGCCTGCGACAGTACTGAGTAATCTCGTTGTACCGTCGGATGGTGGGCGAGGTCTGAATTTCGAACCGTGGCGCCGATCTTCAGGCCGCCGTCAGGCGTTGCTTCGACCTTGTCCAGAGGCAAACGGTTGACGTCAATCAGCCGCGTCGGCGTTTCGACGTTCAGCTTCATCAGATCGAGCAGCGTCGTGCCGCCGGCAACGAACCGCACATCCGCGCCCTGCTGAGCCGTTTTCGCCTGAGCGGCGGTGGCAACTGCCGCCGCAGGATCTGCCGGCCGGATGAATTCGAAGGTCTGCATAAGAATTGCTCCTGTGCGCGGCTAAGCGCTCTTGCGAACCTGTTGGATCGCGGCCACGATATTGGCATAGGCCCCGCAGCGGCAGATGTTGCCGCTCATCAGTTCTTTTACGGCCGCGTCGTCGGGACCGCATGGTTCCCTGAGCAACGCAACCGCCGACATGATCTGCCCTGAAGTGCAGTACCCGCACTGGTACCCGTCGCGGGCAACGAACGCCGCCTGCATCGGATGCAACGCGTCGGGCGCGCCGAGGCCCTCAATGGTTGTGATCTCTTCCCGGTCGTGCATCAGGGCGAGGCTAAGGCACGAATTCACGCGCCTGCCGTTCACATGGACTGTACATGCGCCGCATTGCCCGTGGTCACAACCCTTCTTCGTTCCGGTGAGAGCAACGGTCTCACGCAGGCAATCCAGCAGTGTCGTCCGTGGATCGACGCGAAGTTGGCGGTCCGTGCCGTTAATGCGTAGCGTGATCGGGACCGCGCCCGCAATGTTCGGCCCGGCCGTTGCTACTGCGTCTTCTTTTGAATTTTGGCCCTGCAGGGCGGCCGGAACCGCAGCGACAACCGCTCCAGTTTTCAGCGATGTCTCCAGAAAATCACGTCTCGTCCACTTTGAAGAAGACATAAATCCTCCAAAAGAAATCCTTGACTTCCCTCGCGCTGGGCGCGGCAAGCTCCATGTTTCTTAGAAAAGAACAAGCTCATCGATGTCGATGGACTTGATCGACTCTCCACTCACAAGTCTTCGTTACCCCGCGGCAAAGTACGCCTTCTGCTTGTCGAACAGATCTTGAGCAAAACCTCTTCCGTCACGCTCTCGGTGGACTTCGCGAGATCCGCTGCTAGGAGTGCTAAATAAGGGGTCAAGTCGCTTCACACGATTCACTTGACACCTTCGACCTTTTCGTGGGCTTCGTTATATGTGCCGAAATTCTTCGCCACGGGCTTCAGCGTGGGATAGAACTGCACGAACGTGTGCTCGACCGCGGCGTGCTGCTCGTGACAGGACCAGCAGTTGCTCTTCGGCATCACCTCGGCTGTCTTGGCATTCGGTTCAAAACCGTAGTAGGCCCATTTGTCGGGATTTCGGCTCGAGTCTTTGACTTCGACCGATAGGCCCAACAGATCGGTTTGAAAGTGTCCCTTCTTGTTGATCGAGCCTTTACTCTCGCCGTCGCGCTCGTCGATTACAAACATCGACTGCTCCGGCCACTTGCCGCTCTTAAGAAATTCCTCATAGGCCCAGCGCTGCACGAAGACGTTGGTGAACACCTCGGGGCCGCCGGGAGCGGGAGTGTAGTTCATTCCGTAACCCGCTGAGAGAAACTCCCAATCGCGATAATTCGCCGGACGCAGCAGATTTCCCTTCGCGTCGTACTGCGGCTTGAGCAATTTTTCTTCCGGCGCTGCGGCCAGTAGTACCAGGCAGAAAGCGGAGATCACGGCAAAGCTAAGAACAAGTTTCATTACTCCGTCTGTGCCTTTCATTTGTATGTACCTCTCATCTGTTTTTCAGTCCGGTTGAAGACACGCGCTATACCGGTACGCCGATGCCGCCATCAATCCTTTTCTCGTTCCATCCATTCGCGAATATATGAAGGACAGTTCTCAAACTTCGCGCCATCTGCTTCACAACGCACGAAGAAGCCGATTGCCTCGCGACCAACCACGCCAACGTCTTTCAAATCTAAAACGATGTCGCGGTAATCCGTTTGGAGTTCAAAAAGCTTCCGCAACTCGGCTGCCGCCTGTGTTTCGATCCGGCCACTCAGGATGAACACTGTGAATCTTCCTCGTGCCGCAGTCTCAATCCTGAAAGTCATCGATCAGGCCCTTTGGCAATATCGCATTCGCGGCTGTGCTCTACTGCATTCCTTCCATCCGGGTACCGGTCACAAGTACTGCAACCGAGTGCCCAATTGGATGTCACTGAAAACACGGCTTGAAAAAGAGAATCGAGTGACAGAATCTTAGAAGGTCTCAGAATTCTGCGAGTTGAACGAGGAGTTTACCGGATGGTGTTTTTCGTTATGGTGAGCTGTTTGATTTTCAAATGTAGCGTAGAGGGCGGAATTCCAAGTTTAGCTGCCGCTCCATTTGGCCCAGCAACTTTTCCCTTGCTTTCGGCAAGAGCCACTTCAATGAGTCCCTTCTCATAGTTCTGGACGTTCTGTGTAAGAGGACCTGATGACTCCAGGCGAGGTGGGTTCTGACTTGAAAGCCACGCCTCATCAATCCAAAAAGTATCCCCGGTAGCGAGGATTACAGATCTCTCGACGATATTTTGCAGCTCACGAATATTGCCCGGCCAACCGTAGGACTGGCAAAGCTTGAGCGTATTTTTGTCGATCTTACTGATTTGCTTTCGCGTCTTCTCGGCGTAGCGTTTTACAAAGTACTCGACCAGCATCGGAATGTCTTCTTTCCGTTTCCGGAGAGGCGGCGCATCGATCGGGAAAACATTTAGCCGGTAGAACAGGTCGGCGCGAAATGTTCCCGAAGCGATCGCGGCCGCTAAATCGCGGTTGGTAGCGGCGATAATTCGAACATCAGTGGGAATGACGCGGCTACCGCCCACTCGTTCAAACTGGCGTTCCTGGAGCACTCGAAGCAATGCAATCTGAGTTTCCGCGGGAAGCTCGCCGATTTCATCGAGAAAAATCGTGCCGGAGTGCGCTAACTCAAAACGACCTTGTCGACGCTGCAAGGCACCGGTAAATGCCCCCTTCTCGTGGCCAAACAATTCCGAGGCGATGAGCGAAGAAGGAATCGCGGCGCAATTTACGCTGATAAAAACCTTGTTTGCACGTTGCGAATTCTTATGTATGGCGCGTGCAATCAGTTCCTTCCCGGTACCTGTTTCGCCCGTAATCAGCACCGTAGAGTCAGTAGGAGCAACTCTCACGACGCCGGAAAGGACAGTTTTCAACGCCGGGGAGGAACCCACGATCTCTTCAAACATGAAGACCTGATCGATTTGTTCTCGCAACACGACGTTCTCTTGTAGAGTCTTCTCCTCGGCCTGTTTGCGATCGTCGATGTCGGTGCCGGTCGCATACCAGCGGATGATCTCTCCCTGTTCGTCCCGCAGGGGGCTGTATTGGACAAGGAACCAACGATACTGACCATCCCTGCTGCGGCGCACTCGTAGTTCGTACTCGAATGGTAACCCTCGCAAGAGCGCCGCAGCGCGTTCATCGCGCAGTCTCTCCACATCCTCCGGATGAAAAATCTGACGGAAGTTTCCCGACTTCATTTCTTCTTTCGTCAGGCCGGTATACTCCAGAACTGCCCGATTTGCAGACAGAAAGTTTCCATCAGTCCCAACAGCAACGATAAGCTGAGGTATGGCGTCGATGATGGTTCGAAGCTCAGCTTCGGATTTGGCTTTTTCTTCGAACGCCTTCGCTAATTCACCTTCGGCGCGCTTCCGGTCGTCGATGTCAGTCAACAATATGTACCAGCCGGTGACACGACCTTCCACATCGCGCGCGGGGAGCGCGCGTGATTGAAACCAGCGGTATACGCCATCGGCACGCCGCTGACGGAGTTCAAGATCGTGCGGCTGCCCGGTTTCGAGCCAACGAGTATACCCATCCATTACGCGGGGAAGGTCATCCGGATGGACATGCTCGAAGTTGGGCAAATTTTTCCATTCTTCAATCGTCGTGCCGAAATATTCCAGGGCTTGACGGTTGAGAAGTTCGACCTTGCCTGCGGCGCTCAAAGTGAACACAAATCCAGGAATAGTGTCGACGATCAGACGAAAGCGTTCCTCACTCTCCCGGAGCGCTGCCTCGTCGCGTTTGCGCTCAATCGCTACCGCCGCGAGATGCGTAATCTGCGCGATGATCTTTTGATCGCATTCAGATGGGCTGCGCGGCTCGCGCCAATAGATCGCGAAGGTGCCCAATACCGGGCCATTCGAAGCCAGTATCGTGGTCGACCAGCACGCTTTTAGACCGTGCGCCAGCGTGGCTGCGCGCCATCCATACGTATCCCATTGCGTGTCCAAAGCCACGTCCGACACGATCACTTGTGTTTTGCGGAGAGCTGCCTCAGTGCAAGGCCCTCCTTCGCGATCCACCGGTATGCCTCGCAACCGGTCGTTATAGCTGGACGGAAGATTCGGCGCAATTGACTGTTCGACTTTCGAACCACTGGGGTCGATCAAAACCACGCTGCAGAGACATCCGCCAGCGGTCTGTTCGACAACTCGGCATAGGGCATCAAGAATGGACTCCAGCGAACGGCCCTTGGCGGTCATTTCCAGAACGAGATTCTCTCCGCCGAGCAAGCCTTCCGCGCGTTTTCGATCTTCGATGTCGGTGTTGGTTCCGAACCATTTGACGACGCGTCCATCGCTGTCGAACGACGGAGTCGCACGGAAAAGAAACCAACGATACACGCCATCGAAACGGCGCAGGCGGGCTTCGATTTCACCTGGTTCGCCAGAAGCCAAAACGGATCGCCAGTACTCCACTAGTCCGCGCAGATCGTCCGGATGAAGGGCCGCCGTCCAGTCCCAATCGCCCGCCTGCTCCGCCGAGAGGCCGGTATAGTCGAGCCAGCTCTGATTGAAGAAGTCAGCTGAGCCGTCTGAACGAGCGGACCACGCGAGCGTGGGGATTGCGTCAACCATAAGGCGAATGTCTTGTGCCTGCTCGGAGGTATGCGCCGCGGATGCCATCGCGTGATTAGATGCCCTCGCGTAATCAGAAGTATCAAGTGAGTTCGGGCTGATCTGGCGCCTCCTTTAATAATTCGCCAGATCTATCGCCTTGCAAAACGTGATCTTCACGGAGGTCTTCGCCTGCCTGTCGTTGGCGCCCTCCTGTTGTTCAAAGTCTGTCATGCGCGCCGTTCCGTATATCAGTAGTTTGTCATCTTCACTCCGCGAGGTCGCAGATTTGCTGTCAGAATCGTCAGTTCGCCGACTTGCTCCCTGTTCACGGTACCACGCAGGTGGCGTGATCCATCATCCAAACCTCGGGAATGATTTCGCCGACCAGTTGACCATGACAGAAAAGCCGCACCATCGAACTCTCAGAGACGACAATTCCCACGGCTTTAGTAACTGCGCTCAAGTTCGCGGCGGCAATGTGACGGCTACCGAGTCCCAACGGCACGTCCACTTGTGCAGCCACGGCATCGAGATAGCGGCACGCGGAAAGGAGAATTCCTTGGCGACTTACCACGAACCCGCCGTCCAACTGCGCCAATTCCTTGATAGTTCCGCGCAAATTTAGATTGGTGCCGCTAAGACTCCGGATGCCCCAGCAACGGATCCAAAATCAACGGTCTGGGTTTCGCAAGCACTGCCTCTTCATCCCCGAGCGTAAATAGCGTGCCAACGCGCCTTCCCTCCCGACCCTCGCGAGCAATTTCGACTGCGAGCCCAACGAGGGACTCAAGAACGTCAGGAACTCCTCGCTTCGGCTAGACGCCACCGCTTATAGCGTAAATGCACTCTGCTTTGGATGAACGCCACATCAAGATGCAGGCGTCCTCTTGCTGAAGAAATCGGATTGCAATTTCAAAATTGCGAGCTAATGATTGGGCGACTTCAGGAATTGATTCCGCTATTTGCCGTATACAATTGGCTGTCGAAGCGCCCATCTTCAAATACTGTTGAAACAGTGAGATCCCGCCATTTCGCGGCCTCGCTCGCACGCGCGGCCTCTGCCTGTTGCACTCGCTTTTCCGCATCGACGCCGAGAATCAGCCGCACCGGCACCTCGTCGCTATTTGCCAGTTGCACAATTACATCCGCAATCTTCCGCGGGTCGCCTTCCGCACGTCCTTCGAGGCTTCGCAACATCTTGAGTATCGAACCGACCGATGCCTCGTAGTCCGGCAGCAGGTCAGGCGCATTCTGCCCGGCACGCCGGGCCCAATTGGTTCGAATACCTCCCGGCTCTAGCGTGCAGACCTTGACCCCAAACGGCGCGACTTCCATCGCGAGCGCGTCGCTGAAACCGCCTACGGCCCACTTGGCCGATACCTCTTCGACTCTCAACAAGGCGTAGGGCGTAAGCGAGGTGGTTAAGCTTTTGTTCATTGCGTTCCGGTTTTGCTAGCCTTTGACAGTTCAGATCGCTCATCTTTCGCGTCGCGGCCACAGCCCCCCTCCGTATGTTGGCTTCACGATCAGAATCGGAAAACAATTCCAGCAGATGGTTGCGCCGTATGGGTCCAGCTGTCAGTGTTGAGGGCTCTAACGCCAAAGTCGGCGTCTTTGTAGAGATAGCCCCTATACTCAGCGCGCAAAGAGAAGTGTCTGGTCAATGTGTAATTGACGCCAGCGCCATACAAAAAAGTACCTTTTGCCTGAGTATCAGCGCCGGACACGAAGCCCCCCGCTGATAACAACGATCACAAGAGTAACGCGGATTCTCGTGCTTGCGCTGTTGCTGGCTTCCGTCGTGAATTTCAGCCTGGACAGCGCGCGGTTCGATCTTGTGGTTGTTACCGCAGGACTCGCGATTTTCTTATCGGGCGGACTGCGGAGCCGTTGAATGTGGGGCGCGCATTGCGGTGTGCTCTGGCTACAGCCTTCCTCCACATCGCAGGGCGGCCAGGCGCATCGTGCACCCCGCCAGACACGGGTCATTGGCAGGCGATCGGATTAGTCAGTGGCTGTGTGGAATAGGACGCACAGTCGAAGTCAGTGTGGTGCAGGGCAGCTAGAGTTGAGTCGACAACACGTTCCACGAGCCATAAACTGGCCGACGACTCAAGGGACGCAGCGCTATCCGGTACACCTCCAGGCAGGAAGTACTTAGCTTACTGCGCTTTCTTCGAGACACGAGCGACCAACTCGTCACTCTCGAAAGCAAAAGCTTGAGGATCGGAGATTGGTTCGACTTTCTGTAGCCGAGGACCAGATCGACAGTTGGCACATCTCCCTTCAGAGGGCGGCTNGTTACAGACGNAGGGAGAAAGTTCTGTGCGTAAGCAGGTAACAGCCCTACGCCGCGGGTCGACATTATTAAGGAAATTCCCATGGTGACGTGGTCCGNCTCGTGAGCTGGCGTGATATTGATTCCCGATCGCTTCAGGTAATTGTCTATGACCGCACGCAGCACAGGAGCGGTATGGGACACAATCACGAATGTTTCGCCTGCTAGATCCCTTGGACCGATCGCTTTAAGAGCGGCGAGACGGTGGTCACTAGGCAAGATCACCATCAAAGGCTCCTTCACAAGAAGGCGGAACGCCAAGTCCGGCAGCGCTCGTTCCTTTCGAAGAAAAGCGGCATCGATTTTTCCTTTCGAAAGGCCCTCCGCAAGTAGCGGGGAATATTGACTCGATATCATCACGTCAATGTTGGGTAGTTCGTCGCGCAATATCCGCAGGGCTTCGGGCATCCAGGTCAATTCGTGTCCGGTCAGAAAGCCCATCGAGAAGCAGGGCTTGGCGGGATGGACGGCTCGCCGCGCAGCTTCGGCAGCCGCTTGCGCCTGCGCTAGCGCGGCGCGGGCGTGATCGAGGAAGGCTCGACCTGCCGGCGTCAGTTCAATGCCGCGAGCGCGGCGTGTCAACAGTGGCTCGCCGACTTCGTCCTCGAGATCTCGAATCTGCCGACTCAACGAAGGTTGTGACGTGTGCAGTATTCGCGCCGCCGCTACCGTTAGACTTCCCGTTTCTGCGACCGCAACGAAATAGCGAAGATGCCGTAATTCCATTCCTCACTCCCCATGCCTGTGAAGCATTGCTCCCAAGCCTAACAAAGTATGCTTCAAAGGCGCTACTACTGGCTAACGGGGTAATCCAATGTTGTGATCGGGATGCCTTGGGCAAGCAATGAGATTTGGGCTCATGCCTGACAAGCATATGTCTAATTCAAGGAGATGGACAATGTCAAAGAAATTGGAAGGAAAGATTGCGCTTGTCACGGGCGGCTCGCGCGGCAATGGTGCTGCAATCGCTAAGCGTCTGGCTGCGGACGGAGCAAAGGTCGCCATTACATACACGAAAGGCGCCGATGCGGCTGCGTCGGTCGTCAAAGCA
>JGI12695J13573_1000062_pt1 | contig 16223 bp, 15 predicted proteins | sample BlaSpr_A8_OM2_M3_FD_13573 | JGI IMG/M metagenome (IMG submission 13573) | reverse complement strand
TGTTGGGCGATGACATCACATTATAGTCATTGACATCATCACTTGACATATGTCATCATTTGCGATATATGCGCACCACTCTCAATCTCGATGATGACGCTCTGCAACTGGTGCGCAAATATTCACAGAGGCGTTCGCTGGCTTTAGGCAAGGCTGCCTCGGAACTGGTGCGGCGAGGAGCGGCAACTCCCACCCCAACTCGCGTGGTGAATGGATTCGTCATCTTTGATATCCAACCGGATGTCCAACGCGGCCGGAAGATCAGCAGCGAGCGGGTAAAAGAGCTTGAGTCGGAAGCGGAATGAAGGCGTACCTGCTGGATGTGAACGTTCTGATTGCGCTGGCCTGGCCGGAGCACACGGAGCACGCCCGGGCGCGGCGCTGGTTTGCGAAGAACCGGGCTAAGGGATGGGCGACGTGTCCGCTGGTGCAGGCTGGGTTTGTGCGAATCGTGTCGAATCCGGTTTTCTCTGCGCACGCGGTTTCGGTTCAAGAGGCTGTGGAAGCGCTGACGATCAGCTTGCAGGATGAGGCGCATCAGTTCTGGCCAGATTCAACCTCGCTGCCGGATGCGATGCGAAATCTGAAGGAACCCATTCACGGCCATCAACAAGTCACTGACGCATACCTGGTTGCGCTAGCGCTGCGGAATCGGGGGAAGCTGGCGACGCTGGAGCAGAAGATCGAGCAATTCGCGCCGGCAGGATCGGTAGAGGTAATTGGTTGAGCGCGTCGCCAACTTTACATAATACTTCTTATCGGACATTGGATATTACGAGAGATCATAGTCGTAGCCCTAGGCTAGCCGTCGGAAACCGGATCTGCCGACAGCAAACGTGAAAATCATAAGGATCCACCACCGTCGGAATACACGGAATACACCGCATTGACTTTGCGCCCGTTCAATGCTAACGTGCCGCCCGCAGTATGTTCCCGCTGCAATCCTCCCCGCCCCGCAAGCTGGGCTCTCAGGGTTTCCGATGCAAGGTTAGGCCCGCCAACAGGAGGCCTGAAGCTTCCGAAAGATTTGACGGGTTTCCGAGCGTGTAGTAAGGAGGACCTGATCGTGAAGCGCACACTTCTGCTGTCTTTATTGTTTCTGGCTTTGCCGCTCGCCGCGTTTGCCGACAACGTGGATTTCGCCAACAGCCTAGGCACCCTCGCCGGAAGCTCCTCCGGCCTCACTCTCACTGGGTCCACGCTCTCTGAGGTCACCGGCCTCGGCGGCAACGGCCCGGTCCAGGGCGACCTGGGTACCGTAACCTTCATCACTGGATCGATGCTCTCCGGCAGCCTCGCTACCACTGCGGTCTTCGCCAGCGGCGGAAGCTTCACCATCACCGGCAACGGCACCAACGGTGTGCCCAACGGAGTAATCTTCAGCAGCGCATTCACCAGCACTGTCACCTGGACATATTCAAGCACGCTCTCTGATGGCTCTGAAGTCTTCGACATCGCAGGCTCGCTCGGCTCCGGCGGCACGGTGCAAGGCTACGCTGTCGTCAGCACCGACGGATTCATGACAGTGTCGGGGACACTCGGCAGCGGCAATACCATCGTCTCCATCTCGACCGTGCCCGAGCCCGGCACTCTCGCACTGCTCGGAACCGGCTTGGCTGCCGTCGCTGGGATGGTTCGCAGAAAGAAATCATTCACGAGAAAATTCATGCCGTCGTCGTGAGAGCACGCGCACTCCGCTCTCTCTCTTCTGAGCAGAGTCCGCAGGTAATCGCAATTTAGACCAGGGCCAAACATTCTTCGGGTTCCACCGGCCTGCGAACCGTCACGAAGCCGACCTCCTGACGACTGATCAGACCTCGACTGTCCGCATCGAAGGAGGTCGTCCATGACCCGCCAGCGTCTCTTCGAGATCCGCATTCTCACCGCCTTGGTTCTGTCGCTCGCAGTTCTCACCGTCATAACAACATTCGCCGCGCCAGCCACGGCGCAGGATCCTGTGCCTCTCACGAACCAGCCGCTCGTTCCCGACGCCACCGCGCCCGGCGGGCCTGGGTTCACGCTGACCGTGAATGGCGCCGGTTTCGTCGCGACCTCAGTAGTGAATTGGGACGGCAACCCGCGAACCACGACCTTTGTAAGCAAGTCGCGGCTGACTGCGGCCGTCCTTGCATCGGACATTGCCACGGCGTCCACGGCCGCGGTTACAGTGGTGAGTCCCGGGCCGGGCGGCGGCGTTTCCAACACCCTGTACTTCTCGATCATGGTGCAGGAGTCGTCCCTTTCGTTCCTGCCGGCGGTGACATACAACTCGGGCGGATACATCGCCCAATCGATAAAAATCGCGGACCTCAATGGCGACGGCAAGCCCGACGTCATTGTTGCAAACTGGTGGGATACCAACAACATTGGCGCCATTGGCATTCTCCTCGGGAACGGTGATGGTACCTTCCAGCCCGTGTCGACCTATGAAACCGGCGGAGCCACCAACTACTCGGTTGTGGTAGCTGACGTGAACAGGGATGGCAAGCTTGACCTCGTTGTGAGCTCGTGCGCGGCTACCGCCAGCACCTGCGGATCTGGAGAAGGAGTCGTATCCGTTTTGCTCGGGAATGGCGACGGCACGTTTCGGCATGCGACGAGTTTCGGTTCGGGCGCGCTCGTTGGCGCACAGGTTGATGTCGCCGACGTGAACGGAGACGGCAATCCCGATATTATCGCTACGAATTTTCAAGGCGAGGCCAATGGCGACGGCACGGCGGCGGTGTTTCTCGGCAACGGAGACGGCACATTCCGCTCGCCCGTACTCTACGACTCTGGTGCGCCGGGGGCTAATGTAGTAAGGGTGGCCGACGTAAACGGTGACGGCGTGCCCGATCTCTTGGTGGCGAATGGCTGCTTCTATTATTGTGCTGGAGGCGGCACCCTGACGGCGCTGAGCGTGCTTCTCGGAAATGGAGACGGCACATTCCGGCCAGCCGTGACTTATCCTACGGGCGGGAAAGAGTCGGGTTGGATCTCGGTCGCGGACCTCAACGGCGACGGCAAGCTGGACGTGGTTTTGGCGAACACCAACATAGGCATTGCAGACGGCACGGTGAGTGTCTTGCTGGGAGTGGGAGACGGAACGTTCGAGCCGCCGGTCACCTATGATTCCGGCGCGTACGCTGCGGTCGAAGTGGCCATTGCCGATGTCAACGGCGATGGCGTGCTGGATCTCGTCGTGGCCGATTGCGCCTGTGGGCCGCCGCCGGGAATAATAGGCGTGCTGCTTGGCCGTGGCGACGGCACTTTCGATCCTGTGGTGACGTTCAGTTCGGGCGCGTATAACGATACCGCGATTGCAGTCGCCGACCTGAATGGCGACGGGAAACCTGATCTGATAGCCGCCAACCAATGTGACACCGGGACCGGATACGGTTGTCCCACCGGATCTGTCGCCGTGCTGCTGAATAACGGCGGACCGGGCGAATCGACCACTACCACGCTCGCCTCCTCGCTGAACCCGTCGAGCTATGGCCAGAGAGTTACGTTCGCGGCCTCGGTCAGCTCGACTGCGGGAACGCCGACCGGAACGGTGATTTTCTACGACGGAGTAACCTCGATCGGCAGCGCGACTCTAGCGGTCGGAAGTGCAGCGGTCTCCGTCTCGTCACTGGCCGCAGCCTCGCACTCGATCACCGCCGTCTACAAGGGCTCTGCCACGTTCAGCAGCACCACCTCAGCTCCACTCAGCCAGACCGTAAAGATCGCAACCTCGACAACCGCTCTCGCGTCGTCTCTGAGCCCCGCAGGCACAGGCCAGACCATCACCTTCACCGCAACGGTCAGCAGCCAGTTCGGCGGCGCGGCGAAAGGCTCCGTCACTTTCTATTCGGGGTCGGAAACGCTCGGCACGGCTTCGCTCAGCGGGAATCACGCAACGCTGAGCACATCTTTCGCTTCATCTGGAACCTACTCCATCTCCGCAAAATATAGCGGCGACAACAACAACGCAGGCAGCACATCTTCAACATTAAGTCAGGTGATCATCTCCTCGACTACGACCACGTTGGTCTCATCGCTGAATCCATCGCTCGTTGGTCAAGCGGTAACCTTCACCGCCACCGTGAGTTCGGCTGCCGGAGCTCCGCCCAATGGGGAGCTCATCACCTTCAAGAATGGATCGTCGATTCTCGGCACAGCCGCACTCAGCGGAGGCATCGCGTCTCTCACAACTTCTTCGTTGCCGGCCGGAACCGACACCATCACTGCAAGCTACGCCGGTGACGCTAACTTTTCCGGCAGCACCTCGCCCGGCCTGCGGCAGGTGGTGAATAACACCACCAAGTCCGCTACCTCCACAACTCTTTCCTCTAGCCTCAATCCGTCCATTTACGGACAGTCCGTAACTTTCAAAGCCACCGTAACAACTACGGGATCCGTCGCACCCATCGGAAAGGTGAACTTCACCTGGGACGGCTACAGCATTGGCACAGCCACTCTCAACACCAGTGGAGTGGCCACGCTCACTAAGTCCAATCTCAACGTCTACACCTATCCGCTAACCGCGACGTATTCGGGAGATGCGAACAATGCGGGCAGCACGTCCGCTGTGGTGAACCAAGTGGTAAAGGAAACGACCAGTGCGGCTACGATCAGTTCATCCGCGAATCCGTCAATCCCAGGGCAGGCAGTAACTTTCACGGCCACGATCACCTCGCCGACGGCCGTACCAACCGGCCCGGTCACATTTATGGCAGGAACAACGGTGCTGGGAACGGCTCAACTGAGCGGTGGGAAGGCAACGTTCACAACCTCCACGTTGGCTGCGGGCTCGACCACTGTCAAAGCAACTTATTACGGAGACTCGAACATCGCCGAGAGTTCAGCAGCTGTAACGCAGATCGTGCAACAGTAGAGTGAGGGAGCTGGAACGATTCGAAACAGCGCAACGGCCGGATGAGAACATCCCTTTTCTCATCACTGTTGAGGTTCACCTCATGCGGCAGAGGTCTGGGTTCCCTTTCTGTCGACGACGTTGTGCGCTGACGCCGCGGAGGAGAACAAAGATATGAGGCCTTCGACCAATGTTGGATGAGTCAGGACTGCATCGCGCAGCGCCGTGTAGGGCAGCCCGGAGATCATCGTAATCTGGACGGCGGCCAAGATCTTCGCTGGCGCCGATAGCGAAGGCCGTGAACCGGAGGATGCGATCGCTATCAGCCTCCACGAGGGGCGGGCGTTTGAAAGGTCCAGCCTTCGACGGCGTACGGCTCGATCATTGCCCTAGTTAGAACTCGTCGGACGGTCGCTGACATGTTGACAGTGACGGCGGACACAAGAATTACGATGTAACCAAACTGTATTCCGAGTGGGGTTTGGGTACAAATACCTCTCTTGGGGGCAGCAGCCTGTCTTCTGAGAGCCGCTCTACAAGTTCAACATCCTCGCCACGCTGGCGGTGCCTTACAAAGTGTTCAATGTCTGCCTCCGCCTCTCCGGCGGCCGCGGCCACAGCGGAGTTTGCGTTTGCTTTGAGCCGGGTGAGGATGGACTGCGCTTCAGGTTCGTCAATTTCACCGTTGAAGGCGGCGATAAAGCCCACGCCAGTGGCAACGGCCCAAAGCACCAGGTCGTCGCCGTGGTCCGCGAACTTCCGTAGCTGTTGTAATGCCCACTTCCAATCCTTGTCCCAGTAGCTCGCACTGATCAACGCATCCCGAATCTCGTTAAGGCTCTCGCTGGACAAAGACGCCATTATTTCTTTTCTGCTGCGACGCCGAATGTCTGCCATGTTCCCCCCTACTGTCACCTTAATCAATATGCCCGATCGCTTCTGCTGTCTAGGTTGGCTACGGTAACTTACCCCACAACCATAGCGGATGCCATTTGTTGACAATGAGTTACGACGAGATGCATTGCGGGACGTTTCAGCAGTAAAATACTGATCGTTCTTGCTCGACAGGCGAAGGGTCCTCGCCCCTTATGGCCACTCACGACAGTTCGTCTGCTGATGCGGTTCCTGCTGCGGCTCGGCCGCAAGGGCGGGAATTCCTGGATGACATTCTTCGGAGCATTCCCTTCCGAACCAGCCGTCAGTGCCAGGACCTATTGCGCTACATCGTCGAGCATAGCCTTGCAGGTTCCGACGACTCGCTTCGCGAACGGATGATCGGAATCGAAGTCTTCGGACGCGCTCCTGATTACGACACCGCTGAGGATCCAGTCGTACGTGTTCGCGCGGCGGACGTCAGAAAACGCCTGGCGCAGTATTATCAAACGCAAAAGAATTTGACCGGTCAGTGGAAGATAGAGATCCCGACCGGATCATACAGGGCGCAGTTTCATCGTCCCGAGGGTGCCGTATCTCAAGTTGCCACGGCTGCGGACGTAACCCACCCGAGCAGTGAAGCAATCGCTTCCCAGCACCCAGAGCGACTGATTGGGAATACACGATTCCGCAAAAGAAACTTGTTCTGGGCCACTGGTGCAGCAATCCTGCTCGCCGCCCTGTTCTCCAGCCTGAGGCTACCTCAGCCCACGACAACCCCCACCGTTAACGCCCTCGACCTCTTCTGGGGACCAGTTTTGGAGAACCCCAGACCGGTGTTCGTGTGCACGGGCAGCAATTCTGTTTATGTTTTATCGGCGAAGGCGATCAAGAAATATAAAACCGCGCACTCGCACGGGCATGACGCGACTACGAACTCTGAGACGGTCGTGCCACTCGAAGAATTAAAGAACCTTTCGGGTGATGATTTCATTCCGGTGAAAGACAGGTTCCTGACTACCGGGGACGCATCGGCGACTGCGCAGATTTCATCGCTTCTCACCTCGCGCCATCACCCCTACGACCTGAGGTTTGGCACTGATCTCTCGTTCGGCGACCTGCGTAATAGTTCCGCGGTCTTAATCGGAGCCTTCAACAACGGCTGGACGCTTAACATGACCGACAATCTCCGATTTGTCTACGAATCGGGCGATTCGCCACAGATGCACGTTCAGGACAGATTTGATACATCCCGCTCCTGGTGGCCGAAGTTCTTAGGCGAGAAGGACAGTGAAGACTACGCAATTGTCTCCCGCATTCTGGACTCGAAGACGGGGAGCGTCCTCGTGATCATCGCCGGTCTTACGCATCGTGGCACTCAAGCCGCAGGTGATTTCACCACGAATCCTGGGCTAGTTGCGGAATTCATAAAGCAAGCACCCAAGGACTGGAGCCGCAAGAACCTGCAGATCGTGCTCCACACCAACGTTGTGAACGACATTCCCGGATCGCCAACTGTCGTCGCGTCGTATTCCTGGTAGGTCCCAAGAAATAATCTTGGTTCAGATTTGGTTTATTGCTATTGATTCAATCTCCCGCCAACGCCCTGTAATGCTGAAGAGAGTGTGTGTCCTTCATCAACTCAAACATCAACTCAAAAAATGCCTGTGATGTCGAAAAATCGCCATCGCCCTCATTGACCCGGACTATGAGCATAAAGGCCTGGCTGCAACAACTAGCCACCTTCCGCTAACGCGTTCTGATCTGAAGTTCAGTCTCGGTGGCACTGTCGGGTATCAGGATATGGAGGGCATGTTTTGGGGCGTCGTAGGTGGTTTTGAGCTGGGCGGTGCTGCCAGAAAGGGTTGCGCCGGCCGGCTTTGAGGGCCAGTCGTAGATTACAACTTCTACGGTTTTCCACCATGGGGTGTAGGAGCCTTGACGCGCGGCGAAATGGACGCGCACCGAGTTTCCGTCTGACTGGCAAGTGAAGGTCTGGCGCAGAAAGTCGCCGTGCTGGTAGCGAAAGGTGTGGCCGTCGTCGAGGTAGAGCGAGCCGGCGCACTCCTCGCCGGGGTAGATGCGAAGTTCCAGCGGACCGACGGGGGTTTCGTCCGTGCTCTGGATGAGTGGCTGGAGCGGCAGGATGCTTCCTCCTCGGACATATACAGGTAAAGTGTCAAGTACCGGATGAATTTTGGTTGTGGCTGCGGAGTTGGATCCCGCGCCACCGGTGACAATATCGACATTCGAAGGTGCTGGGGGAGGAGTGGCAGTCTTGAGGCCGGTCCAGAAGTCGTACCACTGACCTTTTGGGAACGAGACGGTGTAATCGTCGAGTGTCTCAGCGAATGGGGGTGGAGCGATCAGCAGGCTCGACCCCAGAAGGAACTCGGTGTCGAGACCCGCGAAGGCTGACTTCGATGGCGCGAGGACCTCGGGAAATTCAACGAATATGGGACGCATCATCGGAATACCGGTACGCGCGGCCTCGTCTGCAAGGGTGTAGATGAACGGCAGCAGACGATAGCGGGTTTCGATGTAGCGGCGGCGAATGGCTTCCTGCTCTGGGCCGTTGACCCAGACTTCGTGGGGCAGAGTTCCCTTCTCCGCGTGATCGCGATAAAACGGATTAAAGGCTGCAATCTCGACCCATCGCGTAAGCAGATCCGAGGGTGGCGTGTGGGCGAATCCGCCGACGTCGGCACCGACAAAAGAAATGCCGCTGAGTCCGAGGTTGAGGAGCATCTGGGTGGCGAGGCGGAGGTGGTTCCAGGTAGCGGAATTGTCGCCGGTCCAGGTGAAGCCGTAGCGCTGCCCTCCTGCGAAGGTCGCGCGGGTGAGGACGAAGGGACGTTCGTCGGGGCGCAGTTTGAGGAGGCCCTCATAGGTGCCGCGGGCATTTTCGAGTCCAACGATATTGTGAATCTCCGCGTGCGTGGCGGTGCGGGTCACGAAGCCGGGCTCTTCGATGCGGTGAACGCAATCGAGGGGCATAGTCTTGCCGGGTCCGTCGAAGACCGCGGGCTCGTTCATATCATTCCAGAAGCCGGCAACGCCGTCGTGGACGAAATCCTTGTAGAGACCGCCCCACCAGTCGCGGGTACGAGCGCGGGTGAAATCTGGAAAAACGGCGGGGCCGGGCCAGACGACACCGATGAATTCGCTGCCGTCGGGATTCCTTACGAAGTGATCGCCGGCCTCGCCGGTGTCGTAGGGCGCATAGCCCTGGCCGGGGGCATGAGCAATGTGGAGGTCAGTGATGGTGACCAGATGGAAATGTTGCTTGCGGAGATCGGAGACCAGCGTGGGAAAATTCGGGAAGGTAGTTGGATCGACGGTGAAGGGCCGATTCTTGTACTGGTAATCGATGTCCAGATAAAGCACGTCGGAAGGAATCTTGTCCGCGCGAAGGCGGTCGGCGATCTCCCGGACTTTGGATTCCGGAGTATAGCTATAGCGCGACTGCTGGAAGCCAAGCGCCCAGAGTGGAGGCAGTGGAGGTGTTCCAGTGAGGTAGGCATATGCCTCGAGAACCTGTTTCGGCGCGGGGCCGTAGATCAAGTAGTAGTCGAGTGGGCCGCCCTCAGCGCCAAAGGAATAGGAGTCACGCGACTGCTTGCCGAAGTCGAACCAAGTGCGCCAGGTGTTGTCGAGGAAGAGCCCGTAACTGCGGCTGCTATTGATACCCATAAAGAACGGGATGCTTTTATAGATGGGGTCGGTGGATTCATGGAAACCAATGTCAGTGTTCCACAGAGTGTATGCCTGATTTCTGCGGTCGAAAGAACCGGTTTTGTCCCCGAGGCCGAAGTAATGCTCGTCAGTGGGCATCGTCTTATAGACGGAGAAACCCTTGGCAAGGAAGGTGGCGGCGCGACCGACAGCGTCGGCGGAGATTATGTTGCCAGCGAGATCGCGAACGACGAAGCGGAGAGGAGCGCGCTCAACGCGGACGTCGAGCGCTGCGGTACGGAAGCCGATTGAGGCGGAGTCTGAGGTCGGCTGCACGTCGACAGATTGGCTGCGGGGTGCGGAAAGAACTGCCCAGGAAGCGTCCTCGGGGAGAGAACCATCGGGGGTGATGCGTATGCGGAGGATGTCGTCGCGGAGCGCGATGATGCGCAAGGTTGCGGTACCCGCCTGAATCTGAATGCCGTCGCGCAGGGACTGGGCACTGGTTATGGTTTCGATCGCGATCGGGGAGCGTGATGTGGGGACCGTCTGTGCTTGTGCGGAGACGGCGACGGAGACGATGGCGAAGAACAAAACACGGAATCGTTGACGTGAAGTGGAGGCCATAGTTGTCGGAGAAGTTTTAAACAGGCAACATCATACCTCAGCGGGACCGGTGGGTTAGGAAGGGGGAAATACGATTTTCGGGTGGAAGAGGGTTCCGGCGACGCGGGTAGCGATGGCGATGAGGTCGCGCTGTCCCTCGAAGACTTTTATTTGGGGAGAGCGGGAGTGGTCGGGGAGATTGATGGGGCGTCCGCTGCGGATGCGGGCGGCGGTGGGGTCATCGGCGGTGACCGAGGGGAGGTGGGGGAGGAGTTGGCGTGGGTGGATGAAGAGGGCGGTTATGGCATCTGCGAAAGCAGGTTCCCCTCGGCGCGCTTCGCTTACTCGGGGCAGGCTCTCCGCTTCGCTTCCCTTTCCCTTCGGGAAAGCAAAGCTTCGGTCGGAATGACAAACTTTTTCTGAAGCTTCGATTTCTTCGTGAGATTGATAACTGCCAGCCTTGTTTCCCGCCGCCTTTCGATCGAATTTGAGAGTTTCGATTTCTTCGAGGGTGTGGGATTGTGAGATGTCGAATTCAGCGACGGCGGTGCGGCGGAGGGATTCGAGATGGGCTCCGCAGCCGAGGCGCTGGCCCATTTCGTGGGCGATGGAGCGCATGTAAGTTCCGGAGGAGACGCGGGCGCGGAAGTGGGCGCGGTCGGCGTCGAGGGAGAGAATGGAAAATTCTTTGATCTCCACTTGAACTGGTTTGAGGACGACCTCTTGTTGTTTTCTTGCCAGTTTGTAGGCAGGGACGCCGTGGATTTTTTTGGCGGAGAATGGCGGCGGGGTCTGCGCGATGAGGCCGACGAATTGGGCGGCGAGGTTTTGGAGTTGATCTAAATTCAGGTCAGTGCCCGGGGCCGGACAGACGAGGGCGGCTGTCCCCACGTATGGCTGAATGGGGTCACCATCGGCGTCGTAGGTGTTGGTGGCGAAGCCGAAGCGGATGACGCCTTCGTAGGTTTTTTCAGAGGCGATGTAGAACTGGGCGAGGCGGGTGAGGCTGCCGGTAACGAGTGGGAGCACGCCGGTAGCGAGCGGGTCAAGGGTGCCGAGATGTCCGATGGAGCGCTGGCCGAGAATGCGGCGCATGCGGTTGACGACGTCGTGCGAGGTGAAGCCACGGGGCTTGTCGAGGATGATGACGCCATTCATGAGAAGATTGGAAAATTGGGCGATTGAGCAATCGGGTCATTGGGCAATTGAAAATCGCTTCCAACATAGCTTCAGGTTTCCCATTGCCCGATCACCCGATCGCTCAATTACCAAGTTAACAGATTACTTATGCTTCCTATTCGCGATGATCAGCCTCGATATAGCACGCCGTGGATAACGCGTTTTCTGATTGCGCTGAACCTGCTGATATTTTTTTTTGAAGCGACGCTGGACCGCCGCAGCCTGAGTGTTTTGATCAGCCAGTTTGCATTGGTGCCGTCACATGTGGCGGCGTTTCTGGCAGGGTCTCCGCGGTTCCCGCTGGCGGTGATCGCGGTTCCCTTCTTGACCTCGATTTTTCTGCACGGGTCCTGGATGCATGTGATCGGCAACATGTGGTTTCTGTATATCTTTGGCGACAATGTCGAGGACTATCTGGGGCACTTCAAATACCTGGTGTTTTATTTACTGACCGGGGTGCTGGCGATGGCGACGCACGTTCTGGTGAATTTGCATTCGACGGCGCCGGCACTGGGAGCGAGCGGAGCGATTGCGGGGGTGCTGGGAGCCTACTTTGTTTTGTATCCCAGGTCGCGAGTGCTGACGTGGTTTTTTGTGTTTGTGCTGTGGGTGCCGGCGTGGATCATCCTGGGATATTGGTTTGTGCTGAACTTTCTGAGCGGGACGGCAACCGCCTTGGCGGTGCAGAAGCAGAGCATGGGAGGAGTGGCGTTCTGGGCGCATGTGGGCGGATTTATTTCGGGGGCGCTGCTGGTGAAGGTGTTTGGGGAGCGGAGGATGAGGTATCCGTACTCGGTGGGGTGAGGAACGCCAGGCGGTTGAATTGGAACGACAATAAGCTTCTTTCGCCCCGCTGGGGCTTGTTTCCCAGCCTCTTCTTGACCCACGGCCTGCGCCGTGGGCTGCATTCTTGCGCCGCTTCGCGGCTAAGTGCTAATGCGTCCCTAGTGCGGCAAGGCGCGATTATTTCTTGGGGCGCGATTCCGGGGGGACGAGGCCGGCGACGCGATAGTAGACCGCGAGCTGGCCGTAGTGTTCGCCGGAGTGTTCGATGAAGCCGTAGGCGGAATCGGAGATGCGGTAGAGCTTGTGCTCGAAGGGATCAACGATCAGGTCTGACATTCCTTTATCGCCCTTGGATTTGATGGCGGCGGCGCCATCGGCAAAAGCCTTTTTTACGAAGGCGACAATGTCAGCTTTGGTTTTGAATTGATCGCGTTTGGGATCTTCTGCGGCAGGCGGTTTCTTGCCCATGACCGGCTCGGAAAAGAAATAATTTGCGTTGGCGGCGTGGAGAAGTTGCTCGGCGAAGCTGCGCTGGGCAGGGGTGGGTTTGAAGTCGTATTTGTCTTCTGGAAAATCCTCCGCCATGGCGATGAGTTTGCGGCCGATTTCGTTCCAGGCGGCGAGCACGGCTTGCGAGGGGCTGTCGACGGGTTTTACGGCGGCCTCTTTGTTGGTGTCCTGGGCATGTGCGGGGATGGTGCTCAACGCAACCGCAATTAGGACTGCGGTGAGAAACGGCGTCTTGCTCATGGGTGGCTCCTTCCTTGTCTGTGATAGGCGAGCGCCATATTAGACGGAAATCGTTTGGGTGTAAACGGTGAAGCATCGCTTTCGCGATGATCTGCTCCGGTCGGGATGACAGAGTTGAGGAGGTTGCAGCGTACGCCAAGCGCAGCTAAATTAGGTGCGAGTTGGAGGTAAATATGAAAAAGCCCGGCCCGGTGGAATCTGGCTCTGCATCAATCGACCAGAAGATCAAGGAACTTGGGGACTGGCGCGGGAAGATGCTCGGGAAAGTGCGCGAAATCGTACACCAGGCAGATCCTGAGATCGTCGAAGAGTGGAAGTGGGCGAAAGCGACATCGCCGGGGACTCCCGTCTTTTCCCACGGTGGCATTGTTTGCACCGGAGAGACGTACAAGAGCGTCGTGAAGATGACCTTTGCCAAGGGAGCTGCGTTGAAGGATCCATCGGGTCTATTCAATTCCAGCCTCGAGGGGAATGTCAGGCGCGCCATCGATATCCACGAAGGCGACACGATCGATGAAGCGGCGTTGAAGAATCTTATCCGCGCTGCGGTGGCGCTCAATCAGAAGGGCAAGAGCAAGCCGGGGAGAAAATCCTAGCCCCTTCGACAAGCTTAGGGCGGCTTTAAACTGTTTTGCGTTGAGTTATAGAAGTCCTGCGGTGGGGAGAATTTCGAGGATTTCGACGGTGGCGTTGGCGGGCAATAGGATTGCATTCGCGACGGCTTGGGCGATGGTGGCGGGGGACATCATTTTTTTGCGGGGGGCTTGAGGCCAGAAGGAGTTCCAGATTTCTGTGTCGGTGGCTCCGGGCATGAGGGCGATGACGCGGACGCCTTTGGGGCGGAGTTCTTCGCGGAGGGTGTTGGTGAGGCCGAGGGCTCCGTGTTTGGAGGCGACGTAGGCGGCGGATCCGGCGAAGGCGCGGTTGGCGACGATGGAGAGATTATTCACGATGGTGGCGCCGGACTTCATCATAGGGAGCGCGGCTTGGGTGACGAGGAACATTCCCGTCAGGTTAGTGTCGATGACTTCTTTCCAGACTTGCGGGGGAAGTTTGTCGACGGGAAAATTTGGGTGAGCGATGCCGGCGTTGTTGATGAGGATATCGAGGCGGGAGAATTTTTTGCGGATGGCGCGGAAGAGATCGTCGATCGACTGGGGATCGCGGAGGTCGCAGGGGTGAGCGAGGATTTTGATTTTTGCCGGGGCCAGTTCCCTGCTGGCTCGGTTCAGGGCTTTTTCATCGCGGCCGGTGAGGACTAAGTTGCAGCCTTCGGCGGCGAGGGCGCGGGCGATGGCGAGGCCGATGCCGCGGGTGGCGCCGGTGATGAGAGCGACTTGGTTGTGGAGTTTTCGAGTAGAGAGTCGTTGGGCCACGTGTCCATCTTACAGAATCCAATTCAAAATTAAGAGCAAGGTCAACGGCAACGGACAGGAGTGTCCGTTCCGCACGGCCCCGATAAACGCCGGTAATTCCACGAGCAAAAAAAGATGAAACGCGAGAGATCCTTCGGCGCAAAGAACGCGCCTCAGGATGACAAGTAAGGTCAAAAGCGACGGACAAGAGTGTCCGTCCCACACGGGCATTGCCGGCTAAATGCCGTTGGGGCGTTGGCGGATTAGGGAGAGGAATTCTTGGCGGGTTTCGTTCTCGTTGCGGAAGCAGCCGAGCATGGACGAGGTGACGGCGGCGGAGTGTTGTTTTTCGACGCCGCGCATCATCATGCACAGATGGCGGGCTTCGATGACGACGCCGACGCCTTGAGGCTCGATTACTTTCTGGATGGTTTCGGCGATCTGGGTGGTGAGGCGCTCCTGGATTTGCAGGCGGCGGGAGAAGAGTTCGATGAGGCGCGGGACTTTGCTTAGGCCGATGACTTTGCCATTGGGGATGTAGGCGACGTGGACTTTCCCGAAGAATGGCAGCATGTGGTGTTCGCAGAGGCTGAACATTTCGATGTCTTTGACGATGACCATCTCGTCGTAGGAGACGGTGAAGAGCGCGCCTTTGAGCAAGGCCTCGGGATCTTCGGTGTAGCCGCGAGTGAGGAACTGCATGGACTTGCGAACGCGTTCGGGGGTAAGGAGCAGGCCTTCGCGTTTGGGGTCTTCGCCGAGGCGGACGATCATTTCCTGGACGAGGTCTTCAAAGCTGGCGCTGGTGAGGGTGTTTAGTTCTCTGGTCTGGTCTTCTTTGGTTTGGTCCATGGGGCCTGGTTTCATAGGTTCGTAAGCGGACTTCCCTTCTTGCGAATGAGTCGGGCACTTAACAATTGCATAGATCCTTCGGCGCAAAGAACGCGCCTCAGGACGACAAGTGTTTAATGCCTTAATTCTTTCCCACCAACGTACTCAAAAGAATTCATCATAGTCTCTTCGATGCGCACTCTTTCCAGATGCGCGTGAGTGAAGCCGCGCTGCAAAATTTCGTAGATCTGGATGCAGAGGTTTTCCGTAGTGGGAACCTGCTTAGAGAACTCCGGCAGCGTGTTTAGATTCTCATGGCCGTATCTTGCGAGCACTTCCCTTTCGATGAAAGCGTCGAGATCGGTGAGGTTGCAGACCATTCCGGTGTGCGAGTCGACCTGGCCGCTGACGGTGACTTCGATGGTGTAGTTGTGGCCGTGGCCATGAGGGTTGTTGCATTTGCCGTAGGTGGATTGGTTTTCTGTGTGCGACATCGCATCGCTGTGGAGGCGGTGAGAGGCGGAGAAGAGATAGCGGCGGGAGAGGTGGGCTTTCATTTGCCAGGCTCGGTCTCGTGAGGCATGGACGTCAAAATCTTTACCACAGAGGACACTGGGGAACACAGGGTAGAGCTTTTTAGGGGGATCATGCTTCACCGTAGAAATCGACGAAGAGGTCGGGGGTTTCGTAGAGGCGGACGCGGTGCAGTTTCGCGGCCGACAGTTTGGGGACGAGGCGATGCCAGATGGCGATCGCGATGTTTTCGGTGGTGGGGATCTGATGGAGAAATTCCGGGACCTCTTTGTTGAGGAAGCGGTGGTCCATGGCTTCGAGGACTTCACGGTGCATGATTTCTTTGAGCTGCTTGAGATCGACGACGAAACCGGAGCGCGGATCGACTTCGCCTTTGACCGTGACTTCAAGGGTGTAGTTGTGGCCGTGGCCGTGCGGGTTATTGCATTTGCCGAAGATGCGGCGGTTTTCCTCCGGAGTGAAATCCGGGTTGTGATAGAGGTGCGATGCGGAGAATTCAGCTTTGCGCGTGAGATAGACCATAAAAATCAGTGGGCAGTGGGCAGTGGACACCTTTCGTCGGAATAGGAGCGGCCTTTCCAGGGGACGCTGCCGTTGGCGTGCGCACGAGCCGAGCGCAGTAAGAGATAGGAGAACATAGAAAGGCCGAAGACGGCGAGAAGGTTCGAACTCCAGGAAAAATGGGCACGAACGATTCGCTTGAAAAAGAAAACACATAAGACAACGGCGAGCACGGCCACCGCTGCGGCGGGCCGCCAGTGCTGACGCATGGCGCCGGCGATGGCGATCGCGATAGT
>JGI12695J13573_1000058_pt1 | contig 16784 bp, 10 predicted proteins | sample BlaSpr_A8_OM2_M3_FD_13573 | JGI IMG/M metagenome (IMG submission 13573) | reverse complement strand
TCGGTGGAGCTATAGCCAATGTTCATGTGCGACGAACCGCCAAACCATAGGAGCAGGTGAGCATAGATTTTCGCGGTTGCGCCGGAGTACAGGAGCGAATGAACGTCAACCTTGCTGGTGTTGCCGGCCCCGCGATTGCCATTGGATTGATTGGGAAAATTATTCGCCGCGCTGGTGTTATTGGCCGTCAGGGCCAATAGGGTTGTGGTTGGGACTACGTAAGGCGAACTGGCCGAACACAGGGTCGACACAGCCAGGAAGATTACTCCGACAAAGTGTGTACTACGCATTGGGTCCTTAGAGCGGAGTGGCGCCTAGGCTTGCACTTACTTTGGCCAGGGGGAGGGAAGGCACGCCCGCCTGTAGATTTCCTCTCGCTGACCTGCTCTTTCTGGGAACTTGCTGGGAACTGGAGTCAGCTTAGGGGGTGACTGAGTTTTGCGGAAGGTAACATTCGTCTAAGAACTTCGGTGCTATGACGGGAGTGCCCACATGGTCAAGGGTAGCCGGACTAGAGATACTTATTTGGCGTGGTAAGTGCTGAGATGGCGCGGGCGGTGTGTGTATTCCCGAATAGGAAAACCAATCCTCTATCGGCTTTCGTTCGCCCTAGAAGGCAATTGCAAATTAGGCGCGAGGGCAGAAAAATGGCGCAAACAGCGGTCGCCGTGACTTCGACCTAGCGGTCAAGCGGGAGCCGGTGAGCTTTTTGTCACTGCTGGTTTTGTGAATTCACGGTGACGCTGCGAGCCACGTAGCGGTTTCCCTCAAAGCGGGTCAGCACAGTTACGTTCGTGTTGGGCTGGATGCTGTCATCGACTCTGACGGATGGATCAAGATAAATTTCGTATGTCTTGCGGTCAGTCGAAGAAGTCAGAACCAGTAGGCCCAGACGAAGATCGATGGCTGTGACTTGACCGGCGAAGGTGAAGCTTGCTCCAGGTCTCGCGAGCAGAGAAACTTCACGCGCAACTTCGCCACCCTCCTGCCGGGCGCCGAACTTGACCGCGACCAATGTACCCGGAAGGAGCGCAGAAGAAGAAACCGTGTGGCCGCCTTCGAGCACCTGGGTTTGCGGTGTGACATGTATTTTGATGGTTTGCGGAGAAGAAACCGTGTGGCCGCCTTCGAGCACCTGGGTTTGCGGTGTGACATGTATTTTGATGGTTTGCGGCGAGAGAGCGTCGCGCATCTGCAATTCGCCCTTGTCGGCGCGATAGCTGGTAATTATTCCCTGGCTCTCGCCGGAGGAACCGGAAGTCTTCACGCGAATGGCCCGGGCAAAAACTGTGCTTCCATCGAGAATGGTGTCGATGTAGATGCGGTCTCCCTGGCGCAAATCGGATAATCGGGCTTCCGTGCCATCGCGGTAAAAGCGGGTCCTAGGGTCAAAAGAAATCTTCATCTTGCCGCCGCCGAAGACTTGAACCGTGATCTCGTCGCGCACCCGATCAAGGCGCCCAATGTTTCCACCGATCAAACTGGCTTTTGCCGGGGGTAACTTGGGCAGGTCGGGAAGCAGGCTGGCAGGGTCGACCAGAGTTTCGGATTCAGATGCGTCTGGCGGTTTTACTGTTTTCACCCCAACAATCGAGGGGGCTGCGGCAGTGGGTGATGGGGCGGAGCCAGCCTCGGCACCCGGCGGCAGAGCTTCGATCGAAGGTGCTGCCGTCGTAGATGGCGTTGTACCGGAAGTCGTGGCGGAAGATTCCGAGAGCACACTCTGGGACCCGAGCATAGTTTGTCCCCGCGCTCCGGCAGCGAGCATAACGCCAGACGCCACAATCCCTAGAATTAGTCTCGACGGCCGACTACGCATGGCAGATCCCCGATAGACGAATTTTGACGCTCTATTTGGATGCCGGCAGGAGCCGGAAGGTGGTCAGGTTTATGCGGAAGGGAACAAATGGACGGCAAACGCTCGGCGGTTTTGAGCATCTTAAGAACGCTTCAAGCTATGCGTCGCGAGGTACTTCTCGAAAATGTCCTGGAAACAGTGGATGGTTGTTGGAATTACGGCTGCAAGTCTCGGATGGGCGGCGAACGCCCATGCGAAAGATCTTAAAGTTACGCTTCCTAAGCGCAGTCATTTGACCGCGGTGCAACGCCTGAATCAGGAAGGCGTGCAGGAGATCCATAAGCGCCGCTACGAGAAGGCCGAGAACCTGTTTTACAAAGCTTACCTGCTGGATCCCGACGATCCTTTTACGCTGAACAATCTGGGGTACATCGCGGAATTGCAGGGGCAAGTGGACCGGGCTCAACGTTTCTACGAGTTGGCCGCAGAGCAGGCGACCGACGCCGTCATCTACCGCGCGAGCTCACCCAAGGTGGAAGGCCGCACCATGAAAGAGGCTCTGGCGCTGCCAGAGATGCCCTTGCAATTAAATCATGACAATGTGGAAGCTGTACGTTTGCTCTCGCAAGGACGTGCTCCCGAAGCGGACATCTTGCTGCAGAAGGCGTTGAAGGAGAATCCGCAGAACATTTTCACACTCAACAACATGGGCGTGGCCAAAGAAATGGAAGGCGAATCTGAGGCCGCGCTGAGATATTACGATAACGCAGCGGCGGTGCAGTCGGATGCGACCGCGGTGGTCACCTTGAATCGATCGTGGAGAGGAAAGCCAGTCAACGAAATGGCAGCCCAGAACGCGAAGAATCTGCGCAGCCGGCTTGAGGCTCGAACCACCCCGGGAGAGCGAGTTGCGGAGCTGAATATTCGCGGTGTGTCCGACATCAATCGCAATGATTTTTCGGCCGCTGTGCAGGCATTTCGGAATGCCTATTCCCTCGACCCGAATAACGTGTTCGCGATGAATAATATTGGGTACCTCTCTGAAATTGAAGGTGACAAGGAAACCGCGCAATTCTTCTACGATAAGGCGCAGCAGCTGGGCGGGGCGAATGCGACGGTCGGTCTCGCGACCCGGCGTACCGCCGAAGGGATGAAGCTGGGTCAAGTTGCCGCGGATAGCGAATCGAAGGTGGATACCAAGGTTTCGCAGGAGCGTGCGGCGTTGCGCCAGCGACACGAACCAATTCTGCTGCAGCGGCGCGACGGCTCGGTCGTACAGGAGCCTTTGACCCCGCTCGCGAATCCCATCATGCCGCAGCGATAAGAAAATAGACGTTTAGCCAGGTCTAAGACGGCCCTTCTGCGGCGGGGTAGGGGACTGGGCCCGACATGTTGCTGTGCCCGATGATTCCCACAATCTCGAGCCACTCTAGAGGCTGGTTTCCTGGAAGCGATCGATATCAGACTCTGGATCGTAAGAGAAATAGCGCACCAGATTCTTAAAGTACCGCAACAACGTATTCACGTTGGTGGCGTACCAGCAGCAGCGCGTCATTTCGGGGGAGAATCCACAAATGAAACGGAGCCGTGTCAGCACGGAAGGTGACGGCCCAAGCATTGACGCGGCCATGCGGTGATTTCCGTCGAGGATGGTCAAGGGCCCGGTGTTGTCGACGCCGATGAGAAGAACCGTGGGATTGATCAGGTTCTCCTGCACGGACGAACTGAGACTGCGCAATTTATCAAAGAAGGCATCGTGCGAATCGAGTCGCAGGCGGATCTTTTCAACTACATCAGTCAGATAAAAACTGCCCTGCGCGATGCGACGCCACTGCGCGCGCGGGAAGAAGCGAATGCGGTCGAGGTCTTCAGGGGTTAATTCCACCTCGAACCACTGAGTATCCGCGGGTAGCTCGCGCCACATTGCTCCGCGCCGCAAAAACAGCAAAGCCTGCCGCACAGCGTTCTCTCTGGTGTTTTTGAGATCGGGATGCCTGACCACGGCGTCGAACTCATGGCGGTATTCGTCGAATTCGGGGTGATGAAATTCGCTTCGCAGAAATTCCGCCATCACCTCTTCTTCTGTCAACTTCCGGCGCAGCCGGAGACCGCTGTAGACAATGGGAGTGGGCGCGGTGAGATGGTCGCGCAACAACGGCACCATCAGGACAAAGAGCAAGATCACCATCAACACCAACTGGATGACAATGACCTGGTGAAGGGACTTGTGAAGAAGATAAATTCCCAGGGCGAGAGCGCCGCTAAATGCCAGTTGCAGCCAGCTTGTGTTCGCGATTTTCCGCGACATTTCGTAAGTGATGATTACGGAACTCAACGAATAGATGCCGGTGGTGATGGCATAAAGGATCAGCAGGGGTGCCAGCGCTCCGTAGTTGCCCAGATCGAAATGCGCTCCGAACAAGGTCTTCCACAAAAAGCTGGGGACCAGCCATAAGCCAAAGATCAAGACACTTAAAATGAGAAACACGAGCAATAGCGACGTGAACAGGACTGGGCTGCCCTCACGCTCCTCATTATTTCCGGCACCCGCGGATACTGGAAACATGGTGTTTACAACGGACCATGCGCACATGTTCACCAGGCGGCCAACCAGGGCGATGGCGGCATAAAATCCCGCTTCGGCGGGAGGAAAAAAATGTTTTACCAGAACGATGTCGAAGTTGTTAATGACAGTCTGGCCGGAAAAGAAGACGATCGCCTGCAGCCCTTCGCGGAACGAAATCGCGATTCCTCGTATCCTGAATGAGGTGAGCCCCGGACTTGGCAGAGCGGCGAAATAGGAAACCACCACTGCGACCACGCTGGCGAGCACGGCTCCTCTTACGCCCAGGCCGATACCAATCAGAACAAAAACTCCGAACAGACGCACCAGCCCTTCCAGCATGAAATTAATGGCGAGAGGACGGAATGCGTGAATTCCCTGGATGTAGCCACGGCGCACGCCGAGGGGAACGTAGAACGCTGTGCCCAAAGCGAGAAGCGAAATCAGGACCGGGTCCGGCAGATTCAAGTAGGCGGTCAGCGGCCGCTCTACTAAAAATAAAAGCAGGCCGATTCCGATTCCGGCGATCCAGGAACGCTGGTGAAGGGTCGCGAAAACAAGAGCGCGGTCTTCCGGGGTGGTGCTCTTCGCCACATACTTTGCGCACACGACCTGAAACGACAGAGTGATGCCTGAGGCCAACATCAGCAGGGTGTAGACGACAGTAGCGTGGGCAAATCCAGTAGGGCCGAGAAGGCGGGCAGTCGCGACGTTGTAGACCAGGTTGGTGACGCCTACGAGTCCGGAACCGGCTAACAGAGTGAGAGTTCCACCCAGCAGTTTGGATTTAAGTGTCTTGGCCGGCAAGGCTGCCGGGGCAGGCTGCGGACCTACGGACGATTCAGCGGCGACAGACAATTCGGCCGTGGATGATTCAGCCACAGCGCTTTTGGTGATCTCGGTCATGGAAGGCATCAGAGTTTTAAGATCAAATTCTTAAAATTTAAAATAAAGAGAAATGTATGACGGGAAGAAGGGTTGTTGTCTTGCCCGTTCCTCCAAANTCGTAGAAGGTTTGCTGTTGCACTCCGAACGAGAAACGGAATGGATGGGCAACTGGCGCACCGCCTGTGTCGCCCACACCGCCGCGCGTCACACGGGTATAGGAAACAAGGAACTCACTTTGCGCATTATCGTACTCGTGATAACCCATCCCACGCGAGAGTAAGAATGAGCCTTGCACGTCCCAGCGAGGGGTGGCGCGGAAATCGAATCTGGCGCCGGGAAGCAGAGCCTGGGCGATGGCGTACTGGGTGTTCTGCACTCGCCACGAGCGCAAGTCCTCAGCCAACGCAGCAACGGTGAGGCGGGTGCCGAACTTGCGCTGCAGACCGATGTAGCTGGTGGTATTGAAATATTCCTCGATCATCGGACGAAATAAAAGATCCCGAACGCTGTATCCGGTGATTAGCGAAGTGCGTCCCCAAGGGTGTCCAACGGTAAATTCCAAGGTGGCGGAGAGATCTCGCGAATGCAGGTTCTGATCAGTGAAAGGCCCCGCTTCGCGAACCCCGCTGGCGTTGATCGAAACCCAGTTATAGAAAGAACTGGTGGAGATATAGAGGAACTGGCGGAAGAGATTCTGGCTCATGAAAACCGGCGAGATCGTGTCGCGACGGATCGTAAACTGAAGTCCGCCGTCGAAGGTGATCGTGTTCTGCCCAAAATGAAGAACTGGAGTCATTCCTCCGTTGAAAATCGTGTCATATGTATTGCGGTCTTGCACCACGTTGACACTGGGAAAAAGTAAACGACCGGCAGTCAAGCTTTCACCGACAAAGCCGGTGATTGCAGGCAGATTGCCCAGGTGAATTCGATAATGTGAATCGGCCTCGCTCTGGTAAGAATGTCGCGGCGGCGGCAGAAGCAGAGGATTAGTGACATGCAAGATTCGTGCGTCGAGCGTGTAGACGTTAATGTCTTCCAGCGAGGGCGCAAACGTGATCTCGGGAGACAAACTTAAGTTGGGAGTGATCTGGTGCCCTTCCTGGTTGGCCGCATCGTTCTGCGCGAATTGAGCGGTCCGCTGGTCCTCCGGACCGGCGACGGTGCTGGCTTGCGCGAAGGCGGTGAGAGCATGCACCGTATCCTGGCGTTGCCGGTATATGTTCGCCGCCGCCATCTGGTAGTCGTAGTCTTCACGGAAATCGTCCGGCGAGCCCAGGCTCGAAAGCGCTTCCCCGGCTTTACGAGTGTCTCCCTCGGCCAGATAAGTATTGGCCAGGCCGATGCCCACGGTGCGCGGATTGGCTCCAACCAGCTTGGCTTTATCGAAGTAAGTTTCGGCGAGTTCGAAGTCGTGCATCGCCAGAAAAGTGCTGGCTGCCTGAGCGAGATCGTCGGGCAGGACCGGGGCTGAGTCGACCCGCGCTTCTGCAAAGCCGAGTGCGATCTGACGGCGCGCGTCATCGTAGTGTCCCTGGCGCAGGAAGACCTGGGCAATTGCCATCCGGACCCCAATGCGGTCTCCGTTGGGAATATCCAGAGCACTTGAGAAGCGCTGCATGGCCGCGTCCCGATCTCCAAGAGTCAGTAGCGCGTCTCCGGTCGACATGAGAATTTCGACTTGATCTTTGCCGTACTGTTCGGCCAGTTGGACATCGCGCATGGTTTCATCGCGCGCGCCCATCTTGGCGTGAACTTCGGCTCTCAAGGCATAGACCCGGGGATCGGTTGGGCCCAGCTTTTGTGCGACTTCAAGTGCGGCGAGCGATGGCTGGAAGCGCTTCAGCCGGAATAACGTGTCGGCGTAGGCCAACTGGGTGTTGAGATCGTCCGGCGTTTCCTGAAGAGCGATCCGATATTCAGCTTCGGCGTGGACGAAATCCTGCTCCTGGCGGAATGCCTCGGCTCGTGCCAAGTGATAGGCGTGTGACTTGCCTAACAGTTTCTCCGTTGTTTCCAACTGATTCAGGGCTGCCTTCGGCCGATGCAATTGCAGGTCGGCATAGGCTAAGCCGAGATGCGCCTCGCCGTAGTCAGGCTGCAATTGGATCGCAGTCTGAAAATCTTTGATGGCTTTTCCGGCCTCGTGAAGATCGTTCAACATGAATCCGCGATTGGCATAACCCAGCGGCATTTTGGGGTCGCGCTCGAGAGCGCGGGTATAATCGGCAACCGCTTCGCGGGATTGCCCGTTGTGGGCGTGGACGTCGCCGGCAATGAGAGCAAGATCTTTATCGTTGGGAATAATAGGCTCGTATTTTGTTACCAGCGCGAGCGCTTCGTCGTAGCGGCCCAGGTAATACAAATCGTAAGCGAGATAGACCACGCCTTCGCGGTCATGAGGAAGCTTCTCCAGTACATAGAATCCGAGCTTCGCCGATTCGGCGTAGTCGCCCTTCAAAGTGAGGTAACGCTCACGTTCGCGAGCGATTTGCGGGCTGTCGTTCATCTTGCCCGTGGCGCGATCCAGCCAGCTTTTGGCTAGATCTGGATTGTGCGATTCGAGGGCTGCGTTGGTGGCGCCTGCGATGATTAACGCGTTCGCCGGCATGCGGTCGTGGGCGGTCTCGTAGTTAGCCTCGGCTGATTTGAAATCCCTTTCGGCCGTGTAGAGATCGCCTAAAGCGAGGTATGGAGCGTAGTCTTTCGGATGCGCTTTCGCTGCCTGAACAAAATAATTTTCCGCGAGCTTGGCATCGCTTTTATCGCGGGCAAGATAGCCGAGCGAGGAAAGGGCGGTGCGGTTGTGCGGGTCAAGTTCCAGAACTTTTGAGAACGTGGCCTGCGCGGCGTCTTTCTGGTCGAGCTTCCATTGCAAGCTGCCGTAGCTCAAGAGTGAATTCACGTTGGCCGGAGCCAGAGATAACGCTTCCTGCAGATCTTTGTTAGCGGCATCCATATTGCCCAAACCCGCCTCGATGGCGGCACGCAGCCTTAACATTTCCGGTCGAGATGACGGTTGAACATTCACCTGATTGATCAGGGCAAAAGCGGAATCGAGTTGCTGCTTGGCTGCGGCTTGGTCGTCCTGACGCAAGTCGAGTTCATAAAGATTGAGGTGCAACTCAATCGGATACAGCTGACCTTCTGGAACCGTGGGTGGCAAATTTTTAAGCGCAAGATTGTATTCGGAACTGGCATCATCAAAGCGATTGTCGGATTCGGCAATGGCGCCTGAAATGGCGTGCAGGCGATAGTTATTGCTATCGATTCGCCGGGCCTCATCCAGAAACGCCTGCGCGGCATCGGTTTGGCCAAGAGAGAACAAGGCCTGCGCCGCATTGAGGTTCAGTCCAAGATTGCCTTTCGCGCTTTTTGCCAGGCGAGTGTAGAGATCGGCAGCCTCTTGCTGTCTTCCGGCGAGCTGGTAGGTATACGCCATATCGGCCTGCACGTCGATGGTTTTATTCGGAATCGCCTGCAAGGCCGCGATTGCCTGATCGTACTGGCCCTGGTCACGATATTGGCCGGCGACTGCGCGCAATACTTCAGGATCGTGGGGAGCCCGCTCCTTAGCGCGATTCAAATACTTTGCGGATTCTTCCGGCTTGCCTAGATGTTCGTAGGCATGCGCAATCAGAAGATCGGTATGAGCGGATGGCTGCAACGCGTCGGCTCTCTGCAGGAGATCGAGCGACTGCGCGGGGTCCGTACTTAGTTGAAGCTCACCCGCTAGCTGCAGGCTGTTTGCATCCTTTGGATTCGCGTCCACCACCCGCTTGAGCAACTGTTCGGCTTCTGCAACGCGGCCCATCTTGGCATATGTCTGCGCCAATCCGGCCATACCGCGAACGGAGCCGGGCTGAATTTTAAGGCCACGGTTAAAAGCGTCGACCGAAGCCTGATAGTGGTCGCCCAGCCGGTTGCAGTAGCCAAGAAGGAACCAGAGTTCTGGATTTTGCGGAGCGGATTTGGCGGCGCGCTCGGCATAGGAAATAGCTGCGGCGTAGTCATTTCTTTTCAGCGCATCCTGAGCGGCTCGCGACTGGCGAGCCACGTCGATGCTCGATCCCCAACCTAACTCAGTTTGGTTTGAATTCTGAGCCGCGTCGGAGGGGTTTTGGTTCTTGGGCGGAGCAGTGCCGCCTTGACCCCCGACATCGTATGTCTGTCCCAGGCAGCAAGTTAAAAGAGCAAGCATGCAAAAGCTCGCGAGCGGAAATCGGCTTTTCACAATGTCACCACGTTCTGAACAAGGCTAAGGTTTACCTCCCGCACACTATTTCCTGCGGTCCACATCAGATGCCACTCTTCACGGTAAGGCTGCTTTGGCAAGTGGAACATTAGCAAGGAAGTAAGAAGAATCAAGTAAACCCTGTACGGGGTTTGGGAATCCAAGTGCTGGCTGAGCACTCTGTGGAGCGCACTATTGTGAGCATGAGCACGACCCAAAGCTACTCTCGTCCAATTCCAATTCTTGCAATCGTCCTGGTGGCGCTGGCGGTCCATGGACCGTTGCTATTGATGCAGTTGCCTTCCGGCTCGTTCGATGCGAATTTTCACATGTTTTTCGCGTCGCACTACGCCCACCACTGGTTCAACCCTTGGAATGAAAAGTGGTTTGGCGGCTTTTCGCAGACCACTTATCCGCCACTCACCCACCAATGGATTGCGTTGATCTCAACCGTCACCGGCCTGAAGATGGCCTACATGATGGTGCAATTGATCGCCATCCTGCTGTTGCCAGTGGGCGTGTTTCGTTTTGCCAGGATTTGGGTTGATGATCGCGCGGCCAGTTATGCCGCTCTCGGCAGCGTTTTTGTGGGATCCCTCACCTTCCTCGCGTATCAAGCAGGACAGCTTGCAACCATAGCTTCAGCAGCGTTGTACCTGAACGCCCTGCCTTATTTCTATGAATGGATGACAGAGGCGAGCCCGCGAGCTTTAATTAAGGGAATTGCGATCAGCTTGTCGGCCGCCGCGGCCCATCACGTTACCCTAATCTTTGGCGTGGTGCTTTTCGCCGGTCCAGTACTTTGGGTCGCGATTCTGGATGCGCACGACGAGCGCGTGTCGGGGTCGGTGAGCGGCGTCCTGTCTCGAGCTGCGGTATTCGCCGTGGTGACAGGTGGTGGCGTCGGCTTAGTACTGCTGCCATATTGGTTAGCCATTATTCAGCACCCTATCCACCAGATTCCGATTCCTCACGACAGCCGTGCCAATTTTCTTTTGAATTCTGTGACGGGCATCAATTACTTCGTGATTCCTTACGGAATCCTGATTCTGGCGTTGCCTTTTATTTTGATTCGGGGAGCGTCTTCGAGCCGGCTGCGGCCTTTGCTTTTTGGCTTTTGGCTGACCATGATTTTCGGACTCGGTGGAACTACACCCCTGCCCCGGTGGCTGCTGGGGCGCGCCTTCGAGATTCTGACTTTCGAGCGCTTTACGTTCTGGGCGATTTTGTTGGCGATGCCGATCGTGGGTGTTCTAGCGGTTGAGTTGCTTGATCGCTTCCAGTCCAAAGCAGCGGTAGCGTTGTCTCTGGCGGCGGTCGGAACTGTAGGCGCAGCGCTTTGGTGGCTGAATGCGAATCCTTTTCGCCCAAAGGCTGCGACGAATGTCGACCCAGTGATCGCGTTCCTGAATCGTGACGGCCACGATGCTTACCGCTATATCACGCTGGGATTTGCCAGCGATCTGGCCAAAGTTTCCACTTATACCAGCGCAGGCAGCGTAGATGGCGACTATAACTCCGCCCGTCTTTTGCCTGAAATGACTCATTACGGTTCGGCTCAGCTGACCAACGCCAAGTTCTATGGCTCTGCCGGCATGGCATCGCTGCGCGCGATGTTGGAACATGCCAATCGCTACGGCCTGAAATATGTTTTCGTCCACGATCCGTACTATGAGCCGCTATTGACCTTCGTAGGATGGAGAAAGATCGAGACTTTCGGCACAGGCGAGATTACCGCGTGGTCGAAGGAGGACGTGCCACCCGCGCACAAGATTCCATCGGACGCGATGCCACCGGCGTGGCAGGGATTGATGTGGGGGATATTACCGATCGGCGTGAGTTTCCTGGCGATTTTTCTTGAACTTCTGCTGCCGGAGCAGCGTCGGCTTCCGGCCGCCGCAGGTGTGCCGGTGCGCGCCGAGCATCCAGAAACGCATTACGTGGCCTGAGGCATTCCATGAAATTTACTCTGCCAATCATTCTCGTGGTGGTCACCGCTGTTCTCATCGGCCTGGCGTTACTGGGGCCGGAACAAACGCGCAACGTGGTGGGGATCGCGGCTGGTTCCGCAGTGTATACGCGAAAAGCTACCACTCCAGAGCAGGCGCTCAAAAATCTTCTCTCAGACGTGCAGCGGCGTAACTGGGATCGAGCAATCGCTGAGGTCTCAAAAGGTAGCATCACGGATAAGCAAGCGTTCATTCAAGATTGGACCGGTTCCAACGGAAGCCTGCGTTCGTTTTCAGCCCTGGAAGGCTTTGAATCGCGGCCTCTGCATATCACGAATGACGAAGCGCAGATGCGCGTGCGGCTTCACTGGACGACTCCGGTAGGTCCGATCGAAGATGTGCGCGACTTTCATCTGGTCCGCGAAGGCGATGTGTGGAAGACAGTGCTACCCAAAGTGGAGATACCGAACGTTCCTGCCCGGGTCATCCCGGTGACGTTTTTGCGCTGGGACCTGGTCACGGGCGGCGCATCCGATGAATGGGGAGCGAAAAATGTCGACGCACCGCATGTTCGAATCATCTCGATGAATGCGGTCGATTCCGCCGAAGGCGCGGTGGTGATGGGCGAAGTGGTGAACGAAGATACCGTTCCCGCATTCGTGAATGTGAATGCCACGCTGGTGGATGGAGCCGGAAGCGCGATTGACGACGAAACCAGTTTCGACAAGATTGACCATGTTCTGCTGCCGAAGCAAGTGTCGCCGTATCGCATCGACTTTCCGAACTTCAATTTAAAGAACGTGAAGAACGTCCGCATGGACGTGAAAGCAAGCCTTGTCCCTGCTTCTGCCGATCCAGTGATTGGGGTGATGAACCAGAAGATTGAATCCGATTCTCAAGGCAAGAGCGTGCTGCACGGAGACTTGTTCAATCAGAGCGGGCAGACGGTAAACATTTCGCATGTCATCGTGAGCTTCTACGACAACAACGCGAAAGTGGTATGGGTGGCGGATGGATACGAAGATCACGCGCTGCTGCCTCAATCGTCGGCACCGTTTGCCGTCGAAATTCCGAAATCGATCGCACCCAAGGTGCAAAGCTTTCATGTGGTGGTCGATCAATACAGTTTGAACAAGTCTTAGCATGCTTCGACGCTTACTGATCTGCGCAGCTATCGGCCTAACTGCAGTCGTGGGCAGGGCACAGGATCTTCGTGTGCCTGCTTCCGTCACTGCCGGGGATGAGGCAACGATCTCAACTTCGGGCAGCGGGAAGGCCACGTTCTATCTTCTGGGTCCAGGAGTTTCGCGCAGGAGTGACGTAAACCTGGGAGAAGAAATACGAATTCAGGGGCAAGATTTGCGGAACGCCGGCGATTATCTGGCTCTGGTCTGTTCTGACAGTTGCCACAGCGGCACCTTCTATGTGGTCGCCGCGAAGCCGGCCAAGCTGACTTTTCTTGTCCACCCGTCTCGTGTTCCGGTTGGTCTAAGTGATGCCGTGAGCGGGGTTGCGTTTCCATTCGATCAATTTAACAATCTGGTCCTTACACCCAAGACGATATCCTTTCAGCTAGCCGCCGGGGATAAACCATTGTTCTCGCGGGCGGTTGCAACACAAAACGGAGTGGCATGGTTTCGCACCGCATCCGGCAAGTCGGCTGGGCTATTGCAAGTGAACGCTTCGCTGGATGACCTATCCGCGAAACGTGCGGTGCAGCAAGTCGCTTCCGATCCCTGCAATTTGCGCATTACCGGCCAACGCATTCCGATTGGGATTGTAGTGCAGACTGAACCGGTGCACGACTGCGCAGGAAATGTTGTGCCTGATGGCACGATCGTCACGTTCTCAGCGACCGAAGCGAACGGAAAGAGCACGGTGGATGCGCCCGTCAAGCAGGGCGTGGCTCGCGCGCAGATCGAAGCTTCGGGGGCAACCGTGGTTTCCGTTGCTTCAGGCGTGGTAATGGGAAATGAACTTCGCATCGGGGCCAAGCCATGAGTTCACTCAGTAAAACAGCTCCAGCTCTTCGATATTCCGGAGGCATGGCTTCGGTGGTTTTGTTCGTCTGCGCGTTGGCGGTCAGTTCTTTCGCCGCTGACGCAAACGTGCAAGTGCAACTAGATGCAAAGAAAGCGACGCCGCGAGCGGTCGAAAATTTAACCGAACGCGGAATTCTGCGGGATTATCGCTTTGCGTGGATGAGCATGGCGCAGGCGCTCGAAGTCAATACCCTTGACCCTCTCGAAGGGCCATTTGCCGGCGAGGCCAAACGAATGTTGCGCGATATGGTGACCAGCCAGCAGCGCTCCGGTCTGACCCGCCAATACACGAATCAGACGCATCACCTGGAAGCGGTATTTTATGCCCCCGAGGGCGACGTCATGGAGTTGCACGATACTGCGGAGTACGAATTGCGCATCTCTGACGGGGGAAAAAATATTCACGACGAACATGTCGTGATGCACTACGTCGTACTGATGACGCCCGGGGCTGATCGCTGGGTGATTCGGCAGTTGCAAGCCGTTCCACAGTCTTGAGTTAGGCGCACGCATTAAAGCTCTGCCAAGCGTGCACGGACCCTCTTCCGTCCCCCGGGTGATGCCAACCATGGAGACTCCTACGGCATCTTATTCCTTGCGCAAGAAGGCCTGGAGAAATGGAGTCGTCACTTGTCGAAGGCGTTACTTACTTTTTGTCTGAGTTTTTTTGTTGTCGCGAGCGGGTGCACAACCGGCGGCATTCATCGCACTTTGGTTCAGAACGGATTGACGCCGGCTCTCTCGCCTAAACTTCTCGCGGTTTACATGCCCTGGTTTGGAGACCACACCCACATGGATGTGGGCTATTCCAGCGAGGATTCCACCGTTCTCCGCAAGCAGATTCAGCAGGCGCGTCGAGTGGGAATCGCGGCGTTTGTAGTCGACTGGTACGGCGAGAGCCGGCCTTACTCCGATCACAATTTCGGGCTGCTGCAAGCTGCAGCCAGCGAAAGCCACTTTCAGGTCGCTCTCCTGTACAACGAATCGGAAGACCAGGACGCCGAGGCGACCGACAGCGCGATCGCGGCCATGGATAAAGCCTATACCGCATACATCGGTCCTACCGCGAAGTATCGCGAGGCCTACCTTACCTATGACGGACGGCCAATGATATTTATTTTCCCCAAGAGCGGCCACATCGACTGGAACCGTGTGCGTGCGCATTGCAGCAGCTGGGACAGGCCTCCGCTGCTCATCTACAAAGACCAGCTACCCGCGCAGTTCGCCGACGCCTTCGCCGGATCTTACGCCTGGGTTCAGCCCGGACCAGGAGGATGGGCGCCCGATGGCAGCAATTGGGGCGAACAGTATCTGAAGAACTTTTACAACACCATGAAGAACAAGCAGCCCGACAAAATCGCGATCGGCGGAGCTTGGGCCGGCTTTGACGACTCCGCAGCCAAGTGGGGACTTAACCGTCACATTCAGCGCGATTGCGGGAAAACGCTGGATAAGACCATGAGTCTTTACCGGCAGTATTACGACAGCTCCAATCCGCTGCCCTTCCTTATGATCGAAACCTGGAACGACTACGAAGAAGGAACGGCCATTGAACGCCAGCCTGCGGTCGCCAACTGCGGCGTCGGAGGAGACGCTCATGCGCAGTCTGCGCGTCAATAAACGCAGCGACAGGCGGCAAGCGGGGCGCACTTCTCCGGCTAACAACCTGAAACCGAATTTGTTCATCGAAGGTACGCCAGAACGTCACTTTGTCCGTTGAAAGAAGCGGGTCAGCATATGAATGGCGCCAAAAATTCAACCGGGTGTCTCACTCTTCTCTCTCAACTCTTGCTGGGAATTGATGGAAACAATGTTTCAGCGAACAGCGGCCAAGGGTCGCGGCGCGATTGCACGGATGAAGTTGTCACAACGATCAAGAGCTTCGGCCCGCAGGATTTCGGCGAATTATGGGGGCTTGCCGGTTCGCATCACGTCGTCATGCGTGCGTTCCCTGACCTCTACCTGCTGATGGTAGCGGAAGGGAACGAGTGGGCTGAATCTGTGCATCGCGCCATGGAGAAAGAGCAGGCCCGCATCGATCACGCGTTATCTTTCCTGTCTCCCATTTGCAACGCCTTAAGAGATGCGGGCAAAGTGATTGTGATCAAGTCCCTCGACCACTGGCCCGACCTTGGTAGCGACCTTGACCTGTATATCGATGGACGCAGCGCTGATGTCGTGGCGATCATGCGGGATCGGTTCAAAGCGCACTTGGAAGAACGCAGCTGGGGCGACCGGCTGGCCAACAAGTGGAATTTCGTGGTGCCAGGTTTACCGGAACTGGTGGAAGTGCATGTTGGGAGACTAGGTCAGACCGGAGAGCAGGTCGCAATCGCCGAATCCCTGGTCAAGCGGGCTGGCACCATACAACTGGGCGAAAACAGCTTTCCAGTACCGGCGCCGGAAGAGCGGCTCATCATCAGCACATTGCAGCGAATGTACCGGCACTTCTACCTTCGGCTTTGTGACGTCGCGGATACGGCACGGCTGGTGGAATCTGGCCGGGTGGATTATGTCTACCTTGAAACGCTGGCTCGCTCCGCAGGACTTTGGGATGGGTTGGCTACCTATCTGGTGACGGTGTCGGGATACGTTAAGTCGTACCGGGGCGAGGATCTTCCCCTTCCGTCCCTGGTAACCGATGCCGCGCGATTTGGAAACGAGCTGGTTAGTTTTCGTCGAAAGTTTCTCCGCATTCCAATTTTTCCCCAGGCGGCAAAGCTCTACGCGTCAGAGTGGGCCAGATTATTGCTCAACGGTGAACTGCAAAACACGCTGCGACTGAGCCTGCTACCGGGCTTGGCGGCCGCCGCCGCGCTGGAGTTCAAATTTACCGGTACCGACAAGGGAGTTTGGTAGTGGTTGCCGTCTTGGCTGCTAAGGAGTCTACGGTATTGTGACTATGGTGCCGACCCTCTAGCGTGAAGGGCAATGCAAGAAAGCAACAAGGCAAGTTTGGTGAGTAAACGGAAGGGAAGTGCCACTTGGTCCGAATTCTTGTGGTAGATGACAACCCGGCGGTACGCCACTACCTTCGGGCATTACTGGAACAGCAAACTACCTGGCAGGTTTGCGACGAAGCGCGAACCGGTGGCGAAGCGATCCAAAGGGTGAGAAAAAATCCCCCCGATATGATCTTGTTGGACTTTCAGATGCCCGACCTCAACGGACTGGACGTAGCCCGCCAAATTTCGGGATTGTTCCCTGAAATTCCTATTTTGATGGTAACCATTCATCTTTCGCGGCAGCTGGCGGACGAGGCTCGCCGGGCGGGCATTCGCGGAGCCTGCGCCAAGTCGGATGTAGGTTCCAT
>JGI12695J13573_1000055_pt1 | contig 17533 bp, 15 predicted proteins | sample BlaSpr_A8_OM2_M3_FD_13573 | JGI IMG/M metagenome (IMG submission 13573) | reverse complement strand
GGCGCCCCGAATCTTTCTTTTATCCGTGAAGCGAGCCCCGGCCAACTCAAGAGTGACCAAGACCAGGGCAAGAGTGACAAAGACAAAGACAAAGGGAAGAGTGACCCGCCACTAACACGCAAAGCCGCCTAGGCTGAGTGCAGAGTAATGATTCCGATCCTTGTCGCCGGTGGCAACCGCTGCCGGCGATTTTTATTGGCACGCAGGCCATTATAAAAATTCAAATGGCCGACCCGGGAACCACGCACGTCTTCACCTTGCCGGACGGAACCGTCCGCCAGATCAAAGCATCCGACTTTTTCTGAGCATTCCGTTACTTATGTGGGAACAGCCGCCCAAGACTGCCCTCCGCGGAGCCAAAGCGCCTGTTCGTTCGAGCGCAGCTCGATGTCTTTTCTTCGTGGCTTCCGGGCAACGAAACCCACGAATCGGCAGAGCTTCGTCTAGAATCATCTGACCCTCCGAGCCAAACACCGGCGGCTGGTGACATGCGGAATTCACAAAATATAAATCCTTCACATGAAATCCACTGACAAGAAGTTGATCCGCTTGATTGCGCTCTTCAAGCTGCTAAAAGCGGCTCTGCTAACCGCAGTCGGTCTGGGTGCTCTCCATTTGCTTCACAATCATATGGCCGGCGAGCTGGAACATTGGGTGAAGATACTGGGCCTGGATCCGGGCAACCGCTACATCGCCAGAGCCCTCCAGAAGTTCGCCGACCTCAGTCCGAATAAGATAAGGAGTCTGGGCGTCGTCAGCTTTATTTACGCCGGACTCTTCTTAACCGAGGGCATCGGCCTTTGGCTGGTAAAACGCTGGGGAGAGTGGTTCAGCGTCATCATCACCTCTTCCCTCGTTCCCTTCGAGATCTATGAAATTACCCGCCATCCCAGTGCGCTCAAGATTTTCGCGCTCATCGTGAACATTGCCGTGGTGCTATACCTTGTTTATCGAATTCGTACCGAACACTAGCGTACCAGCTTCCTATTCTCATCGGCGTCATCCCGAGCGCAGCCGTTCTTCAGGCGGAGCGAGGAGCCTGCCCTGAGCGAAGTCGAAGGGATCTGCCGCGAATAGGAACCCAGCCTGCACCAAATATACCTCCCGTGCAATTGACCCTTTCCTTCCATCATGTTATAAATGCCAGTTTTGCATCACTTCCTTCGGAGAGAAGTAACGTTTCCCTCCGTTCGTTTTTCCGGTGCAAAATCCGACGCGGCCAAGCTCAACACTCCGTTGTAGGTTTGCGGTGGAAGCGTGTTCGGAATTCCGGCAAGTGAAGTTCTCGTAGCCCCGTGCGTACTAGTTGGATTGTCATTCCGAGCAAGCGCTTTTTGCGCAGCGAGGAATCCGGGCGAGCCGCGTGTTGTGTCGCGCCGTTTGCGACACAATAGTCGCGCGTTTGGCTCGCTTCCTTATTATTCGCAGCGGGAACTTACTTCGGCGGAAGGCAGTACCTAAAACACGTTCACATATTCCTGAACCCGACTCATTGGAGGACTCATTATGCGCACCTGGCTCGCCACTGCTGCGTTCCAAGGACGACGCTTTATATCCGCTTCGCTGAAGAAAACTTTCGCCCTGGCCGCGCTGCTTGCCGTAGGCGCCGCTACCGCCGTCGCTCAACCCGCCCCTGAAGCCGCCGGCGGCGAAGCCTCGCTCAAACTTCCCGACCTCTCGCTCGTCAGCTTCCTGAACGGCTCCATCGATGGCCACCGTCTCTTGACCATCGGCATTCTCTTCTGCATCTTCGGGCTCGGCTTCGGCATGGTCATCTTCATGCGCCTCAAGAACCTGCCAGTCCATCGTTCCATGCGCGAGATCTCTGAGCTCATCTACGAAACCTGCAAGACCTACCTGATCACCCAGGGCCGCTTCATCCTTCTCTTGTGGGCCTTCATCGCCGTCATCATCCTGCTTTATTTCGGCGTGCTTGAGCACATGGAAGCCATGCGCGTCGTCATCATTCTGGTCTTCAGCCTGGTCGGCATCGCCGGAAGCTACGGCGTCGCCTGGTTCGGCATTCGCGTCAACACCTTCGCCAACTCGCGCACCGCCTTCGCGTCACTGCCCGGCAAGCCTTTCCCGGTCTACCAGATTCCTCTCGAAGCCGGCATGAGCATTGGCATGATGCTGATCAGCGTCGAGCTCCTGATCATGCTCATCATCCTTCTCTTCATCCCCGGCGACTACGCCGGACCATGCTTCATCGGATTCGCCATCGGCGAGTCCCTCGGCGCAGCCGCCCTCCGCATCGCCGGCGGCATCTTCACCAAGATCGCCGACATCGGCTCCGACTTGATGAAGATCGTCTTCAAGATCAAGGAAGACGACGCCCGCAACCCCGGCGTCATCGCCGATTGCACCGGAGACAACGCTGGCGACTCCGTCGGCCCCTCCGCCGATGGCTTCGAAACCTACGGCGTCACCGGCGTCGCCCTCATCACCTTCATCCTGCTCGGCGTAAAAAATCCCACCGTCCAGGTCCAACTGCTCGTCTGGATCTTCGTCATGCGCGTCATGATGCTCGTGGCTAGCGCCGTCTCATATTTCCTCAACGCCGGCATTGCCAAAGCTCGCTTCGGCAACGTCGACGAAATGAATTTCGAAACTCCGCTCACCACCCTCGTCTGGCTCACTTCCATCGTCTCCATCGCGCTCACCTTCCTCGTCTCCTACTTCATCATCCCCGATCTCGGCGGTGACCTCACCCAATGGTGGAAGCTCGCCGTAATCATCTCCTGCGGAACCCTCGCCGGAGCCCTCATCCCCGAGCTCGTGAAATCCTTCACCTCCACCGAATCGCGCCACGTCAAAGAAGTCGTCACCTCCGCCGAAGAAGGCGGAGCGTCGCTCGGCATCCTTAGCGGCTTCGTCGCCGGCAATTTCTCCGGCTACTATCTCGGCCTCTCCATGGTCCTGCTGATGTCAATCGCCTACTACTTCAGCACCATGGGATTGGCTGGCGCCGCGACCATGCTTGCCCCCGCCGTCTTCGCCTTCGGTCTCGTCGCCTTCGGATTCCTCGGCATGGGCCCCGTAACCATTGCCGTCGATTCCTACGGCCCCGTCACCGACAACGCTCAATCCGTCTACGAACTCTCTCTCATCGAGCAAGTCCCCAACGTCGTAGCCGAAGTCCGAAAAGATTTCAACATGTCCGTCAACTTCGAGCGCGCCAAGCATCTGCTCGAAGCCAACGACGGCGCGGGCAACACCTTCAAAGCCACCGCCAAGCCGGTCCTGATCGGCACCGCCGTTGTCGGCGCGACCACCATGATCTTCTCCATCATCATGGCGCTCACCAGCGGCCTCACCGAAAACGTCGACAAACTCTCGCTCCTTCACGCCCCATTCTTCCTCGGTCTCATCACCGGCGGCGCCATGATCTACTGGTTTACCGGTGCATCCACCCAGGCCGTCACCACCGGAGCTTATCGCGCTGTTGAATACATTAAAGCCAACATCAAACTCGAAGGCGTGGAGAAAGCTTCCGTCGCCGACAGCAAAGCCGTCGTCGCCATCTGCACCAAATACGCGCAGAAAGGCATGCTCAACATTTTCATCGCCGTCTTCTTCGGTACGCTCGCCTTCGCCTTCGTCGAACCGTTCTTCTTCGTCGGTTATCTGATCTCAATCGCGATCTTCGGCCTCTACCAGGCCATCTTCATGGCCAATGCCGGCGCCGCCTGGGACAACGCCAAGAAAATCGTCGAAGTCGAAATGAAGCAGAAGGGAACTCCCCTGCACGACGCCACCGTCATCGGCGACACCGTCGGCGATCCTTTCAAAGACACTTCCTCAGTCGCCCTGAATCCGGTCATCAAGTTCACCACCCTCTTCGGATTATTAGCGGTCGAATTAGCCGTAACCCTCACCCGCGACCGAGGCGCAACCATCACGAACGTCCTGGCGCTGGCTTTCTTCGCCGTCTCTTTCTTCTTCGTCTACCGTTCTTTCTACGGCATGCGAATCCGAAGCGACAAAGCCTGAAGCTAACAAGGAAGACGAGGAAAGGGAAAATGCCCATGTGGGGACAGCCGCCCTCGGCTGTCCTCCGGGCGCAGCCCGGTTTGCAGTGCTGCCGGCACCGCCTACATCTGATCAAACAAAAACGCCATCCGGCTAATCCGCATGGCGTTTGCAATTTGCTGTGGCCCTACCCCGTGTCCCTCTGTGCCCCCTGTGGTAAAGATTTTTCTTTCCCGTGTGGAGACCGGGTTCTCTAGTTCGGCCCCTTCATCTTATCCTTCACACTCCGCGCCAGCTTCTCAATCTCCTCCGCCTTCTTCAGCACACTCACTGACAGCATATTCTCATTCGATTTATCGACGTAGTCCTTCAGTTCCTGCGATAGCTTGAGCAGTTTCTCGGTGTCAGTCTTCAGTTGGGCTTGCCGCTCCAGGTTGGCCTTCTTAGCCATATCGCGCGCCATTCGACGTTCGCTCTCATCCGCGTTCCCCGTCACTCCCAGGGGATCGGTTCGCAACGGGGGCGCCGACCCTGTTCTGCCTTGACCCACCGCACTGCCAGAAAACAAAAGCAAAAGACCGATCGAAAATATCCAAGCCATTTGTCGTAGTCGCACGGTATCCTCGAAAACAGGCGTTGAGCCAGCCCGCTCTGAAAGTATGACACTTTCGCCGTCAAGAAGAATGTCAAATGTTTGAGTGCATCCGAAGAAGATTCGACGCTAAAAGGGAAGAGTTCGGAAGATAACCGTGAAGTTGCCGCAGACTGCTTCGATACAGCGATCGGGAAGGGCACGAGTTTCACTCGTGCCACTAAGCCGTTGGAAACGAGTTGCGCTTCAGCGCCTGAGGTATGCTTTTCGAGCTTTTCGTCCCCCGAAGTCGCTGCGGTAAACTCTCAACTCCACCGCCAAATAAAAAAGCCAGCCTCCTCTCGGAGACTGGCCCTTGCAAAGCCCTTTTACAGCGCGCTCATGTTCGACAAGAACTCGCCGTTCGCCTTGGTCTTGCTCAACTTATCAATCAGCAACTCCATCGCTTCCACCGGAGACAACGGGTTCAAAACTTTCCGTAGCACCCAGATTCGCGACAGATCCTCGCGCGGAATCAGCAGCTCTTCCTTACGCGTGCCCGACCGTTGAATGTCGATCGCCGGGAACACCCGCTTATCCACCAGCTTGCGCTCCAGAATAATTTCCGAGTTGCCCGTGCCTTTGAACTCTTCAAAGATCACATCGTCCATGCGCGATCCAGTGTCAATCAAGGCGGTTGCAATTATTGTTAAAGATCCGCCTTCTTCAATATTCCGCGCCGACCCAAAGAACCGCTTCGGACGCTGCAGCGCATTCGAATCCACGCCGCCCGACAGCACCTTGCCCGATGGCGGAACAATCGTGTTGTAAGCCCGCGCCAGTCGCGTAATCGAATCCAGCAAAATCACGACATCGCGCTTGTGCTCAACCAATCGCTTCGCCTTTTCGATCACCATCTCGGCGACCTGCACGTGTCGCGCCGCAGGCTCATCAAACGTCGAAGAAATTACTTCGCCCTTCACCGACCGCTGCATGTCCGTAACTTCTTCCGGACGCTCATCGATCAGCAGCACCATCAGCACCACTTCCGGATGGTTCGTCGTAATCGAGTTCGCCACGTTCTGCAGCAGCATGGTCTTGCCGGCGCGCGGCGGAGAAACAATCAGCCCGCGCTGTCCCTTGCCGAGGGGAGTGAGCAAATCCATCACTCGCGCGCTCGCATTCTCGCGCGTGGTTTCCAGCTTCAGCCGCTCCTGCGGATACAGCGGAGTCAAATTGTCGAACAGAATTTTATTGCGCGCTTCGTCCGGCGATTCAAAGTTCACCGCCTCAATCTTCACCAGCGCAAAATATTTCTCGCCCTCATGCGGAGGCCGCACCTGCCCGCTGATCGTGTCGCCCGTTTTCAAATCAAATTTTCGGATCTGCGACGGCGATACGTAAATATCATCCGGCCCCGGCAAATAGTTGTAGTCCGGCGACCGCAGAAAGCCGTAGCCGTCAGGCAGAATTTCCAGCACGCCTTCGGCGAAAATGTGCCCTTCTTTTTCGCTCTGCGCTTGCAGGATTTTGAAGATGAGATCCTGCTTGCGCAGTCCGCTGGCACCGGGCAGCTCCAGGGTCCTTGCGATCTTGGTCAGCTCGGTGATGTTCTTTTCTTTCAGTTCAGCAATGGTCATGATTCACCTAAACCCGTGCACTAAAAATGATTCGTTAGTGTCTGCGGGAGATTTTCAAAGGAGGGTATTCAGGGAAGACAAAACACAGCAATTAGGAGGCGGGCGGACTGGGCTGCTTTTAAGCAGCCCGCCTTTGTGCCTCAGCAAAATTTTCCGGCTCCGACAGAATTTCCTGCCGCTCCGCGCCTGCGATCCGGTCCAACACACCGTTCATCGTTTCCTGGATTCTGGTGCTGGGCCGGTGGAACTTCCGCGTGGCCTTGGAGGCGAGCTGGCATAACATATAACGATTCCTTAAGGTTTGTAAAGCGTCAAACACACGATCAGAGCGCATAGTCTTTCTGCTCCTTCCTTATGTATATGTATGAACGTCTTCGCTTTCGCTTTATTCCCGAGGACACTGGGCAGAACCAAACAGCCCTAACCCGCTGAATCCAATAAGGTTTATAAAGGAGTTAGCGCACTTCCTACCCACAATAGATGCGCAACCAGACCCCGAAGATGCTTGTTTTTCCTGATTTGGGCTCAAAGGCCGAGGTGGTTAACAGCAGGCCTGGAGCCTTTCGGATGTCCTGTGGAACAACATACTTTATCCGGAAACCAGCAGCGGGTCAACCCCTTTTTCGCGGAGCGACAGATAGCTTTGAAAAGGCGCGGCTTTCAGCCGCGCCGTAAAGCCACAAAACTTACCTGCGGCTTTAGCCGCTCTCACTTCACCGTAACCGTCACATACACCGTATGAATCGGCTTATATCCATTATTCGGATTGATGTCCATAATCTTCAATTGATACGTTCCTGCCCCCGGTAGCGTCACATTCTGATTCATAAACACGCTATTCACTCCCACTCCCGTCGGCGACTGCGCCAGCTTCACTCCGCGCGTATTGTCCCAGACCTCAATGTGATCCACCAGCGGCGTACTCGACCCCTTTTGTTCGTACGCGTAAGCGTTGATCGGCACCGTAGTCGTCGGCCAGGTCGAACCATTCGCCGGCGAATTCACGAACACCCCCGTACCCGATGCCACCGTGAAGCTCACATTCGTCTTATGCAGAGGCTGGCTCGCCCCGCTCACATCCTGAATCGTCAGCGTATATTTCCCCGGAGCGAACGCATACCGTTGGTTGATACTCGTCCCAATCGGTGAGTCTCCCAGCTTCTCGCCCCCATTCCACACTTCCAGCCGGTCGATTCCCGAACTCGATTTTTCCGCCCCCGCTTCCACCGCAAATGCGCTCACCGGCACCAGCATGCTCTGCGTCGAATTGTTCGCGGGAGTTTTCACAAACACCCCATACCCCGTCGACACCGTGTAACTCACGATTTCCTGATGCAAAACCGCATAGCTCGGCGCGTCCCCGACGCTCACGACTTTCATCTGATGCACTCCATTGCCACTCACCGCGAATGCCCGATCAATCGTCTTGCTGAACACGTTCCCCAGCTTCGTCGCCTTTCCATTGAACGTGTCCCACACTTCCATGTGGTGCACCGCCACGCCTAACTCTGACGCTGCCGCATTCACCAGAACCGACGTCCCCTGTGTGCTTCCATTCGCCGGAGAATCAATCACCACGCTCCCCGCGCCCGCGCGAAAAAAGTCTGACATATCCGCCGCGCTCGCCGACCATCCCGGATACGTCTCGATCCCCAGCGAATCCAGCATGGTTCGCAGCGTGTTCTGGTGCTTATACGCCAGCTCGGAAACGTAGCCGGACTTTACGTTCGGCCCAATCACAGTCGTAAAAACTTTCCCCGCCCCGTCGCCACTACCATTGTCAAACGTAACGATCAACAACCCGCTCCCCCCCGCCTTGAAGTCCGGCAGGTTGAGCATCGGAGTCAGGTTACTGCTCAAAAAATTATCCGTGGCGTTCAGCGAGGAGCAACTGTCGTGCATATCCCAACATCCATCCGGCGCAATAATCGCGAACCTGGGCAATGTGCCATTGGCCACATCGATCCCGAACTGCTCAAAGTCCACAACGTTCCCCTGCGAGCCGAATGCGTTGCTCAAAATCTCCTCGTACCACACCGCCGCATTATGGCGCGCATAGTAGTGCGTATACGGAGGCTGGTTCGCCGTGTTGAAGTCCGGAACATTCACGTTCCCGCCCGCGTTCAAATAATTCTGCACGTAGACCTTCCACGTCACCGGCCGGTTATCCATTAGCTGAAAAATGTTCTCGTCCGTGATCGGATCTTTGGCCGAGGAGGTCACACAACTATTCATTTTGTTGCAATTGTTCCCCGTGCAATTAAAATTATGGCTCCCCGAAGGCATGCTGCACGCCGGCGCGCCTCCACAGGAGTACTGCGATTCGCAACTCCCCGAAGCCAGATATAAGTAATCCAGCAGCGATCCACTCACATCCGACACATAATTGTTGGCGTATCCATACTTCTTCCCCTGGCTCGACAGCCAACTCATGCCATTCGGAAATGCAGTGTTAAACGAAGTGTTTTCCTCCACGACCAAAACCACATGCTGCGCCAAAGGAACGCTTTGAGCGAAAGCTGACTGAAAAAGAAGCAAAACCACTACGCAGGTGAAGATCAAACACAATGTCGTGAGACGGGCGGAAAGGTTCCTGGGACTGCGCATACGCGATTCCTCATAAACAGCTTGTCTGGGATGGGTGAAGCAGCTTGCTCCCGCGTGCACACACTTTCAGCGGCCCAGGTTTGGGGGAACCCGGGCAGTGAACCGGCCAGAATGTGTCACGAGAAATTGAGTAATACCCTCTTTGCAGCTGTGACACAAGGTATCAAAAGTTTTAGTTCTCCCGAGGTTCTGAAACGGGACGGCCCAGATCAGAACCATGTAGAGCGGGCGCCCCCGCCCTTGCCCTTTGCCCGTGTGGAGCGGACACTCCTGTCCGCTGCCTTTGACGTTGATTTCGCTCTTGTGGTTGATTTTCGCTATGGCGATATTTCACCAGTTGAGAACTTCCCGCTATACGATAGTGCCATGTTGCTTCGCTTGAATAGGGTTGTCGCCGTGGTAGCCACAGTGCTTGTATTCGCCTCGTGCGAACGGCACCGGGTATCGCCACCGCCAGATACGGTCATTGTGCGTGTATATCGTGATCGGAAATCCGACTTCGCGCGCCAACTCGACCGCAAGTTTTACGAGTTCACCAGTGCACACCACACAACTAGGTCGGGGAAGTGGATATTTGTTGCAACGGTCGAACCGTACCATTACGTGGAGGAACTTGGCGGGAAGGTCGCGACGATTAAACCCCAGTTGGTCGTGCTGGACCACGCAAGCGATGCTAGTCTCATCCGGGGCATGGATGTAAACATCACGCAGGCAAGGAGTGCCTGCGGTGCGAATCGAATGTGCCCGGCCTTCATTCCATCTTGGGTATCAGGCGAGCAACTGGAAGCCGCAAAGCAGGTTCTAGACGCCGTCTCAGTAGAGTCTCGCTGACGCTATCAGGCGATTACACGTTTTGACCGCTGCTCAGTTAGTGCTATGGCGATTTTTCGACAATTGCGCCACGGTCAGTTGTCCAGGGCACGGCGTTCTTGCGTGCTTCCCGCCAAAGGTACACGGCGGACGAGACTTTACAGCACCGGATCTATTGTGGAAGCAACAAGTTGCGCGTCGGAGGCAGACGGCCACTGAACTGCACCAGTAAGCCTGAGTGAGGCATCCTTCTCCTCTTTCAGGTTCCCTGAAACTAAGTCAGCCCATCTGAAGTTCTCTTCTTCTTAGCCACTACAACCCTTAGGAGGTTGCCTATATGTTTACACGCAATGTCTCTTTCCATCTGAAGTCAAATATGTTGTCCGATTACACGCGCACTTTTGAGAAAGATATTCTGCCTTTGCTGCACAAGCAGAATGGCTTTAAAGACGAAATCACGTTGGCCGGTCCGGGCGGAGTGGATGTGACCGCGATCAGTATGTGGGAAAGCAAGAAAGATGCCGACAACTACAACACCAACACCTATCCGCAAGTGTTGAAGACGCTGGCAAGATTCATCGAGGGCACGCCCCAGGTTCACACCTTTGACGTGGTCACCTCGACCCTCAAGCAGCACGAACTCGTGACCGCATAACTGCACTCTGGAGTTGGTCAGCCAGGAAGATGCGGATCCAAGTCCGCCTCTTTCGGGCCGCATAAACCAACCCTGCGTCGGCTGTGTTTTTAGTCTCCGCGATTAGGCCATTACATTCATTGAGAGCCGGGCAAGCCCGGACCAATGAGTGTAATGGCGATTTCTCGCCAACAAATCCCTACGGTCGGATGGTAACTAGCTACCCCAGTCGAACTTGATTGATGGGGAGCAAGTCATTCCAACGCCTTTAATCGTAGTGGTGCCCTTATGGTGGCCAGATACAAAGGGCATCAGAGCGAACTGGATGTTGCCTTCGTTATCTGCCTTGGTCTTCACCGGATGCTTCTCGCCATATGATTCGCTATCGAAAGACACGTCGCTGTTGGGAGGGAACCCAGTACCTGCAAAGTATGCCAGTTCGAAATGTGGAAGCAGACGTTCGACACTCAGGGTGCAATCTTTGTCCTTTGCAAAGATGGGGTCGGGCACGATAACAAAAGCCACCCTGTTGTCGCCAGAGACGAGGGCCAGGCGGTACGGCTCACCTTTCGCTGGATCGAAAGTGAAATCTATGGGGTCATCCTTCTTCGAGGCGTCACCGCACTGTTCTGAAGTCCTCCCTGCACACATCAAAACCCCGCCTTTCCCAATGGTGACTCCCTGCATGACCGGCGAGGGTTTCGCCTGCCCAACAGGCCAACTCATGTATGTGTAGACTTTATCGGAAGGCAACCCCGATACAAAAAGACTGTACGTTACTAGCGATCCTTGGCGTCCCGTTTGCTTCGCTTGGATGGAAGCACCGGGACTAGATAGCTTGGTCTTCCATGCGACATGAGCCTTGATAAGAGCTTGGCTGGCCTCGGCTGCACTTGTTTCCACATCGGTTTGTCCACAGATCAGAGTCGAGGAACACACTAGCAGGAACAATGCGTTTGCAGTCGGGCCAAAGGAGATTCTCATATACCTTTCCTTTCTGCATTAGAACGTCAAGCATTGTGTCATCAATTCGCGAGTAGTGGAAGACTGATTGACGAAATCAGGCGTGGGTGTTGAAAAAGTCACGTCGATTAGCGGGATGAGAATCGGCAGAAGCATGTTAGAAGAAAGCATTCGCCATGCTCTGTTGGATTCTCATCGTCGGAGGCCTGCTGATCATGATGGGGCAACACGACCGGTCCGAAGCGCTGTTCTACTATTTTCGTCTGGAAGATCAGGTTCCTGAGACTCATCTACTGCGGCTGATCGAAAAGCACATCAGCTTTGGCTTTGTGCGGGAGAAGCTGAAGGCCAGTTACAGCGATACTGGCCGTCCTTCGATTGATCCCGAACTTCTGCTGCGCATCCTCTTGATCGGGTATTTGTACGGCATCACTAGCGAACGGAAACTGGTGGAGGAACTGCGCATGCACCTGGCGTGGCGCTGGTTCACCGGTCTGGGGTTCGATCAGGAGATCCCGCATCACTCCACGTTCTCCAAAAACCGGCATGGACGGTTTCAGGAATCGAAGCTGTTCGAGGAGTTGTTTGAGCAGATCGTGAAGCAGTGTATGGAAGTGGGATTGGTGCAGGGCAAGCACCTGTCGGTCGATGGCAGTTTCGTGGAAGCGAATGCGGCGAAGGAAAGCCGCATTCCGCGCGAGCAGTTCGCGGAAGCGGCGCAGGTGAACCAAACTGTGCGCCAGTACTTGGTGGAACTGGAGCAGCAGAATCCCACCGAGGAGCCAGTGCATCAGCAGGACCAAGTATCGACCACGGATCCAGATTCCACTTATGCGACCAAGGGCGGCACGCCGGCCCGACTGGGGTACTACGACAACTATCTGATCGACAACCACAGTTGCGTCATCGTGGGAGTACAAGCGACAGCAGCACGGATGAGTCAGGAAACGGTGGCTGCGCAGGACATGCTCACTCGCTTCACGCAATGGCAAGGACGAGAGCCAGAATCGGTGGCGGCCGATACGACCTACGGGAACGGCGAGTTCTTGCAATGGCTAGCCGATCGGAGCATCACTCCCTACATGCGGACCCGTGACAGTATCCACCGCAAGAGGAGCCCATTCTTTGGCCCCGAGCGTTTCACGTACGAACCGGAAAACAATCGCTATATCTGTCCCGCCGGTCAGGCACTGAACTATGGCGGTTGGGTTCATCGGAACCGCGCTTACAACTACATCGGGACACGCAAAAAGTGTGGCCCGTGCTCGCTCCGACCACAATGCACCAGTGCTGCCTTCCGGGGCCTTATCATCCATCAGAACGAACCAGCCCGACAACGTGCGCGGGAGTTGGTCAACACGCCAGAGTTCGCCCAGGCACAGCGGCAAAGAAAGAAGGTGGAAGCCCTGTTCGCGGAACTCAAGAATCAGATCGGACTACGCCGCTTGCGTCTGCGACGATTGAAGTTCGTGCGCGAACAGTTCTTCCTGGCAGCGGCAGCCCAGAACATCAAGCGACTGGTGCGGTTCCTCCACCAACCGGCAACACCCGCTCTGCCCGCCACCACTTAGCCGAACGGACAAAAGATAAACCGGCCAGAGCATGCTGGCAGATGAAAGACATTCTGTAGAGGGACTTTTTCAACACCCACGAGATTTAGCAACAGTTGACCCGCCGACATCAAGTGTTCTTGCGGAAAACCTTTCGCGTATTCGAGCAGCTTGACGATGTCGTCAACGACATTGTCAATTTTGCTGCGGCTAACGATGCGCCGGGTCTCGAAGGCAAATATCCATTCAACCAACTATTGCACTCGTTTGAGGTCCATTATCCAATCCGTTTCCCACGTTTTACCACCGTCGGTTGATTCTGCCTGCTCCCAGTGACCTGAGGTGGGTGTGATCTCGGACCATATGAGCCGTGTGCGGACTGGTTTCCCGTCTTCGGTATCGTCGTTCGCATAGAACGTTCCTACGCCATTGTGGAAGCCGCCTCTCACCGGCGGATCCATCGGACCAAGTGGCGTCCTGCTGTCCATCCACCAGATCGACCACTGCCCCGTCTTGGCGTCGAACGATCGGGGAGCTACGCCGCGGTAAGTGCCGCCCGGAACTTCGAACACGGTGTCGTCGACATTAGCGTAGCCACCCATCAGTGGCTGGCAGAATAATGTCCCTTCGAATTCGATCCACTCGTGACTGTTGACGAGGCGATGCTTCAGCTTTCGATGATGGACTTGCCAGCGCCCGAATAAAAAATCGAAGTCATGCAGTCCGGGCGGCTCGCGATCTGCATGACTCATCTCTTGTCCCAACCCCGGAGAGGACTGCGCCACAGTGAGCCCCGACGACGCCAGGCCAATCCCCAGGCACAAGATCACAGCAATGCGCTGACGTATTTCCACGTATGACTCCTCTTCGTACCGAAATACCGCCGGCCCCAGTTTAGCGCATGGCTGAAGCGCGGCTATCTGCGGTTTACTCACGAGTGCCAACGACGACCCTAGGGCGAAGCCGCCGGAACAGCTTCAGGATTCCGGCAAGGGTGATTGCTCGGGTTGCGGTTGCGGCTTTCGCCTCAGGACCAACGCGGAGAACAGCGTGATGACGAGCCCAATCGGGAAGGGATGAATGAACGTGAGCACTGCGTTGAAGAATGGGTTTTTGTACAGCTCTTTGTATTTTCTGACCTGCTGAAGTTTTGCCTGGACGGCNGCCGGGCTCGCGCCCGAGGCGGTGAGCCTCTGAACCAAATGAGCGCCATATGCGTCCCAGAAACCAGGCAGGAAGTTGTAGTAGATCACTTCCCAGGTTACGACATAGATGATGCAGGATATCAGCGTAATGGAGAGGCCAACGGCAAAAGCCTTTAAAAAGGTAATCTGACCATCGCCGATGTTGTCCCGGTAGGTTCGGATGCCGACAAACACCATCAAGAACGAGAGCACGATAGAGGTGTTGCCGATGATCGCGCCGCGGTCGAAGCCAATCCTGCCGCCGAAGGTCACCAGCGCTATCATCATCAGCGAGGAGATAGCGCCGGAAATCAGCCCGAAGGTGACGATGATCTTTCTCATATCCTTGTAATGCCTTTTATCCGATCCTGACCTTTCCACGTATGCTGCCGGCCCCATGCTCATACGGGCTCAGCGACCAGCCACGTCAGCTGGCGACTTGGATGCCGCTGGGATAACTACGATAAGGTTATCGCCTGCTCCCGGGTGAGTCATCCCAAGATAATCGAGCTTCGGTTGGGCGTCGAACCCGATGTCTTTCGTTGTCATGTTCGGCGCATAAAACATCAAGTGCGGAGGGAAAATGCCAGTGCCGTGCTCGGGGATCGCGCTCAAGCGGTTCCGGCTGGACATCATGTAAAGGAATCCCGGTTTGCTCGGATACTGGTAACTGCCTTCCTTATATCCGCTGGCGACGTCTGCCTTGATTTCGGCCTCGGACTTGCCGTTTGTGCGCAGCTCTTCACCGTGCATGTAGACAAGCAAGAGAGTGCGGCTGCCTTCGGCGTCGAAGCACTGCGGCTCAATGGTTGTTTCTGCGGGCTTTACGAAATGCCGGCCAACAAAACAGCTGAAGCCGTTAGTGCCTTCGCGCGCTTTCTCGTAGCCTTTGGGGCCGAGAACATAAACTGTGGCTTTACTGGATACCTCGGCCGGGGCGGCGGCGCTTTCAGCGAGTGTGATCTGCTGGTCACGTGGCATGGAGGCGTCGTAGACCCGCGGGAGTTCCTGGGCGGTTGCGGGAATGAGCGCAGTGCTTGAAAACAAGCCGATCGACAGAGTACCCACGACAAAGACCTTCATCGAATTCAGAGACTTCATGTTCGCTCCTTTTTTCAAGAAGTTCATGTTTTCACAAACTTCATGTTCGCTCGTATTGAGCGGCTCAACATACCGCATGAGGCGGGGTCGGTGTCGTCATCCTTTTGGCTGATTTTGGCGGCGGAGAGAAAAATCATTCGTTTGGGGGAGCGGTTGTTGGCGCGAACCGTGCTCGTGCACGAGTAAATCAGGGGAGAAGGCCGAATTCCTTGCCGAGTTGCACCGCTTGCGTCCTACGTCTAGCCCCCAGTTTGTCGAAAACACGGCTGGAATGGGTCTTCACCGTGCTCTCGCTCACAAAAAGCTTCTCGGCGATTTCGCGGTTGCTCAGGCCCTGGGCGATCAGTTCAAGGATCTCAAGCTCACGGCGAGTGATATGGAGGTCCTCACGTTTTCTTTCGTCAGGGATGAACGGTCCCTCGGCAGCGACGGGGACCTCCCTCACAACAATTGTCTGGCGTTTTGCTGTCAGCTTGAGGCCAAGCCAGATGCCAAGAACGGCAAAGGTCGCGGCGATGAGTCCGCCGTAGATTTCGATGGAATGTTCGACGACCAGGAACTGATACTCGGTCCACCGGAGCAGAGCAATCAAGATTCCACCGATCAACCCGTACATGAGGACGTGGCGCTTCATAAGTTGCAGGAGGATTCGTTACCGAAATTATCGCACCCATGGTGGGGTAGGTCCTACTGCTTGCAGGGCAAGTCAACGCTTGACACGCCTTGCCTGTATCACGGGCAAACCTTCAATAATCCAACGCGCAAGCATTGGCCGGCAATTTTCTGGCCGGGCTACACTGGAAGAGGCACCGTGCCGCGAGTTGCTCCTTCAAAATGATCTCTTTCTCAAACATCAATAAACAGTATGGCAAGCAGTTGCTCTTCGTGGATGCTTCGTTTCAGTTGAATCCCGGCGAAAAAGTCGGGCGGTTAGTCTCCAGGAGCTCAAGGCAGAGCACGAAGCCTTTCCCGTGAATGCCCTTCGGACTCTCGGGTACGAAGCGGTCTGGCAAGGGGAGCGCTCCTGGAACGGTGTGGCCATCCTCGCGCGAAACCATGTTCCCGTGCTGACTTGCACAAGCTTGCCGGGAAATCCCGAAGGGCATTTTTCTGAAAATCGTAATCTCGAGGATCGGCAAGCTCGCTACATTGAAGCGGCGGTTCAGGGAGTCCTGATCACTTCCATCTACCTCCCCAATGGGAATCCGCAGCCTGGACCGAAATTCAACTACAAGTTGGCCTGGTTTGAGCGCCTCATTGCCCACGCCGCCGAACTCATGGCGAGCGGCGCACCCGTGGTGCTGGCCGGTGACTACAATGTCGTACCGACACCACAGGACATTTATCCGACTCGATCGTTGGATAACAACGCGTTAATCCAACCCGAGAGCCGACGGGCCTTTGCGCGTTTGGTCGCTCAAGGCTGGACTGACGCCATGCGGAAGCTATATCCGGACGGGCCGCTCTGGACATTCTGGGATTACAAATTTGAACGGTGGCAGAAGGACAAAGGCATGCGACTCGATCACTTTCTGCTCTCGCCGAATTTGTCGGTCCGGCTCGTGGACGGCGGTGTAGACCGATGGGCGCGTGGGCAGGAAAACGCGAGCGACCATGCGCCAACATGGATCATGCTCGATCTCTAGACCAGAACCGAGGTTCCAGCCAGCGTTTTTTGTCTAACCGCTCCCAGCAGCGTAAAGAGCCGCCTTTTCCGTCTCCATTCAATAAATAAGGGGAACTGTGTGTCAGTTCCCCTTATTGGACAGTTTTGGACAGTCGTTACAAGTGCCCAATTGCCCGTAACCTTATGATTGCGTTGGTTGCGGGGGGTGGATTTGAACCACCGACCTTTGGGTTATGAGCCCAACGAGCTACCAGACTGCTCCACCCCGCAGTTCGATCATAATCAATGGGCTCCGCATCGTCAAACTTCGGCACGACGAGCACGGTCCCGTGTTTCTCGAAAGGTCACTCTTCGCTCGTCATTCGTGCTGATTTGCGCACTGGAACTTCCTCTTCTGTTTCCTAAACGACTGCGGCAGGCAATGTCGCTTTTCCTTAACAGGCGGTCCACAGACAACATCGCATCCGACGCAAGGTTCTTTGCATCCAAGAAACGCGAGAGTTTTGGAATGCAAAATCGAGGTTAATGCGCAGCAAGGAGAAATCACTTATGGCCAAGAAGGATCTCAGTCCGAAAGGGCCCGCCAGCGAGCGTGGAAACGTGAGTGCACAGCCGCGCCTTCACCAGCGTGCCGCGGAAATTCAAAAGTATGGAACCGTATCCCATATGTTGCCTTTGGATCTGGAGGAACCGGTACGCTTGGAAATGACAGAACAACTCAACCTGTTGTTGGCCGACACCATGACGCTGCGCGATCTCTACAAGAAGTCGCACTGGCAGGTCGCGGGACCCACTTTCTATCAGCTCCATCTTTTGTATGACAAGCATTACGGCGAACAGGCGGAAATTGTCGACACCATTGCCGAGCGGATTC
>JGI12695J13573_1000049_pt1 | contig 18331 bp, 21 predicted proteins | sample BlaSpr_A8_OM2_M3_FD_13573 | JGI IMG/M metagenome (IMG submission 13573) | reverse complement strand
CCGCAGCCATTTCCCCGCCGCTCAGAACATAGTCGCCGATCGACAATTCGCGATCAGCCAGAAAATCAGCCACTCGTTCGTCCACACCTTCATACCGCCCGCAGACGAATACAATCCGGTCGAGCAAAACCAACTCCGCAGCAACTTTCTGCGTAAATCGCTGTCCCTGGGCGGAAAGCAGAATCACCGATTGCTTCACTCGACCCGCGATGCGCTCTTCCCGCGCCGCGAGGCCCATCGTTTCCAAACACTCAAACAGCGGTTCCGGCTTCAGCACCATGCCTTCGCCGCCGCCAAAAGGCCGGTCATCCACTGTACGATGACGATCGCGAGTAAACTCCCGCAGATCGTGTACTTGAATTTTCGCCAGCCCCATTTCCTGAGCCCGGCGTGTGATGCCGTAATCCAGCGGCCCGCGAAAGAAGTCCGGAAAAATCGTTACAATGTCGGCCTTCATCGCAGATCAAACCTTCACTACCGAGGACGAAAAGTTTTACCCTGTGCTTCTCCGCGTCCCCTGTGTTGAACGCCTTCTCCCGCCTCCCTGCGGCTGCTCCCGCTTCTCTTCAGCGCTAAGCGGCGCATTCACTTCCAGCAATCCCTCAGGCAACTTCATGAGCACTTGCTTGCGTTCAACATCCACCCGATCCAGATATGCCTGAGCGAAAGGCACCTCCACTAACCGCGCGCTCGCCTCTCGCACAATCAACAGCGGCGCTTCACCCGCTCCAAATTGCACATCCTCGATGCGCCCTATCTCACGTCCATCGTCGAGGACGGTGCAGCCCACAAGGTCGCTGACGTAATTCCAACCGTCTTGCAACTCCGAACGCTGGCTGCGCGGCACCTGCAGTTCGCATCCCACCAGCGTTTCCGCTTCCGAGATCGAATCCACTCCCAAGAATTTCAGAACCAGCAGCCCTTTGTGCGGCCAAAGTTCTTCTACTTCCAAGTCACGGCGCTGACCCTGAGCCTCCCGAGGCAACGCCAGCAAGCGCATTCCGATAGTGAATCGCTCCGGAATGTCGCTGAGCACTTCGCTCGCAACTTCGCCGCGCCGCCCCTGCGTCTTCACCACGCGGGCCAGCGTAATGAACTCGCCACTTGTTTCAGGATCGCGAATGGTCCGGTTCCCTGCTCCGCCGTTAATCGATGACTTCCAGCGTGTACCGCTTTCGCGCCCGCGCGCCCGCCGCACTCAACAGCGTGCGCAAGGCACGCACGTTGCGCCCTTGCCGGCCGATAATCTTGCCCACGTCCGCCTCGGCGACTTCAAGTTCAATCACGTCGTCATCGAGATGATCAACATAAACCTCATCGGGCGCATCGACCATCCACTTCGCGATTTTCTCGATGAGCGCGCTGACGCCTGCAGTGGTTTCGGGCATGGCGGCAGTTTAGGCCACTGAAGCCGCAGGAGCAGCTGCAGGCTTGGAGTAAAGTTTCCCGACGCGCTCCGACATTTGCGCGCCCTTCGAAACCCAGTAGTCAACGCGCTCGCGCTTGAAATCCACGCTGGCGGGGTTGGTGCGGGGATTGTACGTCCCCACAACTTCCACCGGCCGACCGTTGCGCGCCCGCGCCTTCTCAATCACCACAATGCGGTAATGCGGTTGTTTACGCGCACCCATGCGCGATAGTCGAATCATTAACACAGATATATATCCTTGTTCCGGAAGCGTCCGGCGAGGTCAAGACAAACACTTATTATGCCGGAGGTTAGCGGGAATGGCAAGAGGGCCGGGACCGCCTGTACTGTCCTAATTTCAAAACTCATGCTCCCGCCTTAATGGGGGCAGGAGCGTAACGCCTCGGCCCGGACGGGCATCAGGGCTATTTCTATTTCATCGGCTCAAACTTCTGACACGTACAGATTACAGCTTTGTTACTAGCAATTAGGAGCCCTTCCAGCATACTGTTCCGTACAGGCCCTCCCACTTTGTTTCGGGTCGAACGTGTGAGACGACTCTACGTGTCCGCACTTGCACAAGGTTTTTTCGGTACTCATACGCAATTCTCTCTCCACTGCCCGACTCTTCGCAAGAATAACAATTAGGACAGTACCCGGACCGCGCGCGAAAAAACAAAACCCCGGGCCACATTCAGCCCGGGGCATGAACCCGTCAAGTTCCGAAATAATTATCGTCAGGTTCAGGGGCGAAGTCAATATTAGTTTGAGGAGGTCCCCCGTCCGGGACCTCCTCGCCACTTTCCCTACCGGAGCCGGGAAAGCCGTGGACCCGACGGGATTCGAACCCGCACCTTGGAACATGACGGGTTCATGTGCTGCCGATTACACCACGGGCCCTGAAGTCACCCTAGGTGTTGGTCGCGCGGCACGCAAGTCAGTTCGGCACAAACGTCGCTGATTCCCGCTATGAAATTCCCGCGATAGGATGAACTAGCAGCGGAGCACCGGCCCCTACACCCGCGACGAGATGAACGATCGCTAGATCTGCTCAGTGCCGCCAGCATCTTTCCCCGCCCTGCTAAACTCCAATGTTCGGAGGTCCCCATCTTGCAGGCAGTCTACATTCTCTCCGCCGTCCGCACGCCGATCGGCAAGTTCGGCGGCTCGCTGGCTTCGCAAACCGCAGCCGACCTCGGCGTCGTTGCCGCCAAGGCTGCGATTGAGCGAGCCGGAATCCAGCCCGATCAAGTAGAAGAAACCATCTTCGGCAACGCGCGCCAAGCTGGTGGAGGCCCAAATCCTGCGCGGCAAATTTCGATCCGCAGCGGTGTGCCGCAGGAGGTTCCCGCCTTCACCGCGAACAAAGCCTGCGCCTCGGGATTAAAATCCATCGCTCTCGCGTATCAGGCGATTCTGCTCGGCGATGCCAGCTGCATCCTCGCCGGCGGCACGGAATCCATGTCGCGCGTTCCTTATTATCTCGAAGCCCGCTGGGGATACCGTCTCGGCAATCAGGATCTGGTCGATGGCATGTATCGGGACGGATTTTTCTGTCCCCTGGCGAAAATGGTGATGGGCGAAACCGCCGAAGTGCTGGCCGAGCACTACAAAATTTCGCGCGACGAGCAGGATGAATTTGCGCTCACGTCGCAAACCCGCGCAGCACGGGCGATTGCCGCTGGCCGCTTCGACGCTGAACTGGTTCCAGTTACGATCGAAGGCAAAAAGGGCACGACCACCCTCAATCGTGACGAGCATCCCTTCCAAGACGCAAGCAAAGAAAAGCTTGGCAAGCTGGCTCCAGTGTTTTCGAAAACCGGCACAATCACGGCAGGAAACTCTTCGGGAATCACCGATGGCGCCGCTGCCGTGGTCGTTGCCAACGAGCATTTTGTGAAACAAAATAACCTGAAGCCGCTGGCACGAATTTCGGCGGTGACCTCCGCTGGAGTCGATCCGCGCACCATGGGGATCGGTCCCGTCCCGGCGCTCCGTAAGCTCGAAGAGAAACATAACTTGCGGCTGCAGGATTTTGGCTTGATCGAGCTGAACGAAGCCTTCGCGGCGCAAGTTATCGCTTGCGATCGCGAACTGAANTTCAANCGCGACCGNCTNAATGTNAATGGCGGGGCCATTGCGCTTGGTCATCCCATCGGCTGCACCGGCACCCGAATCACGGTCACGCTGCTGCACGAAATGCTCAGGCGCAATACCAGGCGCGGCGTAGCTACTTTGTGCGTAAGTGGGGGGATGGGCATGGCGCTGGCGCTGGAAAATGCAGTCTAACCCGCGGTTCACTCAGCCTCTCGCTGGCCGGTCGCGTTGACTCTGGCAAAACGCGGTCGCTATACTTGATGAACAGCGCGATTCAGGAGACAGAAATGCCACTTTCTGCGGTAATCGTGGACGACGAACGGCTCGCCCGCGATGAACTCGCTTTCCTGCTCAAGAGCGCTGGCGACGTCAACGTCGTAGCCCAAGGCAAAAACGGCCTTGAGGCTATTAACCTCATCAAAGAACATAATCCCGATCTTCTTTTTCTTGACGTCCAGATGCCCGGACTCGATGGCTTCGGCGTTATCAAGAAACTCATCGATAAAAAGATTCCGCTGCCTCAGATCGTCTTTGCCACCGCTTTCGATCAGTATGCGGTGAAGGCCTTTGAGGTGAACGCAGTTGATTATCTCCTGAAGCCCTTCGACAAAAAACGCGTAGCACAATCAGTGCAAAGGGCTCGCACCCAACAGGGCGCCGAAGGCTTGCCCGCAGAAAAAATCGACACCTTGGTCCGGATGTTGCAGGCACCCAAGCCGCAGACTTCGAAAATACTCCTCAAGGCTGTCGGCCGAATGTTTCTGGTAGATCAGCGGGAGATTTGTTACGCCTCGATCGAAGATGGCGTGATTACGGTAGTGACCGCCGGCCCGTCGGGCATGGAGGGTCATTCAAATTGCCGGACTTTGGAAGAACTACTCGACAGTCTGGATCCGGGACTATTCTGGCGAGCCCACCGCTCTTATTTGGTGAACATCAATCGTATTCGCGAAGTCGTGCCCTGGTTCAAAAGTTCCTACCAACTTCGCATGGATGATAAGAAGCAAAGCGAGATTCCAGTCAGCCGGGCACAGACCAAACGCCTGCGGGAATTGTTCGGGCTTTAAAATGGGGGAGGATTAAACCGCCAAAGCTTCCAGTCCGGTCCGATTGCGAATTACCAGCGTCGCTCCTTCCAGTCGTATCAACCTTTTTTTCTTCAAATCGCTCAGCAACCGAGTAACCGTTTCGCGCGATGAACCAATCCGCTGCGCCATTTCTTCGTGGGTCATGGCCGCCCGCAGGTGCAGTTCATCCGCATGCTGCACTCCTGCCGGGGCGCAAGATAACAACAGTCTCGCCAGTTTTCCGGAGGAAGACCGCGCCAGCACAAGGTCGTGAATGTCGCGATAAGCGCCTTGAAACTCGCGGCTCAACCACATGGCAGAACGCACCCCCACTTCGCTCTCGCGCTGCATGAGACTCATAAAATCCTGGCGTCCGATGAAATTCAATTGGCAAGCAGACGCGGTTTCCGCTGCCATTTCGTAATTGGTTCCCGAAATGACCGCACTTAATCCCATCACTTCGCCCGCTTCCGCCTGCTTGAGAATCAACACTTTTCCCTCTTTCGATGTAGTTGAAAGCTTTACCTTCCCGGAGCACAGAACAAATATTCCGCGCGGCGTCTGTCCCTCTACAAACAGCAGAGCGCCCGCCGGCATCACGGTGTGATGACTTACCGCGTCCAGCGACCTCAACACCGGTTGAGAAAAGCGGCAGAAAAAACCCTCGCGACTCACTTTGCAACCCATGCAGCTCTCAACGATTTCTAGACCGTAGGGAGTTCTCATGCCCGCCTCCGTGGTTAAAGTTTGCCGGCAGTGCCGATTGGTAGGACCGTTGCTTGAAAGTGACGGGGGAGTGTTCTGGGAACGTTCGAGCAAAGCCAAGGCGTGGGCCCGCGTGTCCGCATGCGAACTGCGGGTAGCGGAAATCACCTCCCACGCGGCCCCGGTATCGCCGCGCTGCTCCCACTCGACCTGACAGGCGAGCAGATACAACAACTCCTTTACTCCCGGGCTAGCGTCCTTTAGGACCCGATCGAGGCTTGAGTCCCGCTCAACTCCCGACCCAAACTTCGACAGAGCAGCGTTCCATCCGTCATGCTCCGCAGTGCCCGGCCATGCCTCGGTCGACGAAGTCGCTGCGATTTTCGCAATAGCTTTGGTGGGCGCTGGAAGTAAGCGAACTAAGTTGGCCGGCTGGTAGTTCCTCGCTCCTAACACGGTCTACCCCCTGATCCGGGATGTCGGCCAGTTCCTGACGAGGCACGCCGCTCGTCCCATCCACGTTCGGGAAAACCCGCCCCATTGCTGCCGGATTGGAACCCTCTCGCAGTTTTAGTTCCATAATGGCCTCCGCTCAGAAGGCGTGTAACCTGCAGATAGTTAAGCTTGCCTCACCAGCAATCACTATAAGAAATTCTCCGGACTGCCGATCATTCGGCAGCGTTGGGCCGAATCGGCACTTAGAGAGCCTCCGACAGAACCTATTCTGGCTCTTGGTTGGAGTAATCATCGCGCGTGATTCCCAGTCTTCGCATCTTCGATTGCAATGTGGTTCGCTTCAAACCTAGCCGCCGCGCAGCGCCCTTGAGCCCTGATATGAGTCCCCCGGTTTCCCGCAGCACGCGCAGGATATGTTCCCGCTCCGTGCCTTCAAGCGACTGCTCGGGGGCATTAGCCGTTTCCGCATGGAATTCCGCCAGCGGCGCTCTCAAAGAACTTCCGCCGCTGAGGATAACCGACCGCTCCACAAAGTTCTCCAGCTCCCGGATGTTTCCCGGCCAATGCCAATCGACGAGAGTCTTCATGACCTCGCTTGGGACGGTCTCAATTTTACGGTTCATTGCGCTGGCGAACTTCCTCACAAAATACCGGATCAGCAGAGGAATATCCTCGCGCCGCTCACGCAGCGGAGGCATGCGAATGGGAAAAACGTTCAGGCGGTAGAAAAGATCGCTGCGGAATTCTTTCTCTGACACGCTTCTGGACAAATCACGGTTCGTAGCCGCTACCAGTCGAAGATCTACGCTGATGGTCCGCGTGCCTCCCAGCCTTTCAAACTCATGATCTTGCAAGACGCGGAGCAGCTTCGGCTGTAAGTCCAGTGGAATTTCCCCGATCTCGTCAAGAAACAGAGTGCCCTTGTCCGCCAATTCCAGCCGTCCAGTCTTTTGACTCACTGCACCCGTGAATGCACCCTTCTCGTGTCCGAACAACTCGCTCTCCAGCAGCCCCGTGGGAATCGCGGCGCAATTCAGGGTGATAAACGATCGATCCTTTCGTTTGCTGGTTTGGTGGATTGCCCGAGCGATCAGGCCCTTCCCAGTCCCGGTTTCTCCTAAGAGGAGGACCGTGGCATCGCTCGTCGCCACCACAGAAACACGATCGAGTACTTCCCTGAGCGCACGACTTTCTCCGATGATCTCCTCAAAATGAAGTTGAATAGCAGGTTCACCTTCGAGATAGCCCTTCTCCAGCTCCAATCGGCTCTTAAGCTGCCGGACTTCGCGCGTGATCGTCGCATTCTCAATGGCAATCGCGAGCTGCGCTGCTACCTGGTTTAAAAGGATCATGTCGTCTGTACTAAATGCATCAACCCGGGTACTTCCCAATACCAGAACACCTACAGTGTCTGTGGGTCGAAGCACAGGGACGCAGCACAAAGACTTGAAACCTTCCGCCGCCAAGCTGTTGGCAATGCCGGGATCGAACTTTCGCATCTCATCCCGGCCAAAAATTAAAGGGGAACGCTGCTCTAAAGCTCTGCCTCCGGGACCCCTCGCCATGCTGATTACCCCATCCGCGTTGGCGCTTTTTCCTAAAGGGAAATCGACCGCCAGCCGGACCAACTGTCCAGTTCTGTCGTCGCGCAGTGCCAGCGCGGCATACTCCTGCCGCAAGACCCGTCGCAAATGGGCAGAAATCTTTGGAAATGCCTTCCCCAGTTCCAGCTTCGACGCCAGCACCCGGCTTACTTCGCTCATCGCGTGCAAGCGTTTTTTTTCTTCCTTTAGCTTCTGCGAGACGCTATGTAGAGACTCTTCCAGCCTTCTCTGTTCCGTAATTTCTATCGCCACAACTCCAATCTGCAGGACTTCACCAGCCGTGTTTGCGATCGGTATGTAATGCTCGATCCAGTGACCGGGCTCATACCGGTTGTGCAATACAAAGCTGATTTCGATGTTCAACACAGGTTCCCTGGTGGCCAGCACCCGCGCGAATTGCGGCTCAATGATCTCGGCGAAGTCACCCAGCACCTCCCGCACGGTCTTTCCCAAATGTTCCGCGGCAGGTAAGCCGTTCATCCCCGCCAGCGTTTGATTGATCGCGACATAGCGGTAGTCGGTGTCCAAGACACACAGGCCAACTCTCGCCCTACCAAAATAAGTGGCTAGTAGTTGTCCCGATTCGGTGAGGGGTGCGGATGAAATGGGATCGCCAGGAACGCGGGATTCGGAATCGGAGGCAACGATCGACGTTAGAGCGCGAAACAGATCAACCAGTTCACGGCCGCTGGGTTCGGACAATGCAAATGCATTGGAGGGCTGCGCACTCAGCCGCGCGCCTTCTTCGCTCGAGAGGGACATTGACTAAAAGCTCCTAACGGTCGCCTCCCCCTCAAAAGGCTTCCCGCACAATTCGCCAGAGTACTGCCCGGTATTATCACAAATCGTGACAAAACGACATTTTTTTTGTTCCAAGATCGGTTTTCGTAACAAACCCTACCAAAATGGGATCCCTCCCCCTTCCACGCTTTGCGGCCCTCAAACCGTTCGCGAAGGCATTATTTTCATGGGGTCCGCAGGATGGTCCACGAGTTAGAAGCAGTAAACTTGTTGGCCAAGCCGGCCGGCCAAAAGGCGCTGCTCAAAGAAGTGTGCGCAGCCTTGAGGTGACCACAGAGTGCGGTATTGTGCGCGAATGCCGTCTCGCCCGATGAGCCCCCCAAAGTTCGACAACGGGAGTTGCTTAACTCAAACTACCTCCCAATCACTCCTGAACAAAGTACATGGAGATAGCGCGCCAATGTCTTCTCCGCTGATAGAAGACACTGACTTTGGTTTATAAATTACTAACTAAGGTTTAGATCGTAGCTAACCTTACTGCTACCTAGAACTCTTTCGCTTGAATAGAGGGATACCAATCTTTTCAGCCATCCTTACCAATTCTGGCAGAGACTCCGCCCCAAATTTTTTCACGAGTTGGCTGCGGTGGACCTTTATTGTCGACTCCGTAGTCCCAATTTGGGCCGCGATTTGCTTATTGGGAAAACCGGAGACAACCAGCGGCAGCACCTCTCGCTCGCGGGGGGTCAGCGATTCGAGACGTGCGCGGAGCACACCAATTTCGGCCTGGCGCTGTTGTCGATTCCTGTCCCGATCCAATGCAATTTGGATCGCATCCAGCAAATCCTGGTCGCGGAAGGGTTTGGTCAGGAATTCGACGGCTCCGAATTTCATCGCACGCACGGCCATCGGAATATCGCCGTGTGCGGTCAGGAAGATTAAAGGAGTCAGGATGTTCTTCTCACCCAGTTCACGCTGCAGATCAAGCCCGCTTTTCCCGCGTAATCTAACATCCAAAACCAGGCAACTCGGTACATCGGTCCGAACTTTTTGCAGAAATTGGAGCGGAGAACGGATGAACTCGAAGTTTAGACCCACCGACGAAAACAAAGTCTTAAGCCCGTTTCGGAGCGAAGTATCATCGTCTAATACAAATACTATAGGTGCCCGTTGCGTCATAACTTGCGGCAACCGAACTGATGTTGCATGGACAAACAACCCCGTGTAACGTTCCCGGAGTAATCCAAGGCACCTCCCACATCTCACACCAGGTTACGCTTCGATAATACTTCAAATCTAAGTCATACTTTGGTATAAATAAGTTAACTTTGGTAAAGCTCCTTTTAAAAGTAGTACAGCCAGAGATGGATGAAACCTATTACTTTTCGAATTCGAGATACCGATGTTTTAGCCATCCCCACTAATCATGGCACAGAGTCTGTTCCCATTCTTTGCGAGCTGGCTGCGATGGATCTTCGCTGTTGCTTCTCTGTAACCTCCGATTTCGGCGGCGATTTGTTTGTTGTGCAGACCTGAAACGACCAGCGGGAGCACTTCCGCGTTCCCGAGGGATCAGCGATTTGAGAACTCGCGAAGAATGGCAGCCTCGGCCTGGCGTTGACGAACGAGAGTTTCATTCCGCGGGGACTTATACAACCGTCGCTAGCCTTTTGGATTGAGCTCCTACACCACGTATAATTGTGCGGTGGCACGCGGATGGGAGAGCAAATCAGTTGAACAGCAGCAGGACGANGCCCGGTCCATCAGCGAACTCAAGCCNCGCCTCACGCCNGAACANAGGAAGATCGAATCCCGCAAAGAGGGNCTNAAGCTCTCCCGCAGCCGGATTCTGGAGCAGATTCAATCGGCCGGAAATCCCCGCTATCGGCAGATCCTGGAACAAACCCTGGCAGCGATCGACGAACAAATCGCAAAGCTAGGTTGAACCGGTTACCTCAGTGCGCCACAGTCGGCAATCTCCCTGCCGTATAATGTTTTATCCCCATGATGGCTTATGTTTACGTTTCGCTCAAGAAAAGCGTCCTCGACCCTCAGGGCAAGACCATTCATGGCGCCCTGAAGAAGATGGGCTACAAAGGTTTGGAAGCGGTACGCCAAGGTAAGTATTTTGAGCTTACCCTTGACGGTGGCTTAAGCCGCGAGCAGGCTCAAGCTGAAGTCGAGCGGATTGCCCGTGAGGTACTCACCAATCCGGTGATTGAAGAATTTCGCTACTCCCTCGCAGACTGATTCTTTGGAGCAACCAGCAATGTGTGGCATAGTCGGATACGTTGGTAAGAAGGAAGTCGTTCCGATCATTGTCGAAGGCTTACGACGGCTCGAGTACCGCGGATACGACTCGGCCGGAATCGCTGTCGCGGGTAACGGAGACAAGCTGCAAATTCGCCGCGCGGAAGGAAAACTGCGCAACCTCGAAGAAGCCATCCGCCTCAAGCCGCTCCACGGCAGCTACGGCATCGGTCACACCCGTTGGGCCACGCATGGACGTCCCACGGAAGAAAACGCTCATCCCCATCGCGATTGCACCGGCAAAATTGTCGTTGTTCACAATGGCATCGTAGAGAACTACTTGAGCTTGAAGAAGAAACTCATTGAAGAAGGCCACAAATTCTCCACCGAAACAGACACGGAAGTCATCGCCCACCTGATCGAGAAACATCTTTTCAAGACCGGCAACGGCCACCATCCTAGCCTGGAAGAAGCCGTTCGCAAGGCTGTGAAGGAACTCAGCGGCGTTTTTGCTCTGGGAGTGATCTCCGTCGACGAGCCCAACAAGATCGTAGCCGCTCGCAACGGCCCTCCTTTGGTCGTCGGCCTGGGCAATGAAGAGTACTTCGTGGCTTCGGACGTTCCCGCCATTCTTTATCACACCCGCGACATTTTCTTTCTCGCCGATGGTGACATGGCTGTAGTCACTCCGGCCGGCGTTCACCTCACCGATTTTGACGGCAAGCCCATCCAGCGCCAGGTGCAGCACGTAACCTGGGACCCGATCATGGCGGAAAAGGGCGGCTTCAAGCACTTTATGCTCAAAGAGATTTATGAGCAGCCCCGCGCCGTCCGCGATACCACATTAGGACGAGTTTCCCTCGACACTGGCCACATCTTTCTCGACGAAATGCAAATCAGCGACACCGAGTTCCGCGCCGCAAAAAAAATCAACATCGTCGCCTGCGGTACCAGTTGGCACGCCGGGCTGGCGGGAAAGTTCATGATCGAAAGCTTGGCTCGGGTTCCCGTGGAAGTGGATTACGCGAGCGAATGGCGCTATCGCAACCCCATTGTCGAGCCGAACACCATCACTCTCGTAATTTCGCAATCCGGCGAAACCGCCGACACCATCGCTGCCCAGCGCGAGGCCAAAGCCAGAGGCTCGCACACGTTCGCCATCTGCAACGTAGTCGGCTCTATGATCACCCGCGAAGCTGCCGGCACGATCTATACGCACGCCGGACCCGAGATCGGCGTCGCGTCTACCAAAGCTTTCACTTGCCAGCTCACCGCTCTCTATTTATTCGCTCTTTATCTTGCCCAAACTCGCGGCGCCATGACTCCCGCACAAACCCGCACTGCAGCCGAGGAACTGACGCTCATCCCGGCCAAACTCGAAAGTATTTTCGCTCATGATGAAGCCTGCGAAGACTTAGCCAAGCGCTTTCAACGCGTTCACGATTTTCTTTTTCTCGGGCGCGGTATCCACTATCCCATCGCCCTGGAAGGCGCGCTTAAGCTGAAGGAAATTTCCTACATCCATGCCGAAGGCTATCCCGCCGGAGAGATGAAGCACGGTCCCAACGCCCTGATCGATGAGAACCTTCCCGTAGTCATCGTTGCCACACGAGATGTGAAGAATCCAGACTCTATGCTCCGCTACGAAAAAACAATGTCAAACTTGAAAGAAGTGAAAGCGCGTAGCGGCGTTGTCATCGCTCTCGCCACCGAAGGCGACGAGGAAATCAAAGAATCCGCGGATCACGTTCTCTACGTTCCCGCCGCGCCCGAAGAACTTTCGCCCATTCTCGAAATCGTTCCTCTGCAATTGCTGGCTTATCACATCGCGGTTCGAAGAGGATGCGACGTAGACCAACCCCGCAACCTGGCCAAGTCGGTAACCGTCGAGTAGAACTGACTTCGTATTTCAGCTTCCTCGCGCTCTTTACCTCATCTACATAATGAGTGGCCTTCCAAACTCAGATCGCGCATTTGGTGCGTTCCACGGCTCTCTCTGGACTAACGAAACACCTGGAATTTGAGATGCTCGGAATGAGGCGCTTTGGCTTTGTCGCCGGTCAGTGGCTGTCGTTCAAACAATCGAAGCCTGATGGAGAAGAACTCACGCGCGCTTACTCCATTGCCTCGCCTCCACGTGAAGACCCTCGGTTCGCGCTCTGCCTCAATCGCGTGCAGGATGGATTCATGTCGAACTTTCTATGCGACATGAAAGCTGGCGAAGAGATCGCCTGCCAGGGTCCGTTCGGAGATTTCATTCTGCATCCGCCGATGCGTGACACGCTTTTCATCGCAACTGGCACAGGCATAGCCCCCTTTCGCTCCATGCTTCATTGGCTGCTGGCTGATGCATCACGCCATCAGGAAAAACATCTCTGGCTGTTATTCGGCAACCGATACGAAAAAGACATCTACTATCACGACGAGTTCCTCGGCCTTGCCTGCCAGCACTCGAAATTTCACTATCTGCCTACGCTCAGCCGCGCCAGCGATGGATGGCAAGGCCTTCGCGGCTACGTGCAGGAACACGTTCCAAGAATCGTCGAAAAACGCTTGGACATGCACGCCTACATCTGTGGTCTCGACAAAATGGTGAAAGCGAATCGTGAACTGCTGAAGTCAATGGGATGGGACAGAAAATTGATCCGGCACGAAAAATACGATTGAAGCGCCGGACACGACGCGCCGATCGATAGATGATCGAGTATCGCCTTTATGCTTCGGCGGGTTCGATATCTGTCTGCCGAAAATCGTCTCCTTTGAAAAGCAAAGTTTCGCCCTTCTCCTTCGCCAGCGCGTACGCGAAGCAATCGCCAAAATTGAGCCCGGCACGATGCCGTCCCTTGCCAAAATCGCGATACGCCTCGCGCGCAAGGCGCGCCTGATTCACGGTTACCGGTTCGATAGTCATCTGGACGTCGCGCAATAGGTCATCGAATCGACGGCTAAGAACCGGATTTCGATTGCTGTCAACCACCACGCCCGCCTCGACATAGCTCACCGCCGACATTCGTCGAACTTGCGGTCGCGCCAGCACTTCCCTTATCTCGGCGGCGTCCGGCTCGGCGCGAAGAATAGCGATAATGATGGACGTGTCCACGATCACTTTGGCAGGCCCTTCTCGTCATACAACAAATCACCATGATCTATCGACTTATAGGGCTCTTTCCACAAAGGCGCACACTCCCTTCCGATCTGCAGCAGCCTCTCCGCCAAATTCCCCTTCTTGTTGCGGAGTATTCTCTCCAACCGCTCCTGCACCGCCTTATCCACTGCGGCAGTCATGCTCTCGCCAGTCGCCCGTGCCAATTCCCGCACAAGACGATGGGTCTTCTCGTTCTTGATATTCAGGCTCATTTTCCACCTTCTACCTATGCATTCTACCATTCTACCCTGCGCTCCCACAAGCGCCTTAATCTCTCGCAAATGAGCAGCAGGCCCGCAATCCCCGCCCCACACACAACAAACGCCGTTTCAACCACCCACTCCGGCGCCGCCCCCACCCTTCTCAACAAAAATGGCAGAAAGTTCCACGTCGTGATATGCACGTAATCCCAAGGATCCTGCGTCATTGACTCGTTATTCAATCCCCAATCCTGCATCTTGCCCAGCGCAAACGCAGCAATATTCCGGAAGCGCAAGGCGATCACAAAAGTTGGATGGCCCAGCGTCTCCATCTGATAAATCTCCAGCGGCAGCCAGAAAGCAAGCGACGCCACCTGAATGATCAAACTGACAGCGACCAGCGCGATCCCCACCCGCCATATCCATCTTCCAACAACCGGCGACAGCTTCCGTTCAGCAGTTGTAAAGCCTTCGCCGCGATCGGAATCTTGCCGTTTTGAGAGGGCACATTGTTTTGAAAGGTCCCTTTGATTTGAAAGAGCGCCTGGCTTTGAAAGGGCGCGGCTTTCAGCCGCGCCGTCAAAGACCTCCAAAGATTCGGGCTTTAGCCCCTGAGGCTTGCTGTCCGTGAGCCCCCGCATCCGCAGCAGCAATGGCACCGCCAACAGCGCCACCAGCTCCACCGACGTCGAAACGTAGCGATCTCCCCAGGCGAAATCCCCCGCCCAATATGTGTACCGCGCATAAAAGCTGATGTAGCCGGCGAGCAACAAAAGCGACGTCACACCATACGCGCGAACTTCCGGCGATAGCCGACGCCACAAAAAGATCAGAAGAACAACTCCTAACACCAGCAGCGGATCAAAAAGAAAAATCGACTTCTCCGGCTTAAACAGCGGACCTAAGACACCTTCATAGAACGGCGTGCTCCACGGAAAATTCGCCGGCAGCGTTGGATCGGCTACCCGCTGCTCCTTAGCAAACAGCGAGACGTATGTGTTGGTGAACGATCCAAAACGATAAAACTGATAAAGCCGGTCGGCCAACAAAAACAACGCATACACCGGTGCCGCAATCTTGCAGTAATCGAGCAACCGCTTCCGCAGNTCCCTTCCCCGTACTCCCTCGAACCACAACACGCACANGATNAAAANGCCGCCAGCGATCAGATCAANNCCAGTNGTCAGACGGGTCAGCAAGTTCAATCCAAGCACCGCGCTTCCCCAGAACAAAGCGCGTCGGCTGCCCGTGCGAAGCCACTCATACTGAAAGGAAAATCCCGTCAACGTCAGCAGCATGATGTAGTTGTTTTCCATCATGTTCTGCGTGTAATGAAGATGCGTCGTGCAGAGCATCAGCGCCAGCACGCCCAGCACCGACTCCCTGACACTGAATCGCAACTGCTGCAGCAGGCGGAAGCCCACCAGAGCAGTGAGAACATTCACCAGAATGTTTGTGCTGTAGCTGACGACAATGCTGCGCACCGCCGGATCGTCTCCATACCCCGCAAAGATTTTCCAGTGCGCGATCCAGGTACCGATAAGATCGGCAGGCAACATCAGCAAAGACTGCCCTATCCCGTACCAGCTATAAAGCTGCCCGCCGCGCCCGTGGAGGCCGAATTCGGGATATTCGTTCGGGAAAACTTGCGGCTCTGAAGTCCACAACCAGTGTGTAGTCTGCAGCCGATGCATGGTGTCGGCCGTGCCCAGCTCTCCCGACTGCACGACGAACGCAAGCAAACCTGACGCAATGCACAACAATACCAGCGGATCAGAGAACCAACGACGAAGGCGCGATCTCATCGTTCGGATGGTAATACAAGGACACTGTCCGCTGTCGCCTATCAGCCATCAACACGGATTTGATTCGGGATTACGCCCTTACTTCAAAGCCACGCCGTATAGATTGTTGCAAGTCTGCACCCCGGAGTCGATCGTGATGGTCATGAAATCGCCGACCGATTCCGTCCCGCCCGCGAAGAAGGAGTCGCAACCGTAGTGCGTGGAGTCAAGCTGCAGCCAGCCACCGCCGCACCACAATTTGGATCGACCTCGCCTCAGAGTGCATCAGAGTTTCTCACTAAATCTTGAGTCAACTCCCGCGACCAACCGGAGTCAACCCTGACTTCACCGGCAGCCCTTGTGAGGCGGCAGAGTTGCAATTGACGTGGGCGCACCGCCGGTCGTAGCATTCGCACAGCTTGGAGGTTTTACCGATGCGGATCTCACTGGCCGCAACGTTGTGCTTGATCAGCCTCACCTGCCTCGCGCAGGTCCAAGAGACTCCGCAGAAAAATTCCCAACCCTCGTCCCAAGACGGAGGCGTGCACGAAGTGCTTGAAAGTATCGTCGTCTCGCCTATTCCGCACGCTCCCTTCTACGCCACACTGGCAACTGAATGGGTCAAATACTCTGCCGACGGCAGCACCATGACCTTCGTCAACGAGCGCCAGATTGCGCGAGACTCGCTAGGCCGCGTTTACGAGGAGCGCTGGTTCCTCGTACCAAAGAACGGAAGCGTCAAGTCGCAAATGAACTGGATTCAGGTTCTCGACCCCAAGCAGCACACGCTCTACAATTGCAGCCCGTTTAAACACATGTGTGATTTGCTGGTCTACAATCCCACCGGCGACCTTGCGGCCGCCACCCTGCATAAAGGCTCCTCAGGCGCCCTTCCCGACGGACAAGGAACCGTTGCTTGGGAGGAATTGGGAACCAGGAACATCGCCGGAGTAGAAACCGTCGGTGTGCGGCAAACCACGATCACCAATCCCGGTGCCATGGGCAATGACTTGCCCCTCACCAGCATCAGCGAGTACTGGCATTCCGAACAGCTCGGGATTAACTTACTATCCATCCGCAGCAGTCCTTTTTTCGGAAAACAAACCTTCACCGTCACCGACCTAACTCCCGGCGATCCGAACCCTCAGCTTTTCGAATTGCCGGCAGGCTACAAGGTAACCGATCAGCGAAAAAATCCCCCGATTTCGTACTAGGTGAGGAAGGGCTGACTTTCGAGTAGGGCTGCGCTACAAGGCATTCAAAATAGCTCCACATTCACCCCACGGACAGAAACAGAAGCCAGGCGGGCATCACGTGTAATGAGCGTCGCGCCGAGTTTTTCGCTGAGCGCAACATACGCCGCATCGTACGCCGACAAATTATTCCGCAGCTGCCAAATGCGTGGCAGAAAAACATAGTGGGGATAGCGCGTTACGCGAAGATCGAGTAAGTCCTGAAGCGCCTGCTCGGCACGCTGTGCCGAAACCGCACCTTCCCGCACCAACCGCCGCAGAACTTGCGCAACCTCAACGTCGAGAAGATGCGGGGCATGCAGGGATTCGCCGCGCGAGTAGATTCGTTTCTCAATTCGTTGTCCCGCGTCGGTCTGAAGAAGCCAGTCAATCGCCGCAGACGCATCCAGGACGATCACCGCGCCTCGCGCTCTTCGCGCACCAAACGTGCAGTGTCGATTGCAAGCGTTACCGCCTTACGGGTTCGCAGACGGTCGCGCAGTTCCGCCAGCGTCGGCCGCTCCGCGATCTCCTTGATCTCCGCGACCAGGTAGTCCGACAGGGACATCCCGGCCATGGCAGCTCGCGCTTTCAGGCTGCGATGCAGAGCATCCGGCACGTTGCGAAGCTGAATCATCTTTGACATGTGAATAGCATAGTTTCATGTGGAGCACATGTCAATCGGCAAGGTGCGAGAGACCTCATGCCGGAGCATACCGCTTGATTGCGAGGCCCCGCGCATGCTCCCGAGTTTTCGCCACGTCATAGGCCAGCTGCATCCTGAGAAGGTGATCCATGTCAGGGCCGAAGGCTTTTTCGATGCGCAGGGCCATTTCCGGCGTCAGCGCGGCCTTGCCGTGCAGAAGGTCGGAGAGCGTGGCGCGCCGCACTTGCAGAATCTCCGCCGCCTTCGACACGGTGAGGCCAAGGGCTTCGATGACTTCGGTTCGTATCAGGTCGCCCGGATGCGGCGGATTCTTCATGGGCATTTTTTCTCCTAGTGATAGTCGACCAAGTCAATGTCGCTAGCACTGCTCGTCCGTTGGTCGTACGAGAAAATCAGCCGCCAGTTTCCCGTAACGGTCAGGCTCCATGCCCCTTTCAGGTCGCCCTTGAGGGGATGCAGCTTCCAACCGGGAAACCGGCGAAGCTGCTCCAGCGTCTCGGCGGTCTCAAGCGCGAAAAGAAGCTTGCGCAGCTTGTCGGCCATCGCGGGCGGTACGCCCTTGGCGCTTCCGCTCTCGTGGAGCTGTCTTAGCCCTTTGTGGCGAAAGCGGACAAGCTGCATCGTCCTTGTTCCTGCTACACTCTAGTGTGTACGGTATCGCCGTACATGTCAAGAGGAACGTTTAGAGAGAATCAACGAGATCCCCAGTGGGGATGGGACTGTGGAATCCCACTTCTCGCAAGGGTGCGCGAAGCCTGATATTCCGCAGGGTGCCGCCGATCCTTCCGCATCTTCCTTCCTTCCTGCCGCATCTAAACCTTGACAGCATCCCACTCAAGTCTTAGCATGGGCTTGTTGGCAATCATACAGCCACTGATTACAAAGCACTTATAGCAACAAAGAGGAGACGATTATGGCCAAAATTATCGGAATTGACCTTGGAACCACCAATTCCTGCGTGGCGGTGATGGAGGG
>JGI12695J13573_1000047_pt1 | contig 18521 bp, 14 predicted proteins | sample BlaSpr_A8_OM2_M3_FD_13573 | JGI IMG/M metagenome (IMG submission 13573) | reverse complement strand
TCCCTACGACCCTTTTCCCAACGACATCGAAAACGCTCCCATCGCCGGCAACGGATTTCAAGCCCAATACCCAAGCCTCAACCTGCGCGACGGAGACCACGAATCCGATGCCCTCGTAAATTTCTCCTGGGTCCACACCTTCAATTCCAAACTTCTGCTCACATTCTCGCCTTTTTTTCATCGCAACACAGCGGATTACGCCAGCTCGCCTGACGACCTTCCCATCGCCACCACCCAGAATCGCACCTCATCCTACGCGGGCGGCCAAATCAGTTTCAGCGCAACCTTCGCAAAAAATGATCTGCAAGTCGGCACGTACAACTTTTATCAGCGCGACAACGAGCTTTTCGGCGCGATTTTCAACAACGGAGGCGGATCTCCATTTACCGACGTCGAGCAGCCCTCTGGCAGCCTCGAAGCCTTCTTCATCGACGACAAATTCAAGCCCGTCCCCTGGTTAACGCTCAGCGCCGGAATGCGCCCCACCCATTTCTCTGGCGGAGTCTCCGAGAGCGCCATCAGCCCACGCTTCGGCGCCGCCCTCAACATCCCCCGACTTAGCTGGACATTCCGCGCTTTCTACGGTCACTACTATCAGGCCCCACCGTTGATCACCGCATCCGGCCCTCTGCTGCAACTCGCCAACACGAACAATCTAGGATTCATCAAGCTCAATGGCGAACGCGACGAAGAGCACCAGTTCGGCGTCACCATTCCCTTCCGCGGTTGGACCTTCGATGTAGACAATTTCCGTACCAACGTCGTGAATTTCTTCGACCACAACAACATCGGCGAGTCGAATCTTTTTTTCCCAGTCACCATTGCCCATGCCGTCATCCGCGGATGGGAGGCCACCCTGCGCTCGCCGCGCATCGCCCATCGCGCCCAGATACACCTCGCCTATTCCAATCAGATCGCCGAGGCCGGCGGCGCCATCACCGGCGGCCTCACGAATTTTTCCTTCCTCCCCTTCGGCCCGCTCGACCACGATCAGCGAAACACCCTCAACGTCGGCGGCGACGTCACTCTTCCCTGGCACGCCTACGCTTCCACTAATGTTTATTACGGCTCCGGATTCACCAATGCATTTCCCGGTCAGCCTTATCCCGGCGCTTATCTGCCACAACACACCAGTTTCGATCTTTCTCTCGGCAAAGATTTCGGCGAACACTTTTCCGCGTCGCTCAATGCCGTCAACGTCGCCAATCGCCGCGTCGAACTTGATAACAGCGTGACTTTCGGCGGCTTCCATTGGAACAATCCCCGCGAGATTTACGTCGAACTTCGCTACCGCTTTCACTATTGACGCCAAAAAGACATCCAGTGCCGTTTGATCGGAGATAATAGAGGAGACTAAAACTTTATATGACTAGCCATTCCAGGTTTCTTTCGACCACTCTCGCGCCGCTCTGCCTGTGCGCCCTGCTCGCTTTCATTCCCGCCTGCAACCGGGGAAAGTCGCAGCCCGGCGCCACGAACTCTCAATCCGGCGTCAAACGCTATGCTCTCGAGGGCACGGTTGTTTCGATCGACAAGAACGCCGGAACCGCCAACATCGACAACGAACCTGTAGCCGGATTCATGGACAAAATGGTGATGTCCTATCCCCTCAAGCCAGCCACGGCTCTCGACCAACTGCAGCCCGGCGATTCCATTTCCGCCGATGTTGTTGTCACCGGCGAAAAATACTGGTTGGAAAATGTTCAAGTCACCGGCCATTCCAAGCCTCCCGCGGACAAGCCCGCCACGTCCTTGCACATTCCAACTCCCGGCGAAGAAGTTCCCGATTTCAAACTCATCAATCAGGACGGCAAGCAGATTTCGCTGCACCAATACCGCGGCCAGACTCTGCTCCTGACCATGATCTACACCCGTTGTCCCTTCCCCGACTTCTGTCCGCGCATCAGCCACCAGTTTTCCGCCATCGACCGCCAGCTCCGCGCCAACTCCGCGCGCTACGGCAAAACGCATCTGCTCAGCATCAGCTTCGATCCCGCTCATGACACGCCCAAAGTTTTGCGCGCCTACGCTATCTCGCCCGCCGGCGGCAAGAATCAAGATCCAGGCTTCGCTCATTGGGAGTTCTCCGCCATCCCGTCCGCCGAGTTGTCGCAAGTCGCTGATTATTTCGCGCTGACCTACAAGGAAGAAGGCGGACTGATCACTCACTCGCTCAGCACCGCCGTCATCTCTCCCGACGGCAAGATTTTCAAGTGGTATCCCGGCGCCGATTGGCAGCCCTCCGACGTGCTCGAAGACATCGCCGCCGCCTCGCACTCCTCAAGTTGAGCGCGACAAATAAGAATTGCTGATTGCCAATTGTTGATTGTTGATTGAAAAGTGGAGACTCCGAGTTTAATCAGCAATCAACAATCAGCAATCAACAATTCCCCAGAGGAAGCACACATGCGATACATCCTGATCCTCCTCGCCACTCTCGGCATCGTCGTCTCCGCCCTCGCCCTGCGCGAGCACTATCGCACCGAAGGCGACTCGCCCTGCAGCATCAACGAGCGCTGGGACTGCGGCATCGTCAATCACAGCCCCTACGCCATGCTCGCCGGCATTCCCGTCGCCGCCCTCGGCATCGCCGGATATCTCTTGATGGCCGCACTCGCTTGGCGCCGTGCATACCGCTTAGTGCTCGTAGTAGCTCTCGCCGGCCTCGCATTCTCCCTGTACCTGGCCCACGTCGAAGCGCACATTCTCGGCGTCTGGTGCATCTACTGCGTCATCTCGCTGGGAATAATCTCGTTGATCACGCTGCTATCGCTGATGACCACCTTCGCCTCGCGACCCCGCAAGCCATCCAACATGCCGGCCTAATTGATTGTGGAGGATAGATAGACCATGTAGGGATCGATAGGCGATGCGGAGGATAGAAAAGCATTGTGGAAGGATAGAAAAGCCATGTGGGGACAGCCGCCTCGGCTGTCCAAGCGAGCGCAGCGAGCGCCCTCAAAGTTGAATCAATCCACCATGATATTTTCCTTGCGCAGCGTTTCAGCGCTGCGGTATGCGCCCCGCACCACTGGGGGCTTCAGCCCCCAAGGTAGCCAGCCCAACCACTCCTACTTCTGCCCGCACTCCCCCAACCCGCGCCGAGTCTTCCTCAGCAGACTCCACGCCTCCTTGTAACACTCGTAACAGTAGCTCTTCTTCTTGGTCGGCGGCACGACCGGGCTTAGCATGACGCAGGTAATTCGCCGCACCCCTAGCACCAGCGATGCTGGGATCAGATACCACGCCCCGACCGGAATAACGTACGCGGCGAACAGGTCAATTTGTTCCAAACTGTAGTCTTGCTTCTTCCCGTGGTTGGGCAGCAGTTGACAGCAATAGCCGTCACCACGCCGGTATGTGCTGGACTTCACCTGCACTCGCAGAAAGTTCTGCTCATGTTCGATTCCCACATCGTAGGCCCGCGTTTCTCCCCAGGGCTTGCACACCGCGAACCTCCGGCGCGCTGCCTGCGCCATAAACTGCAACTCCACCCACTCGCCACGTTCCTTATAGGTCCCGAATCGCTCCCACGACTTCATCCCTGAATCCTCTCAATCTCCCATCTGCCGAAATAATCGTGACCCGCCCAAACAAAAAGCGCGACCCGTAGGCCGCGCCGTTGTTGTCATGCTGAGCGCAGGAATGAGCATCGCGAAGCGATACTCATTCCGGAGTCGAAGCATCCCTACTTCCCCACAAGCCCGGACCGCCCGTGAGCCTTCTCGGCCAAAACAAAAGGCGCGACCCATAGGCCGCGCCTTCTTTTCTAAATTTTTACCCTATACTTCTAGGATACCAATTCGAACAGGGCAAATGTGACACCAACCCAACATTTATATTCCCCTTGTTTCCCTCGCCGTAGACCGAATCGCGTCACTTCTCCCTATTGACAAGATTCCGCCATAACCCACGTTTTGACCCGCACCCACTGATTTCGGTGGCGCAGCGCTTCCAGCGCTGCGACTAGGAGCCGAAATGCCGGAACCCAGCCCCGAAGGGGCGGCATGTGAAAGCCCGGCACGGCAGTGCCGGGAAGCCGGAAGTGGAATGAACACAGTCCGCTTTTAGCGGATGGCACGACTCGGCCGCGCTCCAAACAACCGCACAAATGTCTGGACTACCGTTGTCTGGACCACCCTGGAAGAACGGCGCTTCAGCGCCGTGATACCGCTATCCCCCAAACCCTTGTCATTNCGACCGANGTCCGGAGCGTCAGCGACGGCGAGTGGAGAAACCTGCTGTTCCGCCAGCGCCACCACCGCGAAGGCCACGACTTCAGTTCTTGAGTCCGCGCAGATTTTGGGTGGCGCAGCTCTTCCAGCGCTGCGATAAGAGCTCGCCACGATGCCAACCCCCAGCCGCGAAGCGGCAGAAGAATGCAGCCCACAGCTTGCCCTGAGCTTGCCGAAGAGGCGCAAGCCGTCAATAAGCTGAAGCGAGAACCAGCCCCGAAGGGGCGGCATGTGAAAGCCCGGCACGGAAGTGCCGGGAAGCCGGAAGTGGAATGAACAGAGTCCGCTTTAGCGGACGGCACAGTTCGACCGCGCTCCAAACAACCGCACAAATGTCTGGACTACCGTTGTCTGGACCACCCTGGAAGAGCGGCGCCTCAGCGCCGTGATTACCGCTATCTCCCAAAACCTTGTCATTTCGACCGAGTCCGGAGCGTCAGCGACGGCGAGTGGAGAAACCTGCTGTTCCGCCAGCGCTACCCCCGGGAAGGCCACGACTTCAGTTCTTGAGTCCGCGCAGATCTTGGATGGCGCAGCCCTTCCAGCGCTGCGATCAGAGCTCGCCACGACGCCAGCCCCAGCCGCGAAGCGGCGAAAGAATGCAGCCCAGTTGCTAGCTGCCAAATCTAATTTGTACGGTCAGCTCTAACATGTCCGGTTTTACTGGCTTAGCTCGGATGACCTGGATGTCACTCTCATGCACATTTTCGATGAATGGCAGGACGTATTGGCGCGGCTGCTCTAACTCGGTAGGAGCCTTGGCGTGGCGGTCGGCGAAATCGACGTATTTGAAGGTCCATCCCCACAAGTCGTGGCTGCGCTTAAGGACTTCGTAACTGGGTAGATCCTTCCTGTTCCGGTAGTTGTAGAAAGACGCGAGGCAGACATCCAGTTCGCGGGCCGTCCTTTTGGCGCTCCAGCCTGGTTGTCCCACTTTCCCCCGCAGCTTGTCTGAGAATTCTCCCATAAGGAGTTTCTCAGCGGTGGTTCGCGCCCTCTTTTTTCGCCCGCGTTTCCTGCCTTGAGACATATCGTTTTATTCTATTTAAAAAGAACTTCTATTTAAATAGGATTCTGAGTAAAATCATTCTATTCGAATGGAGGAGTGCCGGACACGTATACTAGAAACGGTCTGAGCGGAATTGTCGCGGGCCCCCACCCACACGTTCCACCCGATGCGTTCTGGTTTCGCCGTCCCGGAGCACAAGTTACTGTGAGGTGCCTATGCTGAGAGCTACCGTGTCAGGCAGTTTCCATCGCCACATGGGTGCGATCACCACCGCCGTCCATGAATTGGCTTCGCTCTCTGTCCGTGTGTTGTCACCGGCTGATCCCCGAGTCGTGGCAGCGCAGGGAGAATTCTTGTTCGTCGCCAGTGACCGCGTAATGTCTGTTCGCCTCGTCCAAGATCGGCATCTTGAATCAATCCGCGCAGCCAATTTCCTCTGGCTTGTTTGTCCCGACGGCTATGTCGGTCAGTCAGCGTCCATGGAGGTCGGTTTCGCAGCGGCCGCTGGAGTACCTATTTTCGCCGCCCACCCGCCAAGCGACCTGACGCTGCGCGAGTACGTGACGATTGTGCCTACTATCGCAGCAGCCTTGTGCCGGGTCGAAGCTAGCTCACGCCCGAGGCGCCCCGAAGGCCTGCTCATCGATCCTCATGCCTCCATAGAAAAAGCCCACTATATCCTTGAGCACATCGAGGCTGCACTGACATACCAAGACTATTCACGCGACCCAGCGGATATCGTGCACCGCGACTTGGCGAACCTCCGAGAGAAGTTAGGATTGCCCGCCTACATGCAGTAATGATTAGACGAAGTCGATGCAACCTTCAACCTGCGACGTTGAAAGACGGACACCGCTGCTGAGCTTTCAGGAACTGGAACGCCTCCGGCTCTTCTCGAGCCAAATCCTGCGAGATCAGGTCACCTCTCTGGAGTACTTCGCATACCGCAGCGGATACAAACACCTCAAAAGCAACAACAAGGTTTCTGTGTCCAGTACCGGCACTTGCGTCCTCTCCCTGGTGGCGACCGGTTTGTGGACAGCAAGCCAAGAGCACACGAAGCCGAAGACCAAAGCACTCCTCAAGGCGCTCATTAGAAGGAGCACTAGCGCTGGGCTTCCCAACAACAACCCATTCACAATTGCGTGGATTCTGGAAACTGTGGATGCCCTGGAGAACGATTATTCCGACCCACTCGACGGCTCCGACAAGGCGCTGATTGCCCAGATGGAAAGGACACTCCAAGATGCGATAAAAAACGGCCACGGCGGCGTCAGAATCGACCGGTACCCTTCCTCCGCTTACCTGACACAGCTGCTTGTACGCGTGCTTCGGCGCCGCTCAAAATTAACTCCTACCCTCGAAAAAACCGTAAATATATGGGCGTGGGCAGAGCTCACGCGACAACTCGCACTGGTGCAAGCAAAGAGCAAGACAGCAGACGCATTTGCCGTGGCATATCTGCTAATGCTAGTCACCGCCGTTACTCCTAGCTCGAGAACCAATCCTGAACAAACCAGCACCCAACGTGCCGCTCTCAAGACCTTTTTTGAGTGTCAGGAGGACGACGGGACTTGGCCGCTAAGCCGCCCTCTTTTTCACTACAAGAAGCTCGGTAACGCCTATTGCTACGAATACGAGATGCTGGCACAACTCCTCCTGCAGAACGAACTGCAAGACCTTCTGCTCGATTATTTGCCAAAATTGAGCGTGTCCGCCGCATCGGTTTCGAACAGCGTTTATCGCGTTGAAGATGGCGTTCAGTCATGGACTTCGGGACACCACCCTCAGCAAGGCGACCCTGAGTCGTGGGCGACAGCATCCGCATATCACTTCGTTCACGAGCTCGACCGCCTCCTGGCCGAGGGAGTCCGACGCGAACTGTTCCGCTACATAGAGTTGCCTCTTCCCAGATCCAGCACCCGCCGCCGCAGAAAGTCGGACTTCGCAGAAGGTTTCCTTGACAGCAAGGTACAAGTGAAAGCGCAGAGGCGCTCGCTGAAGGCATTCCTATGGGAAAAATTTGTCAAGCCCCTCGCCGACGAAGCCGATGGGATCGCCAACGGGCGTACCTTTAGCAAGCGTACCCCCAGGTCCGCAATTTTCTTCGGCCCACCCGGCACATCCAAAACAGAACTATCGCAGAAGATTGCTGACTTTCTCGGCTGGCCCCTCCTGGCAATAGATCCTTCACACCTTCTCCGCAACGGGATGGATGGCATCCAAGCTGAGGCAAATACCATCTTCCGAATACTCGAACAGACCGAACGTGTCGTAGTTCTATTCGATGAGTTCGACGAACTCGTGCTAGAGCGGGGTTCGCCCAAGGCCGAGGCATTTTCGCGCTTTCTGACAACGGCGATGCTTCCGAAGCTGGCCAGCATCCACAAGCGAGCAACTCTGGTTTTTATCATCGCCACCAACAACATAGGCGACTTCGACCTGGCCATACGCCGACAGGGGCGGTTTGATCACGTCGTTCAAATCATGCCACCGACCTATGAGTCGAAGATGGGGAAGAAGGACTGGGGCTCCCCGAAGATCGATCTTGCCGCAAAGTTGCATAGTCTCGGAATTACCCCATCAACCGACATGAGGAAGAAAATCGGGGACCTTACCTTCTCCGAATGCGAAGATTTCGCGACTGAACTAGCCAGCTCGACGACCCGTACAGTGGCCGCCTCGATTCTTGAGGACCATTGGAACCGATGTGCCCTCAGGGCCAGGGTAAGCAAGGCCCCAACGAACAAAGAGGGGGAGACTATCACATGGGCGGAGCGATGCAGGGCAGAAGCAGTCCACAATCGCTAGTTAAGCCGAGCGCCGAGCTGCTCCTCGCTGCCAACGACCCCGTTCTTGCCGGCGTGATTGCCTCCCAGCCCCACCGATGGGCCTCCGAGCCAACCGAAGACCCAATCTGGGGGCTCGTTCGTATTGTGATGGCGCAGCAGATATCTACGCGAGTTGCGTGTCGCCTTGCTGAGAGCCTTAAGTCAGCACACCCGCACCTCACAGAACCATCCCCAGTCTCTCTCCCCGAGGTTGCGCATCTTCGCGCGATGGGCCTTCCCGAGCGTCGGGCCCAGTGTTGCGTCACCATACTTCAGAACTCGGGCGAAATTCGCACTCAGGTGCAACAAGGGAAACCGTGGGAAGAGGCTTTAGCGGGTATTAAGGGAATCGGTCCGTGGACGCTATCAGTGTTCCGTATTATGGTCCTCCGAGAGCCTGACGTACTTCCTTTGGGGGACGTGGGATTAGAACGAGCCATCGACAACGTCTATGGAAAAGGCCGCAGCGTCGAGCGGCTTGCAGAGAAATGGCGCCCATTCCGCTCCGTGGCCTGCTGGTATCTCTGGCGGATGCTCGGAAACGAGCAGCTAGGCTGACTCCATGGCGAAGCGCTTTTATCTGGCTACACGAAAAGATCGGAGCGAGCAGGCAGCCCGTCTTCTGCAAGCTCTGAAGTCGCAGGGCTAGGAGCGCACATATTCGTGGACTGCAGAAGAGGAAGAGAAGGGAGATGCTAAGCAATATTCGGAAATCGCCCTGAACGAGCTAAAAGGAGTAGAGGAAGCCGATGTCCTTCTCGTGCTGCTGCCCGGTGGATACGGGACTCACGTCGAGATCGGGGCTGCGTTGGCGCTGGGAAAACCAGTCATCCTTCATGCGCCAGACCGCAAGACGTTGGACTCACCCTATCCGTGCCCGTTTCACCATCACCCAAACGTCAAGCTGCTCATCTCTGAGGAGATTGATATCGCAACATTTATGAAATGCCTTCCGGCCTAAATATCCAGGTTGTTCACATCTAGCGCATTCTCCATAATAAACTTCCGCCGCGCCTCCACATCCTCACCCATCAGCGTGGTGAAGATGGTCTCGCACTCGGCAATGTCTTCCAGCTTCACCGAGAGCAGAGTCCGCCGCTCCGGGTCCATGGTCGTCTCCCACAACTGCGGAGCCGTCATCTCCCCCAGGCCTTTATAGCGCTGCACGTCATACCCGCGGCTGCCTTCTTTTTTCACATACTCGAACAACTCGCGTGCCGTGGCTTTCTCTACCGGCTCGATGACAGCGCGGCCCTTTGCTGCAGCCTTCGCGGTTTTCTTCCCCGACTTTCCATCGGACTCAGCGGAGTCATTCTCGCCTTCATCCTCCGCTGATTCGTCACCGTTGCTCGCTGCGCCGGCCTTGGTAATGGCTTCAACCACAAACGGCGGCTCCAGATAAGGCTCAATCTGCTTGAACTTCGAAAGCAGTTGCCGGAACTCCGCGCTCGACGCGAGCTCCCAGTTGATCACGTGCTCCGAACCCTGCGAGTTCACGATCTTCACTTCCCACAAGTTGTGCTCTTCATCGAACACCGATTCCACACTCTTGAACTTGCGGTCTTTCTGCAACCGCTTCAATTCCTTTTCCAGCTTCTCGATCTTCTTCGACGGAGTCTTCTTGTCGCCTTCGAAATCCGCGTGCTTCGAAAAATCCATCCGGGGCAGCAGTTCGGTGACGCTCTCGTCGCGCAGCCGCTTATTCACCTTGTCGAAGAAGTTCAAATATTCCTTCAGCACGCTCATGAACTTCGTCAGGTTCGCGCCCTCCAGCTTGGCCGCGCCTTCGCCGTAGCGCACGATCAACCCGTCGGCCGCGCGCTTCAGCATGACTTTATCGAAGGCGTCATCATCTTTGATGTACTGCATCGACTTGCCCTTCTTGATCGAGTACAGCGGCGGCTGCGCAATATACACGTTGCCCCGCTTGATCAGCTCCTGCATGTGCCGGAAGAAAAACGTCAGCAGCAGCGTGCGGATGTGCGAACCGTCCACGTCGGCGTCGGTCATCAGAATAATTTTCCCGTACCGCACCTTGGTCGGATCGAAATCATCCTTGGCGATGCCGGTGCCGAGCGCCGTAATCATGGCGCGAATTTCTTCGTGCGCCAGCATCTTGTCGTAGCGAGCTTTTTCTACGTTGAGAATTTTTCCCTTGAGCGGCAGAATCGCCTGGAAGCGCCGGTCGCGTCCCTGCTTCGCCGTCCCGCCCGCGGATTCACCCTCAACCAAAAACAATTCGCAGCGGTTCGGATCGCGCTCCGAACAATCCGCCAGCTTGCCCGGCAACCCGCCCGAATCGAGCGCTCCCTTGCGCCGCGTCAAGTCGCGCGCCTTGCGCGCCGCCTCGCGCGCCCGCGCCGCGTCCACAGCCTTATTGATAATCTTTCGCGCAACGGTTGAGTTCTGTTCAAAAAATGCGCCCAGCCGCTCGTTGATGAACGCCTGCACCACTCCGGCGATGTCGGAATTTAGCTTGCCCTTGGTCTGCCCTTCAAACTGCGGCTGCGGCAGCTTCACGCTGATCACCGCCACCAACCCTTCGCGCACGTCGTCGCCCGTCAAATTTTCCTTCACATCTTTGAACAGGCCCATCTGCTGTCCGGCGTAATTAATCGTGCGGGTCAGCGCCATGCGGAAGCCGGACAGATGTGTGCCGCCGTCGACGGTGTTGATGTTGTTGGCAAAGCTGAAAACAGATTCCGAATATCCGTCGTTGTATTGCAGGCCAATCTCCATGGCGACGCCGTTGCGTTCCGCTTCCATGTAGATCGGCTTGTCGTGCAGCACCTGCTTGCCGCGATTCAAATGCTTGATAAATTCCGCAATGCCGCCGTTGTACTTGAAGTCAGTATGTTTGGCCTCGCCGGTCTTCGCGTCGGTGGAACGCTCGTCGGTTAGCGTAATCAGCAAACCTTTGTTAAGAAACGCGAGTTCGCGCAGTCGCTGCGCCAGCGTGTCGTAGTTGTATTCCGTCGCGGTAAAAATACTTCGATCCGGCAGGAAGTGAACCTTCGTTCCGCGCCGCTTGGCCGCGCCCACCTTCTTCATCTTGCTGGTCGGGTCGCCTTTGGAATAAGTCTGCTCCCAGGTTGCACCATCGCGCCAAATTTCCAGCTCCAGTTCCTCGCTCAACGCATTGACGCAAGAAACACCCACACCATGCAACCCGCCAGAAACTTTGTAAGTCGACGAATCAAATTTTCCGCCGGCGTGCAGCGTCGTCATCACCACCTGCGCCGCAGAAACTTTTTCCCCATCAATATCCATGTCATCAACGGGAATCCCCCGCCCATCATCACAAACGGTTACACTGTTGTCGATGTGGATGGTGACTTCGATTTTGGTGGCGAAACCGGCGAGGGCTTCGTCCACAGAGTTGTCGACGACTTCATAAACGAGATGGTGAAGGCCGAGGTCGCCGGTTGAACCGATGTACATGGCGGGACGTTTGCGCACGGCTTCCATGCCGCCGAGGACTTTGATAGAGTCGGCCGTGTAGTCGTTCTTGCCTCCGCCGTTGCTGCTGGTGATCGGCGTCACGGCCCCGTTTTTTGTTTTGGTTTCAACGATGGGAGTAGTCATTTCTTTGGTGGCCATTCGGCTCCGTGTAGAACGCGCCGGCCTCTTGCAGGACCGGGCTTTTCGCCGCCCGATGTAACTTCACCAAGCCGCCCCTGACGCAGGCCCTTAATGGGCACTGCGAAGCGACCTCAAGTTATTGAAATTTCTTGTACTTAGGTTCGTTTGGCGATTGTTGAAATTATACCACGGGCCAGCCGTTTTTTCGAGCTCCGGAGAGCCAGAATCGCGCCGGTTACTGCCCAATTTTGCACTACACTGCTGGGTTTCGTTTTCCGGCACCTCGGCGACGCGCGGCCTCATCTAAATACCCGATCCTGCTAGAATAGAGACACAGGAGTTACCTACCCATAATGGCTGTTCCCGTTTCACAGATGTGGACAGTGACGTCCTACGTCCTGCGCCAGAAGCTCGCCGGGCGCAAGCAGTATCCGCTTGTGCTCATGCTCGAGCCTCTGTTTCGCTGCAATCTGGCTTGTGCCGGATGTGGCAAGATCCAGTACCCCGCCCACATACTGAAGAAAGATCTCAGCCCGGAAGAATGTTTCCGGGCGGTCGATGAGTGCGGAGCGCCGATGGTCTCGATTCCTGGGGGCGAACCGCTGATGCATCCCAAGATTGGCGAGATCATTGAGGGTCTGGTCGACCGCAAGAAATATATTTATCTGTGCACGAACGCTTTGCTGCTGAAAGAAAAGATTCATCTCTTCAAGCCGAGCAAGTATCTGACGTTCAGCGTTCACCTCGACGGCCAGCGCGAAGAGCACGATCTCGCCGTGTGCCGCGAAGGCGGATACGACATCGCCCTAGACGCGATCAAAGAGGCCCTTAGCCGCGGCTTTCGAGTTACTACGAACACTACGCTGTTCGACGGCGCCGACCCGAAATCCGTGCGCGCTTTTTTCGACGACATGATGGAGCTTGGCCTTGAAGGCATGATGCTGTCGCCTGGATACTCCTACGACAAAGCGCCCGATCAAAAACATTTTCTTGGACGCGCCCGTACGCGCCGCATGTTCCGCGCGATCCTGTCGAACCGCAAAAAGAATTGGCGCTTCAATTTGTCGCCGCTGTTTTTGGAATTCCTGATGGGCAAGCGCACTTACCCCTGCACACCGTGGGGCATGCCCACCTACAACATTTTCGGATGGCAGAAGCCCTGCTATCTTCTGCAGGATGGCTACGCGGAAACTTTCGCGGAACTTTTGTCGACAACGAACTGGAGCAATTACGGCACCGAGTCGGGCAATCCTGCCTGCGCCAACTGCATGGTGCACAGCGGATACGAAGCGTCGGCGGTGAACGCGACGTTCAGTTCGCTCGGAGGATTTCTGGCGACAGTGAAGGCCACATTGTTTACTGGTTATCGCGACGACGAGGCGCTTCGGTTGTTGGATGAGCCGCAAACCCCGATTCATCCGCTGGTGCAGATTGCGCCGACTAACGAGCCGCAGGAGACGCGCGCGTAGCAGGGGCTAAAGCCCTTTTCATTTCTGGAAGTATTGTCGCAGCGGTGAACCGCTGCGCCACCCAAAAGCAGAGTTTTTATCCACTATGACTGGTAAAGCATCCGGCCACATCGATCACGAAGCCGCCCAAGCCGTGCCTCACGTGGCAGCGAACCCTGAAACGCTCGAAGTCGCTCCCGGTACCGCGCACGAACAACTGGAAGGCTGGATTCCGCAGCTGGCGAGCGACGAAGAAATCCGTGTGGCGCTGGAAAAAGCGTTTGACTATCGCGGCGATGTAACCATCACCCGAAGAGACGGATCGAAAATCGAAGGCTATCTTTTTGATCGCCGTACCGCAGCCACGCTGAAAGATTCCCTCGTCCGGCTTTATCCCAAGAACTCGGACGAGAAAATCTCCATTACCTACTCCGATATTGCCGCTCTCGCTTTCTCTGGACGCGACACCGCCGCCGGCAAGAGCTGGGAAGCCTGGATGAAGAAATACGCGGCCAAGAAGGCTGCCGGCGAAACCAATATTGCGCTGGAGCCGGAACCGTTGGACTGACAGACGTTCGGGTGTGAATTCCCGTCCAGGCCAGCAAAGACTAACCGGTGCAAGGGGTCCTTCAACTACGCAGGTGCTTGCGCTTGGCGCGCAAACCCCTACTCCGCTCAGGAAGACAACGCTTGGGGACGCGATTGCATCGTGATGTGGACGATGGCATCGCTACTTTCCGTGCGGGCCGCTCACAAACTTCAGCCCCTGGATCAATTCTTCCACTTCATCATCAGTCCCGCCGATAAAAGTGAACGACACGACGTACCCGTGCGCCAATATCACCAGCGTTGACTGCCGCATCACGCGCGTGCCCACATCTTTGTGAAAATCACCGCGGGCCAGCGTCTTGCTTCCGATCACGAGCGCGTATGGATCTCCATCGGTTTCGAATCCCTGCGCCTTGGTAACTTCGGTGAGCGGCCCAAAATACTGCGCAGCCTCCTTCAGGCCGGGATAGGCCGCCGCACTTTCTGCGGCGATCAGAATCGACGCATTCACGTCTTCGGCCCGCGCCTCCGGAGGACGCGAAAACGCAGCCAGCAGCACGCGGCCACTTTTTTCCGCACTTGCTTTGGATTTGTCGTTGCTGGACGTTGCATCTTGGTCCTCGCGGGTATTCATCTCTTCGGTGCGCAATACCCACCCTGCAGAAATCTTGCAGATGAATCCCAACGCCGGATTGCGGTAAACGCCGGCTCTGACCGAACCGGCATCAAGGGAAGACACGGGAGTGCGCGCCTTTTGCGGCGCGGCAGAGGTTGATCGACCGGAAGTCGACGAAGAGGCGTTCTGCGCAGGGGCGTTCGCTTGAAGGGTGGGGGCACACAACACAACGGCCACACCGAGTAACACAAAGGTAAATCGACGGCGGCAGCAAACCATATCGGCAATGGTACCGGATCAGGTCCAACTAAGTATGCCGTGGTTTCTAGGCCGCCCTTCCCATCACCGGCTGCGTGCAGTGCGCACACCGCGTGGCATCGATCGGAATCTCGCTCAGGCACTCGGGACATTTCTTGGTCGTGGGATCGGGCGGCTTCTCACCCCGATTCATACGCGCGACTAGAGCATTGACTGGCGTCACAACGAAGAAATAAATCGCCGCAGAGATAAGCAGGAAAGACACGCAGGCATTAATGAAATCGCCGACCGGAAACCTGGTGCCACGAATGGTGAAGCTGAGGTTGGCAAATTGCTCTCCCTTTCCCGCAACCGCCGTGATTAAAGGTGTCAGCAGATCTTTGGTAAGCGCCCCCACCACCGCGGCAAACGCCGCGCCAATCACCACGCCCACCGCCATATCCACAACATTTCCGCGCAGGATGAATTTCTTAAAGCCGTCGAGCATGGTGCCTCCGAACAAGATTGGGGCTAAATGTATGACAGGAGAACGGGAAGGTCAAGTTGGACGCAAGGTAGGATCAAACGCTTCGAACCACGAAGGACACGAAGTTGCACGAAGGTACTTCGTTTATGCTGACCGCTCAGATGCGCATGGGCATCACGATATAGCGGTACTTGTAATCATCGCCCTCGGCGGGCCGCAACTGCCCTGCGGATTGCGAATCTTTTAACTCCAGCCGAACTTCGTCGGTGCCGGCGGCTTTCAGGAAGTCGACCAGGTATTGGGCGTTGAAGCCGATGGTGAGTACCTCGCCGTCGTAGGGGGCTTCAATCGAATCTTCGGACTCGCCGGCTTCCGTGGACGACGCAGAAATCTTTACTTCGCCTTTTTCGAGCTTCATCCGCACCGCGCGCGACCGCTCGTCGGCAAACTGGGCTACGCGTAGAATCGCGGAATTCAAGTCTGAGCTGTTCAGCGCAATGCTCTTGCTGTTGTCCTTGGGCAGGACGGCTTCGAAATTGGGGAACTGTCCCGTCAGTTGGCGTGAAGTCAACAGTCGCGATCCGATGCGAAAGAATAATGTCGACTCATCTTTGGCGAACTCCACCGTCTCCGCATCGGTTGAATCCAAGAGCGACTTCAGTTCGTCCATCGCCTTCTTCGGCACCAGCGTTTTCATCTCGCCTGAGACACCTTCAAACTTCTCGCCGCTGCGCTCACAGTGGGCGAGGCGATGGCCGTCGGTTGCGACCATGGTGATCGACTCCGGCTTAAGCAGCATGAGCGCGCCATTGAGCGTGTAGCGCGATTCTTCGCTCGAGATTGCAAAGCCGGTGCGCGCGATGAGCCCGCGCAACACTTGCCCAGGAATTTTCACAACGCCCGCAGTCGGAAATACGGGCAAGCTAGGGAAGTTCGACTTTGCCATCCCGACCATTTTGGTGTTGGAACGGCCGCAGCGAATGCTGACCCAATGATTTTCCAGCAATTTGATGGTGATATCGGCGTCAGGCAGCAGCTTTACGTAGTCGTGCAGTTTGCGCGCGGGGATGGTGCACGAGCCTTCTTTCTTCACTTTGGCATTGCAGGAGGTGCGCAGGCTTAGATCGAGGTCGGTCGCCGTCAGCGACAGCTTGCCCTCGGCCGCCTCGAATAAATAATTGGAAAGAATTGGAATGGTGGTCTTGCGTTCGACCACGCCCTGCGTGGCGGTCAACTCTCGCAGCAACTCTGTTTTGCTGACAGTGATCTCCATCGTTCCCACCGCCGTCCCCGTCGCAACCACCGCTTCCACCGGCATAGACTTGGTCTCCCCTGCCGCGCGCTACTTTTATTACTTCCCTTATATCAAATATAAAACCTATAAAACCAGCAGTAACAGTAGGCGGGTCGGAGAAGTGGAAAACTTTCCCAAGTCGCTTATTGCCACCGCCGTGACCCGATACCTTCGTGTGAGAAATCGGTCTCGAACGCTGCGCCCTGGCGGGGACAAGATTTCCGCTTTTGCCAATTCAGCTATCCCTTACACAGCTTCCACATGCGATGCACAGCAAAGAAAAAGGAAGAGTGCGGCGCTTGGTGCAAAACACGAAATAATTCTCTTTTATCCGCCCAATTGCTCAGTCAACTTATTGAGAAGCCTGTTTAAATCTTTGTCGTTCTTGCGAACCTCTTCGATTTTTTCGACGGAGTGCAGCACGGTGGTGTGATGCTTTCCGCCAAACTGGCGTCCAATCTCCGGCAGTGAAGCTTCGGTCATATGCTTGGCCAAATACATTGCGATCTGCCGCGGGTATACGATGGCCCGCGAATTGTCTTTGGCTTTGATTTCCACTAGCCGAAGTCCAAACTGCTCGGCTACCATCTTTTGGATTGACTCGATGGTGACCTTGCGCGCCTGAGAATCGATGAAATTCTTCAGCACCTGCTGGGCGTAAGGAAGCGTGATCTCCGCGCCGATCAAGGAGGAATGGGCCACCAGACGGATCAGGGCGCCTTCCAACTCACGCACGTTGGAGCGAATATTCTGCGCCACGAACAGGGCGACGTCGGTCGGCAGGGTGACTTTTTCCTGCTCAGCCTTCTTTTGCAGGATGGCGACCTTCGTTTCCAGATCTGGCGGCTGAATGTCGGCAATGAGTCCCCACTCAAAGCGACTACGGAGGCGATCTTCAATCTCAGCCAGCTCTTTCGGCGAGCGGTCGCTGGCGATCACGATTTGTTTCATCGTGTCATGCAGGGCGTTGAAAGTGTGGAAGAATTCTTCCTGGGTACGTTCTTTTCCCGCCAGAAACTGGATGTCGTCGATGAGGAGTACGTCGACTCCACGAAACTTGTCGCGGAAGGTGGTCATCTTGTCGTAGCGCAGCGAGTTGATCATGTCATTGGTAAATTTCTCGCTGGACACGTAACAGATGGCGACTTGGGGCTGGCGGCGCTTTACTTCATGTCCGATGGCCTGCATGAGATGGGTCTTGCCCATGCCGACGCCGCCGTAGAGGAAGAGCGGGTTGTATGCCTTCGAGGGACGGTCGGCCACAGCCTGGCACGCCGCGTGGGCGAACTGATTGCCGGAGCCAATGACAAAAGCGTCGAAGGTGTAGCGGGGATTCAGTTGAGCAGCGCCATCCCAGTCGAACCGCGCTTGGGAGGGCGCTGAAACCGCGGCGGGTGCAGAGAGGCCGCCATTGTGACGCACGGTGGTGGCGGCCGGATCGTCTTCCGGGGTAACGAACTTTACGTCGCTGAATTCGAGGCCCAGGTTGTCGATGGCCTCTTGAATCAAGTCGGCGTATTTGTCGCCGGCGTGACGAAATTCCGCAGTGGGTACGCGAACAAATAAAATTCCGCCACTCGAGTGGCTGTAGCGGGTTGGTTTCAACCAGGTGTCGTAGGAGTGCCGGTTAATCTTTTTTTCCAGCGCATCCAGAATGCGCGTCCACGGATTGGGGGAAAGGATTGTGCCTTGAGCTGACATAAATTAAGAAATACCCGCCGTGGCGTCCCGGCGGCTGGCTTGAGGGCGCCTGTTAAAAAATGCTGTTCAACTTCTCGTAGTTGGAGCCTTTAGTCTACTGCGGAATGCGCCCCTTGTGTTCTGCGCGGTTGTAATTGTTGAATGAGATTTCAAAGCCGACCGTGCGGCATAGTAGCATAAATTTTTTTCGGCGTGCGGAAATCTTCACGCGTACTTTTCTCGCGACCAATATCAGAACCCCGAGCGTGGCACCTGTCAAGTGGCGAAGATATAACTGCAGCGCACCCGGTGCAACCACGCGCAGAAGTTTTGAAAATATTTCTTTGGCGCGACTGAGATCTGAGGCGTCCGCTAGAATCTCGAATGCTGGAAATGGAAGGCGATCGGTTACAGGTTGAGATCCTGTGGTGGATCAGTTTGAACTGTGAGTCATTCCGAAGAGCCCACGTTCTTACCAGCGGGCCGAGGGATCCCCCGTGGCACACAGCGTGGTAGCGGAGATCCTTCGCTTCGCCTGAAGAACGGCTACGCT
>JGI12695J13573_1000046_pt1 | contig 18830 bp, 21 predicted proteins | sample BlaSpr_A8_OM2_M3_FD_13573 | JGI IMG/M metagenome (IMG submission 13573) | reverse complement strand
CCTCCAACTGTGCGCGCGGGCCGAACTGATCGCGCCCGCCGCTGACAAACAATTTCGGCTTGCCACAATCGCCCAGGAATTCAAATGTGTAGGTGCGCGCCTGTTCGGTGTCGGCGGCTACTGGGATCGCTGGAACGCCCAAGCCTATCAAGGCCTGCACGCGCGCATCCGGACACGTCGCCCGCAAGCCGACCGCCGCGCCAAAAGAAAACCCTGCAAAAATCAAAGGCAAGTGAAACTCGGCGTCGAGCCAGTTTAGGGCCGTCTGAACATCTTCGACCTCGCCCACGCCCTGGTTGTGCTCGCCCTGGCTGAGTCCAGCTCCGCGGAAGTTGAAACGCAGAACAGGAAATCCAAAACTGTTCAGTGCTTTCATCGTGTGAAAAACAACTTTGTTGTGCAGGGTTCCGCCGAACAGCGGATGGGGATGACAAACTATCGCGGCGTGTGTCGGCGTTTCGCCGCCCGCGTTCAGCAGCGCTTCAAGTCGTCCCGCAGGACCTTCAAGAAAGAGCGACCTGATAGTGGGATTCTGCGTAATCACAAAATCCAGATTACATGAAGTCAGAAGTAAGAGGGCAGAATGCAAGCGTGCAAACCTTGCCGTGACCTGGAGGAATGATCACTTCTGCATTTTGAGCTCAGCCTTCTGACTTCACTGGCATTTGTGTCTGCTATCCTCTTCCCCTATGGACGCATTCGCGCTCACGAGGGAATTAGTTGATATCGAATCCATCACAGGCAACGAGGCGGCTGTAGCGGAGTTTCTGTTCCGCGAACTTTGCCGCCTTGGTTATCAGACCAAGAAGATGCCGGTAGAAGGCGAGCGCGCCAACGTTTTCGCCACTTGCGCCGAAGAGTTGCATCCATCGATTGTTTTCTCTACCCATATGGATACCGTTCCGCCATTTATTCGCTCTTCGGAAGACGCCACGCGAATCTACGGACGGGGCTCGTGCGATGCCAAGGGCATTATTGCGGCGCAGATCGCTGCGGTGCAGCGGCTGCGCGAGCAAGGAATCTATGTGGGCCTGCTATTCGTGGTGGGAGAAGAACGCGATAGCTTGGGTGCGACGGTGGCGAACGAATACGCCGCGAGTCAGCCGGCCAGTCAAACGCATGCGCGAAGGTATTTGATCAACGGAGAGCCCACCGAGAACCAAATTGCGCTAGCGTCGAAGGGAACGCTACGCGTCGAAGTCACCGCTACAGGTCGAATGGCGCATTCGGCTTATCCGGAACTTGGCGAATCGGCGATCGACAGGCTCATTCCAGCTCTCACCCGCCTGCGGGCGATGCCATTGCCATCCGACCCTGAGATCGGCCCGTGCACGCTGAACATCGGATTGATCGAAGGCGGTCGCGCACCCAACGTGATTCCTGATTACGCCCATGCGGACTTGCTCTATCGCCTGATCGGACCCTCACAACATCTGCGTCACGAGATTCTCGAGGTGGCCGGAACTGAAGTTAAGGTGGAGTTTCCCCTCGAACTGCCTTTCGTTCGATTACGCACGGTTGACGGTTTGCCCACAATGATTGCGTCATTCACCACCGACATTCCTAAGCTGACGAACTGGGGCGAGCCCTTGTTGATTGGGCCAGGATCGATTCAAGTGGCGCATACGGAGGGTGAGTTCATCGAAAAGGAGCAACTCGCGGAGGCGATCGAGTTGTACTGCACGATTGGTAAGCGTTTGAGTTTAGTCAGCCCTTCGGATTCCGCCCGCGAGTCAGGGCCTGCGAAATGCGCCGCGGACCCTTCTTCATAAGGGCGTAGAATCTAGCCAATGATCAGGTTTGTTGCCTCCTTACTTCTGCTGACCGCGGGGGTATCGATCCATCCGCCGACACTCGACGTCCATACTGTGGCCTCGGCTGTAGACGAACACTATAACCACTTGAACACCCTGCAGGCGGAGTTCACCGAGATTTATCACGGTTCAGGAATGGACCGGACGGAGACCGGAACGCTTTGGCTGGCCAAGGGCGGATTTAAAAAACCCGGCAAGATGCGATGGGAGTACCGTTCTCCCAGAGAGAAAGTGTTTGTGAGTGATGGGAAAGACGCATGGCTTTACCTCCCGGATGAACAGCAGGCCCGGCGAACCGAAGCCCGGAAGCTGGACGATATTCGTTCACCGATTGCGTTCCTTTTAGGTAAGAGCAAGCTTGAAAAGGAGTTACAGGGATTATCGTTAGCTCCGGATGTCGCTCCGATAGCCCCTGGAGATGTGGTGCTGCGGGGAGTGCCGCAGGTCATGGTGGAAAGAATTAGCGAGATTCTACTGGAGGTAAATCCCGAGCATCGGATTGTGCGAATTATGATTAACGCGGTCGACGGCTCCGTGACGGAATACCGTTTCGCGGATCAGAAGGAAAATCAGACGATCTCCGAAGGCCTGTTCCGATTTAGGCCACCTCCGGGGACGGAAACAATTGACACCGACCTGAATCCATAATGTTTAAGATTTTAGTATTCATTTATTTTACTGATATTGCATGACTTACCAGGTTACTCGGGTAGCGTGATTTGTAGCATCGAAACAGAACCTGTGTGGCAACCGTTACAGGAATTGTGGCGTCCTTTAAGTAGAATTCAAGGCTCTAAATAGTAGTTGGCACCCTGCCTATCAAGAACATTAGCGGATGGTTACTTACGATAGTTGAAAAGCAGCGACTTCTGTTGATCTGTCCTTGGGTTCAGTGGCAGAAATGTTAAACTGGGCCGAGAGTATTCGAGCAGAGAGATAGAAAAAGCGCGGGAAAATGGCGGAATTTGTTGTAAAACTCGCGGACGAGCGCGGCCACACCCATCAGCAGATCGAGCAAGGTTACTCGGTGGCGGAGGTACGGGACCGCTTCGCGTCGCAAGGCTACCTGGTGCACTGGGTAAAGCCCCAGGGCTTGTTCTCTGGCGGCTTCTCGATGAGCCGCGGACGCAAGATAAAGCAGAGTTCCTTTCTGGTGTTCAACCAGCAGTTCCTCACGCTGATCAAAGCCGGTCTGCCGATTTTGAACTCTCTGGATCTGCTTATCAAGCGGCAGAAGGATGGCATTTTGCGCCAGGTTCTCGAGAATGTAAGGGAGCGAGTGAAAGGCGGAGAACTGCTTTCCGACGCTTTCGCTTCGCATCAGATGGTTCCGAAAATCTACACCACGACGCTGATGGCGGGAGAGAAGAGCGGCAACATTGACGAAGTCCTGAACCGCTACATTAATTTCCAACGGCTGGCGATGACCTTCCGCAAGAAACTTTTCGTGAGTCTGATCTACCCCACGCTGCTGGTGACAGTGGTGACAGTGATGGTGATGTTTCTTTTCACTTATGTAGTGCCGAAATTTGCGGACCTGTTTAATAGCATGGATGCAAAACTGCCGGCGATCACCGTGTTCATGCTGGCGGTAGGACTCAACACCCAGAAATATTTTCCGTTTATCGCAGGCGGGTTCATTTTGGCATTTTTTGTTTTTTGGCAATGGCGGAAGAGCGACCGTGGCGGCGACCAGATTGACCGTTTCATTTTAAGCATGCCGTTGCTGGGTGACATACGATTGAAACATCAGGTGGCAACTTTTTCGCGAATGCTGGCGACGCTATTGCAAGGTGGGCTGCCGTTGGTGCCCTCCATGGAAACCGCCGGCAGTTCGATGACCAGCCGGCGAATATTAAAGGGAATCATGCGCGCGAGCATGCGGGTTCGCGAAGGGCAGGGGCTAGCCGCTAGTCTGGAGGAGCAACAGATTTTCCCGGACTTGGCGGTAGAAATGCTGGAAGTTGGAGAGTCTACGGGTGCCCTGCCCGCGATGCTCAACTCCGTTGCCGAGTTCTATGAAGAGGACGTACAGACGGCATTGGCCGCCTCTATGGCGCTGATTGAGCCGCTGATTCTTATTGTGATGGCAGTTTTTGTAGGGGGCGTTATGATTTCGCTCTATTTGCCGATCTTCAGCTTAGGAATGCAGGGCGGCCGGTAAGCGAGATCAGGAATATCGCGGGGATTTGAGAATGGCGATGGCTGAAAAGAAATCACTTTTCGTGAACGGCGAGAACGGCGGCCAGGTGGTGACTACGGGCAATCCGATCACCGATCTGGAGCGCGCGCAGGACGTGGCGCGCCGCTACCGCTGCGAGTTTGTGGATCTCACCGACTTTCAGCTTCACCATGAGCTGTTCAAGAAGTTTTCTCCCGAACTAATGTTCCGCTATAACTTCGTGCCCTTGGAAGAGACTGCCGACGGCAAGCTTGCGATAGCGATTGCCGATCCCAGCCAGTTGATGATGATCGACGAGATCAGCTTGCTACTACAAAAGCGGATCGTCACCAAGGTCGCGACGCTGAAACAGATCAGCGACATTCTGAAGAAAACGGAGCAGTCGCAGCGCGTTCTGGAAGAGGCCAGCGAAGGCTTTCAAATCATTCGCGAAGATGAGGCTACGGGCGCCGAAGAAACCCTGACCATCGACAAACTGACGGCGGCGGGCGATACCAGCCCGATCATCCGCCTGGTCGATACGACTATTTTCACCGCGCTGCAGCGGCGGGCTTCCGACATTCACATCGAGACCCGCGATGACTCGGTCGTGATCAAGTTCCGCATCGATGGCGTGCTCACGCAGGCCATGCCACCGATTGGCAAAGAACATCACTCCACCGTGATTTCGCGTATCAAGGTGATGAGTGAACTGGACATTTCCGAGCGCCGCGTGCCGCAGGACGGTCGCTTCCGAGTTAAATATAACGGGCGCGCCATCGATTTCCGTGTCTCCATCATGCCGTCGATCCACGGTGAAGACGCTGTGCTTCGTGTGCTGGATAAAGAATCGATGAGCGAGAAGTTCCGCACCCTCACGCTTGACGTGGTGGGGTTTGATGAAGACGACCTGCGGAAATTCCGGCGATACATCAAAGAGCCTTACGGCATGGTGCTGGTCACAGGGCCGACGGGCAGCGGTAAGACCACTACCTTGTATGCTGCCGTGAATGAAATCAAGACCGACGAAGACAAGATCATCACCATTGAAGATCCGGTTGAGTACCAGCTTCGCGGTATTACCCAGATTCCGGTCAATGAGAAAAAAGGACTCACATTTGCCCGCGGCTTGCGCTCGATCTTGCGTCATGACCCAGACAAAATCATGGTTGGCGAAATCCGCGATACGGAGACGGCGCAGATCGCCATTCAGTCCGCTCTAACCGGTCACCTGGTTTTTACAACGGTGCACGCCAACAACGTGGTTGACGTGATCGGCCGGTTCCTGAACATGGGTGTCGAACCCTATAACTTTGTCTCGGCCCTGAACTGCATTCTGGCGCAGCGACTGGTGCGCTTGATTTGCGAATCATGCCGCATGCAGGTGAACTATCCGCCGGACGTGCTGGAGGCGAGCGGATTGGATCCCGCGCAATGGTCGAAGGTGGCGTTGTATGAAGGGCCGGGCTGCATCGAGTGCGCGGGCACTGGCTTCCGCGGCCGAACCGCGATTCACGAATTGCTGGATTTGAGCGACCGCGTGCGCGAGATGATTCTGGCCAAGAAGCCGACCTCGGAAATCCGCCGCGCCGCACGCGAAGAAGGGATGCGCTTTCTGCGCGAATCGGCCCTGGATAAGGTCCGGCTGGGGCTTACGACCCTCAAAGAGATTAACAAGGTCACTTTCATCGAGGCCATGCGATAGTCAATGGCCAGTGGCTGGTGATCAGAGGCCAGTCCTTGAGTTCCGAATTTGCTGGCCCGTGACCACAGGCACTGACTAGAGTCAGTGCCCTTCCAGCTATTGTATTTCGCGGGGCACGGCGTTTGAATTATAGGTAGAGCGGATTGACGAGATCGAGATTAACCACAAAGGGCGCGAAGATGCGCAAAAGAATTTTGGGAACTCACCCCTTGTGCAACTTCGTATATTTGGCGATCCATTGATTATGTTTTCGTATCAACAGTGACCCGGATGATCATATGAGTTCTGGTTCCAACATGGCGAAACCCAAACTGGCCTGCGAAATCGCTGCCGACCGCGTGCTGGTAGGGCGACTGGGGGAAAGTGGCTTGAGTCTGGAGGCCTGCTCCGCGCGTGAGCTAGCTCCGGGCAGTGTGGTCGCCGATCTGGTTGAGGGCAACCTGCGGCAACGCGATGCCGTAAGAGAGGCCATCGAAGAAACGCTTGGTAATGTCGCCGGCCGATCGCACGATGTGATCGCCATCATCCCTGACGCTGCCGTGCGAGTGATGCTGCTGGAATTCGATACACTGCCCAGCGACGCGGAAGAAGCCGCTGGTGTCGTGCGCTTTCGCATGAAAAAATCCTTGCCCTTCGACGTGGATAAAGCGAGGGTCTCCTACCACGCGCAAAAATCGAGCACAGGCGTCCGCGTCGTTGCCGCAGTCGCCCTCTCCAGCGTAGTGGAAGATTATGAAACCGCTTTCCGAGAAGCCGGATTCAGTCCGGGAGTGGTGATGCCTTCCATGCTGGCGGCACTGGGGGCGGCGGCTGGGCAAAGTCCTACCTTGGTGGTAAAGGTGGATGCCCGAACGACCAGTATTGCGATTCTTAACGGAGAACAGCTTCAGCTTTTTCGTACTTTGGAAAATACCCGCGGGGTTACGATTACGGGAGAGCAACTGGCCGAAGAAGTCTATCCCTCGGTCGTTTTTTTCCAGGACACGTACCATCTGAATATTGAGAAGATATTTGTCGCAGGAATATCCGACCTAGGCAGTGCGGCGCCTGCGTTGCGCGCGCAAACTGACGCGGAGGTGCAAGAATTGATAACGCCGTCGCAGCTCGGAATCAGCGCTGGAGGTTCAGTTCCGCGGTGGAGAATGGCCGGCGTAGTGGGGGCTCTGGTTTCATAATATCCGACCTCGGTTTGCCGTTCTGAATGCGATTGTAACTTATGCATCTCGACATTAATCTCGCAACTCAGGCCTACGAAGATTCGCGGCAGTTCTGGCTACGCTGGGGAACGGCTCTCGTGGCGACAGCGATGCTGACGCTAGGCCTGCTAGCTTTCACTACCATGAACTGGTTTACGGCCCGTCGCGACCACGCGACGATCGCCACTTACCGCGCCCAGATCGCGCAGCGGGACCGGACCCGTCAACAAGCGGAGCAGTTTCTCAACCGCCCGGAGAATCGTACCACGCGAGACCAATGCCAATTTCTAAATGAACTGATTGAGCGCAAATCGCTCTCCTGGACACAGGTGCTCGAAGATCTGGAAAAGGTGATGCCTACGCGGGTGCACCTGGTCTCGATTCATCCCGAACTCGATGAAGGGAACCAACTCAAGCTGAAGATGGTGGTGGGAGGCGATTCTCGCGACCGGGCCCTGGAACTGGCCAGGCGCATGGAAGAATCGCGACACTTCTCACAGACTTATATTGAGACTGAACATTCGGGGCAACCCGGCACTGGCGACGCCATTCAATTCGACATCAATGGAGTCTACATTCCTGACGCCGAGCCAGCGCCGGAACCGAAGAAGACAGAAATTTCGAAAGGGAGCAGACCCTGATGCCTGATTTGCGCCAGACGCGTAAAAAGATCAAGACGGCATTAGGAATTCTTTTGGCCGTCGACGTAATTGCGGCGCTGGTTCTGTTCTCACCGCTGGTGGGTTCCACCGATTCGCGGCGCCAAGAATTGAATCAGCTGTGGAGTGAGTTGCAAAGCAAAACACGCCAGGTGGAGCCGCTAAAAAATCTGGACAAAAAAGTGATCATTGCGAACCGGCAGGTTGCGGAGTTCTACAAGAAACGCTTCCCTACTCAGGAGTCGCAGATTCTAACTCAATTCGGAAAACTGGCCGCCGCCAATGGGATTGCGATCGGCCAGGTCCATTACAAAATGAAAGATATGGAGATCGACCGTCTCGAACCGGTTGAGATGAATGCAGACCTTTCGGGGAGTTATGTGTCATTGGCGAAATTCATTAATTCGCTGGAACGTGATGATATGTTCTTCCTGATCAGCGACATTGCATTGGCGGGTGAAGCCAAGGGTCCGATCAAATTACAGATGAAGCTTGAAACCTATTTGAAGGCGGGAACGTAGTGAAGCTGGGAATCGAAAACCGTAGGGAGATGATCGTCGCAGCCGTGCTGGTGGCGATTCTTCTGCTGGTCGTGGTCTACGAGTTCATGCCCTCGTCGTCAACGATTGCATCGACTTCGACTGCACCCACGACAGGAAGCGGTCCCGTGGGATCAGTCGCCAAAGCACCGCGCGTCCCGGGGCGGCATAGTTCCGCGGCCTCGGCAAAAAAAGAACGCGTGCCGCAGAGTCTCGACCCTACTCTTCACCTCGCGCAACTTGCCTCGACCGAGCAGATCAAGTACGAAGGTTCCGGCAGAAATATTTTTGTATCGCAACCGGATCCGGTCATTCCAACGCCGGTGGCTTCGGGTACCACGGGGCAAAATGATCCGAAATTGTTCCAGATACCTCCCGTTGCGGCAGCTCCGCCAATTCCTTTAAAGTTCTTCGGCTTCGCCAGCAAGCCCGGAGAACCCAAGAAAATTTTTCTCTCCAAGGGGGATGATGTTTTCATCGCAGGTGAGGGCGAGATCGTCGACCGCCGCTATAAGGTAGTGCGCATTTCTCCAACGTCAGTGGAAATTCAGGATGTCGTGGGCAGCGGTCCGCCGCAGAGCATCCCCTTGACGCTGGGGTAAAGGGTGCAAGAGGTTTGAAATTCCGATGATCACTTTAGCATCACGAACGCGCAACTCCTCATCCCGTGGCCCGCGCCGGCGGGAAAAGGGCTATGTGCTGCTGACCATGCTCCTGGTTGTTTCTTTGCTGGCCATAACGGCCGCGGTTGCGTATCCTGCGATTTCTTTTGAGATTCGGCGTGATCAGGAACAGGAAATGATTCACCGGGGTGTTCAGTACTCCCGCGCCATCCGGGGCTACTTCAAAAAATTTGGGCGGTACCCCACCCGTCTTGAGGATCTCGAGAACACCCAAAATCTTCGTTTTCTCCGCAAGCGCTACAAAGATCCCATCAACGGACAGGATTTTAGACTGCTTCACTATGGCGAACCGGGCGTCACCCTGGCCGGTGGCCTCGCAGGAGGCATCGGGGGCAGCTCAATCCCGGGAGCCAGCGCAATTGGCTCACCGGGGTCACCGGGGGGATTAAATAGCTCAGGCGGAATGTCACAGCCCTCCGCATTTGGCGGCAACGCGAACAGCGCGTTCGGCGGAAACTCGAACGGCGGCTTCGGAGCGGGCTCTAATTCCGGAACAGGCTCAAATTCCTCTGCCACGAATGCGGCTAGCACGGATCCTTCTCAATCTTCATCTTCAAACTCGCAAGATTCGGGCTCGGTGAAGGTTAGTTCCTCCGACTCCAGTGGTCAGTCCTCTTCAAACCAGTTGGTGGCGAGCGGACCCATCGTGGGCGTAGCCAGCGTGAGTAAGAAAACCACGATTCGAGAGTTCAACAAGAAGAAAAAATACAACGAATGGCAATTTGTATACGATCCCACGAGCGACCNCGGCGGAATAATCACGACGCCCAATCAACCTAATCTGCAAANCTTNGGAATNCAGGGCGCACANAGCCTGCAGCCGGGACAGAATNGCCAACCGGGAGGCTCTACCACCAGTCCNTTCGGATCACCCTCNGGCTTNGGCANTCAGNCATCGGGCTTTGGCAANCAGCCGTCCTCCTTCGGCAGCNCACCCGCGCAGCCGCCCTCGAACCCACCACCCCAACAGCAATAGCGAACCCGCATCGAACACAAAGGTTCGCAGAGGGAATCCCAATCCCATCGTTGTATGGATTTCTTTGGCGCCCTTCGTGGTTAAATTTGGATTAATACAGAAAAAACAAAGATGGCCTCATCGAAAGATGAGGCCATCTCTTAATTCGCTCGCACGGGCTTTCGGACTAAACGCTAAACGATGAGCCGCAGCCGCAAGTGCTCTTCACATTCGGATTCTCAAACTTGAAGCCGGCGCCCTCCAGAGTCTCGACATAATCGACGATGCAGCCATTCAGGTACATGACCGAGGTTGCGTCAACAAATACCTTCAGACCTTCCATGTCGAAAGTCTTGTCCATCATGCCAGCAGCGTTCTCGAACTGCATGGAATAAGAAAAACCGGAGCAGCCGCCTCCGACCACGCCAATCCGCAGTCCGGCGGGCACGGGAGTTTGCTGACCCATAATCTCTTTTACTTTGGTGACCGCGTTGCCAGTCAACGAAACCGGCGGCGTCTTCTTCACTTCAGGTTCAGAAATATTGGTCTTCACTTCGGGGACAGTCGTCGTAGCCATTCGCATCTCCTTGGCTCTAAAGTATCTAAATTATAACAGAGCTGGCAAGCGGCGCCAGACGCTACAAGAGTTCCTCCGGCACCACTCTCTCCCCCGTTTAGATGCGAGCCCTCCGCCGCACGATTCCTCTGTTGAAACTTGCCAACGGGTCTATAATGCTTGCGTTAGGCCGTCCCCGAAGATCCGGCCATTTGGTCCTGCCACATCCGGAATTCGAGGGTTGCCCAACCCAATTCTGGCGAGGTGGCCTATGACGTGGACGTGGACTCCGTTGATGCTGGGGCTTGCGATCGTATGGGGCGTCTTCACAGTCGGCTTGATCATCCTTCTCATCTATCGCAGTACCCTCACCATGCACGAAGATGAGCAGCTTTATCTGGACGACGCAAACTCGCACATGCAGCAGGAGCAGACTGAACTGCTGGTGAAAGTCAATCGACTGACGGTTCCGGTTTGGGTTTTCGGCGCTGGCTCCGGAGTGCTGTTGCTGGTGCTGGCCGGCATGTTCATCTATCAAGGACTGAACGCCGTACAGTAAACCGTTCCGCCCAGGCTACTATCGGCAAAGGAATGGCCGCACTGGCCGGATCGCCCTTCCGTACCATATCGGACTTGCTTCGGAGGGCTCGCGACCTGAGTCAGAGACCACTTGGTCAGACCTTTGAAAGCTAAGTAGATCGAATGAGCCGGTGCGCACTAAATTGCACCGATCCTCCGCGACTATTTCTCGAAAGTCCGCTTCACGCTCTCACAACGTAATGTACCGATCGATATGTAGCGATCGATGAGCGTCACACTCTTTTTCGTTCGACGTTTTCGCTAACGCCTGGCACACGACCATCGGCCTCGTGAAGTCCAGCGAGCGACCGGAATCCGCATTGCGCCCACCCTAGCGTTCGCTACTAGTCGCGATTATCCCAATCCAACCACAGCGGTTCTTGGTCAGGATCCTCGCAAGCATTTGTTTCCGAAGGGGATAGCTTCATAGCGGGGAACTGCAAAAAAACAAAGAAAAAGCTTGCATGTTAACTAGTGTTATAGTTAACTATAACAGTAATTGGTCAAGCCAAAGCTGACCGCTCCTCGAAAAGTAAACAAGCCTTAAGGAGAATGAAAATGAAATCTCATCGTTTTATGCTGTTCGCTGTTCTGATGTCGCTCTGCACCATGGCGTTTGCCCAGTCCGACACGCAAAAGCCTGTTGCGCAGTCTGAAGCGCAAAAGTCCTCCCCAGCTCCTCTGCCGTCGGAGGCGCAGAAGTCCTTCGACACACTGAAAACCCTGGCGGGAAACTGGGAAGGCCCGGTGACCATCGATCCGCCGACACCCGAGATGTCGACCGACAAACCCGTGAAGGTCACCATGCGCATAACCTCACGGGGCAACGCGCTGGTGCACGAGATGCAGGAGGCCGGAACGCCGCTGGATGCGACAAAGTACGACCATCCCACCACGATGCTGTACCTGGACGGCGATCACCTGACGTTGGTTCACTATTGCGACGCCGGCAATCGGCCGCGGATGGTGGCGCGGACCGCGGCTGACGGGAAAAAGGTGGAATTCGACTTTGCCGATCTGTCCGGCAGCAACGAGCAAGGACATATGTATCATTCCGTTTTCACCATCATCGACGCCAACCATCACATCGAGGACTGGACCTACATGATGCCGGGGGACAAGCCGATGCACGCGCGCCTCGACCTGCAGCGGAAGAATTGACAGGAGAATCAGTGATCACTGGTAAGGGCTAACAGGGAAAACATCATGGACCGTGAGTGGAACGACAGTCAGCCGATTTACCGCCAGCTTCGCGACCGGGTCGTCGCGATGATACTTGATGGCGTGCTCAAAGAGGGCGATCCGCTGCCCTCGGTGCGCAATGTGGCGGCCGAGTATCGGGTCAATCCGCTCACGGTTCTGAAGGGCTATCAACAATTGGTTGATGAGGGTCTGGTCGAGAGTAAGCGGGGACTCGGCATGTTCATCAATGCGGGGGCGCGCAATCTGCTGCTGCAGGGCGAGCGGCAGAAGTTTCTGGGTGAAGAATGGCCCAGGGTGTACGCAACCATTCAGCGGCTCGGCTTGACGCCGAACGAACTGTGGGACGCTTCCGGAAATGGCCGGTCGTCGAATGTTGCAGAGAAGAATACTGCGGAGAAGAAGGAGCCGAAGAAATGACAGTGATCGAAGCGCACGGCCTACGCAAGGCTTTCGGCACAACCATCGCGGTGGAAAGTCTCGATTTGCACGTGGAGGAGGGCCGCATCCTCGGGCTGATCGGTCCCAATGGAGCGGGTAAGAGCACCGCGCTCAATGCGATTCTTGGCCTCACCCCGTATCAGGGAGAGATGAAAGTGCTGGGGCGCGACCCTTGGAATGAGCGCGAGCAACTGATGCGCGATGTGTGCTTTATTGCCGACGTGGCGGTGCTGCCGCGCTGGATGCGGGTTTCCCAGGCGCTCGACTACGTGGCCGGCGTGCATCCGCGATTCGATCGCACCAAGGCAGACGTTTTCCTTGGTAAGACCGATATCCGCCGGGCCAGCAAGATACGGGAACTATCGAAAGGCATGGTGACCCAGCTGCATCTCGCTCTGGTCATGTCCATTGATGCGAAATTGCTGGTGCTGGACGAGCCCACCCTCGGCCTCGACATCCTCTACCGCAAACAGTTTTACGATTCCCTGCTGAACGATTACTTCGATCGCAGCCGCACCATCGTCGTGACCACCCACCAGGTGGAGGACGTCCAGAACGTCATCACCGATCTGATGTTTATCAACCGCGGGCGCATCGCACTCAGTTGCAGCATGGAAGAGTTTGAATCCCGCTATCTGGAAGTCACGGTGCGTCCTGAGAAGGTGTCCGAAGCGCGGGTGCTCAAGCCGATTCATGAGCACCAAGTTATCGGCCGCAGCATTTTGCTGTTCGATCTGAAAATGAACCACGTCGACCGCCAACAACTTGCCGCGCTCGGAGAGGTGCACACGCCTGGCATCGCTGACTTATTCATTGCTTTGATGGGCAATAACCCAGCTGCGGTACAAGGAGCAGCGTAATGAACACTCAATCGAATGCCGTGCCCGGTTCTGTTGTCGGCTCGCAGGGAATCGCGGTCGCGCCCCTAGCGGCGACGCGGCCGCTTTACTGGTCGGTGCGCCGTGAATTGTGGGAGAACCGTTCCATCTACATCGGGCCGCTGGCGGCCGCCGCGGTCTTTTTGTTTGGCGACTTGCTCAGCCTGGTTTGGCTGCCGCATAGCATGCACGAACTGGTTGAAACCCATTCGACACCTCAGCGCATCGTCCTCGCCATGCCGTATGCCCATGCTGGAATGCTGGTGATGGTGACTGGATTTCTTGTCAGCATTTTCTACTGCCTGGACGCGCTGCATGCTGAGCGCCGCGATCGCAGCATACTGTTTTGGAAGTCGCTGCCGGTTTCGGATCTTACGACCGTGCTCTCGAAAGCGAGCATTCCTCTTTTGGTTATGCCGTTACTTGTTTTCGCGATTGCTGTGCCTCTGCAAATTGTCGTCCGGCTGGTGAACACTGCAGCGCTGCTAATGAGTGGCCATAGTGCCGCTCCGCTGTGGACCCAGTTGCCGCTGTTTCAGATGGAATTGGTGCTGCTCTACAGCCTGATCGTGCTGGCGCTGTGGCATGCACCTATTTACATGTGGTTGCTGCTGGTCTCAGGTTGGGCGCGGCGCGCGACATTTTTGTGGGCGGTGTTTCCGCCGCTGGCCCTCTGCGTCGTTGAATATATTGCCTTCAAGACTTCTTATTTGGGCCACGTGCTGCAAGATCGCCTGTTTGGATTCGCGGGGGCCGCTTTTGACCTCAAGGACAAGGCCGGCGTCCCGATCGATCCGCATTTTATTCCGCTGACGCAACTTGCTCCCACACGATTTCTGGGCAGCCCGAGTCTGTGGTTGGGATTGATCCTCGCTGCAATATTTCTCGCGGCAGCGGTACGATTGCGCCGCTATCAAGGCCCCCTATGATTCGCATGAGATGGATTCGTTTCGTTCGCCGGTAAGGAGGAAATTATGAGCACCGCTGAAATGAAAGAACGGATTGGAGCAGCGTCGCCGCGCTTCAAGTCCAGAGTTACGGGTCTCTTCTATTTGGTCACCATACTGACCGGAGGAGTCGTCCTCTTCGTTCAGGGCAGATTGGGTTTTGGCTTCGACCTAATCGTGGCCGCTTGCTATATCGCTGCGATGGTTCTCTTCCATGAATTGAGCAGGTGAAGACAGTCTGTTGGTCGGATTGCCTGGTAACTATGAAGAAAGGAAGAGAAAATGTCGTACTCTCCGGTACTGCTTCTTCACATTGTGTCTGGCACGTTAGGAATGCTATCTGGATTCGTTGCTGTGTTTCTCCGCAAAGGTTCGCGCCAGCATACTCTTGCGGGAAACGTATTCGTCGTATCAATGCTGACTCTATCTGCAACCGGGGCGTATCTGGCGTTGATGAAATCCCAACGTGGCAACGTCCTGGGAGGCACTCTTATGTTCTATCTGGTGATAACGGAGTGGATGACCGCCAGGCGAAAGGACGGGCCGACGCGCACTTTCGATTGGGTTGCGCTGGTGATTGTTTTGGCGGTCGCAGCTGTCAACCTCACCTACGGCTTAGAAGCAGCGATGAGTCCGACGGGGTTAAAGCATGAGTATCCTCCCGGGCCTTACTTTTTCCTGGGTTCCGTGGCGGTGCTAGCTACGATGGGCGACGTGCGCATGCTGGTGCGCGGAGGGACTTCTGGCACACAGCGTCTGGCGCGGCACCTTTGGCGCATGTGCTTCGCTCTGTTCATTGCAGCGTCTTCCATATTCCTGGCGAGACAACAAATATTTCCCGCGTTATTACTCGTTATTACTAAAGACCGGCATGCTTTTTCTATTTAGTTTCCTGCCATTGATATTGATGATTTTCTTGCTGGTCCGAGGTCGGGATGCAAATGCGTACCATAAGAAAGTAATCGGTCACGCGCATGCGTGATTTAATCGCCCGTATAAGGAGCAGGGCTGTGAGACTGCTGTAGTGACAGATCGGTCTGTGAGGGAAACACCATGATTCGAGAACGTGCGCTAAAGGTCGTCTTGGTGATCGTGGGATTGCTGTTCGTCGCTACGGTTTACGGGGTGATACAACTACAGGAGGAAGAAACACTGCAGATGATGCTCAGCATTTACGTCACACTCGGCGTCTTCCTGCTCCTAGCGTCACGTAATCCGTCCGCGAATCGCACACTCATCGCCTTCGCGGCATGGTCGAGTATTGCTCATGCCGCAGTTATGACGGTGCAGTCACTGCATAACGTGAACGAACGAATGCATCTGCTGATCGGCTCACTTGCCTTCGCTGTCATCGGCGTCGCAGTGCTCGCGCTTGCGCCGGCAAAGGGAACCGTAGTTAGGTCCTGATCGTGAGGAACTGAATATGAGATGGAAATGGATTTTCATTCCCCCGCTGGCGATCCTGGCTATGGTGCTATTTGCCTTCGTCGGGGGCGAAATCGTGATGCACCTGTGGAATTGGCTGCTGCCGCCGCTGTTCGACTGGCGCCGACTCAGCTTCTGGCAAGCGCTTGGACTTCTAGTCCTATGCCGGATCCTCTTCGGCGGATTTGGCGGCCACCGCTCCGGTCGCCGCAACTTCCGTCATCGCATAAGAGAGCGATGCGGGCAAACGACGCCGGAAGAACCCGAACGATTCCGGCAACGCATGCGTGAGCGCTTCGGCTTCAGTCCGTCTGCGAGTGAGAGCCCGGGGCAATAAAGCTGGACAAAGCTTCTCAGGCGCACCAGGCATCGTTCCTCAAGCCACTTTGGATTGGCCCTCGGATTTCTCCAGGTGCCCGCCGAATTCATACCGCATCGCGGATAAGAGTTGGTTCGCGAAGTCAGCCTCACCCCGGGAACTGAAGCGCTCGTAAAGCGCGCAGGTGAGAACGGGCGCTGGCACTGCTTCGTCGATTGCAGCTTTAATCGTCCAGCGTCCTTCGCCCGAGTCGGAGACCCGGCCGGCAAACTTCGAAAGATTCTGATCCTGAAGAAGGGCAGCGGCGGTCAGGTCCAGCAGCCATGAGGCGATCACACTTCCACGCCGCCAAACCTCAGCGATGTCTCGCAAATTCATGTCGTATTGATACTGCTCGGGGTCGCGCAATGGCGTAGTTTCCGCGTCGGCTGCGCTAATGCCTTGTTTGCCGACGTTCGCCTTACGCAGAATACCGAAACCTTCCGCGTATGCCGCCATAATTCCGTATTCCATTCCGTTGTGNACCATCTTGACGAAATGGCCGGCGCCATTTGGGCCACAGTGCAGGTAGCCTTGTTCGGCCGTACCGCCGATCTTTTCGCGGCCAGCGGTGCGAGGAGCAGCGCCTATTCCAGGAGCGAGCGCTGTGAAAATTGGATCGAGCCGCTGGACGACCTCGGTTTCCCCGCCGATCATCATGCAGTAACCCCGCTCCAGTCCCCAAACCCCTCCGCTGGTTCCCACGTCGACGTAGTGAATTTTCTTGGGAGCGAGTTGCTTCGCACGCCGGAGATCATCGACGTAATAAGAATTCCCTCCGTCAATAAGAATGTCGCCCGGCTCCAGATGCGGAAACAGGCCTGCGATGGTATCGTCGACGACTCCCGCCGGAACCATCAGCCAGATGGCTCGTGGTTTCTGAAGTTTCTTCACGACGTCTGCCAGCGACGTAGCGCCGATCGCCTTTTCCTTCACCAGTTCGTTCACCGCCTGTGGTGACCTGTTGAACACCACGCAGCTGTGACCCTTGCGGATGAGCCGACGCACCATGTTGGCTCCCATCCTTCCCAGACCGACCATGCCGATTTGCATTTCTATCTCCTGTGTAAAAGTCGAAGAGTATTCGACAAAGCGGAAATCGTGCCGCACTTCCCCACCGAGCACCTAGCTGGCACGCGCCAAACTGTCCAGTTCATTCATTTTGTCAGCGTCAATTTTTATTTCCACTGCCCCCACATTCTCTTCGAGATGCTTAACTTTGGAAGTCCCGGGGATCGGGAGCATGACCGGAGATCGCGCCAGCAGCCATGTCAGAGCCACTTGGGATGGCGTAGATTTCCATTGCGCTGCGATGCGACCGATAGCGCTATCAGGACCGGAAACACGGCCTGCAGCCAGCGGAAACCACGGAATAAAACCTAACTTCTCTTTCTCGCAGTACTCCAAAACATCTTCCGATCCGCGGTCGGCGATGCTGTAACGATTTTGAACGCTCACAATCGGAACAATCGTTCGCGCGTGCTGAATCTGCTTGATGTTCACTTCCGACAAACCGATGTGTTTGATTTTCCCTTGCGCCTGTAAATCTTTCAGGGTGCCGAGCTGATCTTCAGCCGGCACTTTCGGATCGATTCGATGTAGCTGATAAAGATCAATTCGGTCAAGGTGCAAGCGCCGTAGGCTGCCCTCGCAGGCGGATCGCAGGTGCCCCGGCTTTCCGTTCTCTACCCATTTGTCGGGACCCGGGCGGTCGAAACCGCCCTTGGTGGCAATTACCAGGCCTGCGGGATACGGATACAACGCCTCCCCGATGATCTCTTCACTCACATGCGGTCCATAGGAGTCAGCGGTGTCGATGAAGTTGATTCCCAATTCCACAACACGCCGCAAAACGCGAATGGCCTCGGCCCGATCTGCGGGCTCTCCCCAAATTCCAGGTCCAGTGATTCGCATCGCGCCGAACCCCAGGCGCGCAACACGGAGATCGCCTCCGATCAGGAATTCGCCGGCTTTTTTAGCGGGCGCTTGATTTCGTTGCACTGTAAATTTCTGATTCTGCATATGTCTTCCCTTCCAGGTGAGCGCTGATGTACTGAACTGCTCTCGTTCTTTGGAGTCGCGCAGCGCGGGCGACGTTGCATAAAATAAGCAAGTCCATTTTGCCACTTCTGTAAGTTCTCAGCGAATACGCTCCTCGTGCGCTCGGTTAACGAGCAAGCCTATTCGATGGGTTCGACGATATGCTCGTCGGCATCGCCCCGGCTACGGCGCTGGACGATAACGATGGCAGCGAGCACGAAGACAATCCCCAACGTCTGAATCGGACGTAAGACTTCGCCCAGCAGCAGGGCCGCGAGAAGAATGGAAAAAACTGGCTCCAGGCAACTCACGATGATGGCGCGGGTAGGCTCAAGATGCTGTAGGCCGAGAAAGTAGAGCGAAAAGGCGCCCAGTACGGAAATCATGGAGAAAACAAACAGGAATAACCACTGCGCGGGAGCGTAATGGGTGGCGAGGATTTTCCAGGGAGGATTAACGATGAGCCAGAAGATTGACGCCGCGGCGAGCGTCCAAGTCAGCACTCGCCAGCGATCGTAACGGGCCAAAATGCGATGGCCAGCGACGTTGTAGAGCGCGAACGAGAATGATGCCACTAACGCGGCGCTAAGACCATATGCGTCAAGCCGGAGATCGGAACCGTGACTGAAGAGATTGATGACAAGCGCAATGCCGGTGACCGCCAAGGCTACGGCGGCGATTTTTTGCAGTGAGA
>JGI12695J13573_1000045_pt1 | contig 18940 bp, 16 predicted proteins | sample BlaSpr_A8_OM2_M3_FD_13573 | JGI IMG/M metagenome (IMG submission 13573) | reverse complement strand
GGCAACACGGCAGCGGGCCACGGCAACACGGCAGCGGGCCACAGTAACGCGGCGGCGGGGCGCGGCAATACGACGGCAGCTCGAGGGAACACGAGCCATGCCAGTGCGGCCCATACTCCCCCCGGGAAATCGGTATCCCTTAAGGGAGGTGGTTCGGCGCATGTTCGCCCGAACGGACAAATCCGCTCGGTGAACAAGAACGGAATGCATATCGAGCACGGCATGCACGGCGGGCGGACCGTCGTGAGCAATCGTAACGGCGTGCGCGTGGTAAGCCATGGGAGAGGACGCGGTGGCTACACTCAGCGTGCCTATCTGAACCGTGGCGGCCATTCCTATTATTCGCGCACGTACTATTACCACGGCGGGTACCGGGCAGGCGTCTACCGTGGCTACTACTATGGCGGACATCCCTACTACGGCTACAATCCTGGCTACTACTACGGTCCGGCTTATTACGGATGGGCCTATAACCCGTGGCCGGCACCGGTGGCTTATGGCTGGGGATGGGGCGGAGCGCCTTGGTATGGCTACTACGGCGCTTACTACCAGCCGTATCCCGTGTATCCATCGGCGGCTTTCTGGCTGACGGATTACCTGCTGGCGTCCAGCCTGCAAGCCGCTTACGCGGCGCAACAGGAAGGGACTGAAGGCTGGATGTTGCAACCGGATGCCAGCGAAGGAACGCTGGTGGCCAGCTTGCTCGCCATACCAGCCCCGGCAGATGCGCCGAAGCTCAGCGCCGAAGTTAAGAAAGACTTGGCGGAGGAAGTGAAAATAGCGCTGGCAGCGGAACAAGCGGACGCTGGAAAAGCCAAGAGTTCCTCGGCAGGGGCGGTTCCGGCCAGCAAGGACGAAGCGCCACCCGCGCTGGATCCGAAATTCAAAACGTTCGTGGTTTCCGACGACCTGTCTTTAGTCGCGGACGGCGACGAGTGCCCGCTCAGTAACGGGGACGTCATCGTACGCACGTCGGATACTCCGGATGACGACCAGAACGTCAACGTAAAAGTAGTGGCCAGTACCAAGTCGGATTGCGCCGTCGGCAAGGAAGGTCCGCTTGCGGTGGACGATCTGCAGGAGATGTACAACAGCTTCCGCGAGGGACTGAAAGACGGCATGGGCGACCTGGCCAAGAAGCAAGGCACGGGCGGCCTGCCGAAGGCCCCGGACACGACTACCACGGCGGGGGATGTACCTCCTCCCGAACCGGATAAGAGCGCGGAGAAGGCTCTGAAAGATCAGCAATCTGCCGCCGATCAGACTGAGTCTGAGGTTAAGCAGGAGGCTGCCGCTAATTCCGGTGGCACACAGTAAAAAGGGAACCAACAGGAGCGGGAGCATCCGGTGTTCGGGTGCTCCCCTCCTCAACTACGCCGCGTTATTGGAGGCGCGGCCTAAGAATTTGCAGGAGGCTCAATGATGGGACAGCAGACATTGAAAGCGGCTATTTCAGCAATAACGTTCACCCTCGCAGCGTTCGTTCCTTGCCTGGTGGCCCAGGCGCCCACGCTGCAAGAGCAGCTAACCGCGCAATACAAGATAGTGAAGATGGGGTCGGACACCAGCGGCTATTCGGTAGTCGAACCGGGCACTCTGTTGGCCATTCAAAAGGGCGGAATCCTCGCCGTCCCTTATTCCGACCAGAGCATTCTTACCACGAAGTATGAGGGCGGTTCGGTGAAGTCTCCCAATGCTTTGCTGACCAAGGGTCTCGGCTTCGGTATGAAGAAATTCGGCAAGGAACAGACGACCCACCTTTTCCAGGTGGGAGACAAAGTTTATCCCTCAAAAATTGACGTGAATGTTGCCGGCGATAAGGTTTCAATGCTGATTATTGCATGCGACACCTGTAACAAAACTGATCCACCGACTTATAACAAGGCGCAAGTGGTCTTCCAGTTTCCGAAGGGATCTTTAGCCAAGGCCGGTGCGGGTGAAGTAGAAGATACCATCGGGCAGTTGCTCTCCATCAGTGACGATGCGCAGCAGGCGGGCGGGGATCAAGGCGGCGGGCAACAAGGTGAAGGCCAGCAAGGCGGAGGCCAGCAAGGCGGGCAGGGTCAGCAAGCGGAACAGAACCAGCAGCCACAGCCGCAGGCCGAACCCCAGAGCATTGAGAAGGGAATGACTACGGAGCAAGTCGAAGGAGCAATGGGTAAGCCGGAGAAGATCGTCAACCTCGGGCCCAAAAAGATTTATGTCTACAAAGATTTGAAAGTGACTTTCTTGAACGGCAAAGTTTTCGACGTGCAGTGATTTCGGGGAATTAACAGCGAGATTGTCAGCTGAAGTTGTTGGCCATGGTCCCAAGCGGTTCGCCGGGTGACGTCTGCCGCGAAGTTAAAGTCCGCGCCAGCAGCAACTTGAGTGCACGATATAGTACTTCCGTACCGTCTCTAGTACTTCAGTTACCGCCTCCCGCGTGACTGGAGACGCCTGTAGCAGTGCCTACTTCTAATTGCGCTTCTCTTCGTCCATACCACAATATATAGATTTCTTCGCTCAAGCCTCTTCCGGCTCATTCCAGAAAACAGGCAAAAAACCCAGCAAAACGCGGAGATTCGCTTCGACCTGTGGTTTTTCAGGGCTGATATATGCTCTGGACACCGAGAGCCCCCGGACACTCATGGAGGGCCGGGTCGCACGGGCTGAATAAACCAGTGCAACAGCGGTTCTGAGACAGGGCGAAAGAGAACATGGCCGACTCGCGAGAAGTGATGAACATTCGTCAGGCGTCGCAGTATCTGGGAGTGAGTCCGGACACGCTCTACAAGTACGTAGGCGAGCAGAAGATTCCCGCATTCAAATTGGGCAATCGCTGGCGCTTCAAAAAATCGAAGCTCGACCAGTGGATGGAAGACAAATCGAGCCTGATAGAGACGGGAACAAAACACAAACCGAAGGCGGCGACGAAAGCTGCCGGGTCACAGTAGAAAAGGCGGGCACACATGTTTGGAATGGGAGCGAAGACGATAGTAGGTCTGGACGTGGGCTCTTCCAGCATCAAGGCGGTGGAGTTGAAGAAAAAGGGTGGGCAGATTGAAGTGGCGCACCTGGGGCTGGAACCGCTGTCTTCTGACATTGTGGTCGATTCCATGATCGTGGACTCGGGAACGGTATCGAGTGCGATCTCCAAGTTGTTCACCGACTGCCTGATCAAGACCAAGCAGGTGGCAACCGCGGTAAGCGGCCACTCGGTGATCGTGAAAAAGATTTCCTTACCCTCGATGAGCGATCAGGAACTGGCCGAGACCATCGAGAAGGAGGCGGCCCAGCATATTCCCTTCGACCTGTCGGACGTCAGCCTCGACTACCAGATCCTCTCCGAGGAAGCTGGCAGCTCGCAGATGGACGTGCTTCTGGTGGCGGTGAAGAAGGACAAGATATTGAACTACACCAACGTACTCTCGATGGCGGGACGTACCCCGGCTATTGTGGACATCGATGCGTTGGCGCTGCAGAACTGCTACGAGTACAACTACCAGCCAGCCCCCGGCCAGGTGGTGGCGCTCTTGAACCTGGGCGCCAGCGTAATGAACATCAACATCGTGAAAGGCACGACGCCCTTGTTTCCTCGCGACGTCAGCGTGGGCGGGCACCAGTACACAGACTCTTTGCAGAAAGAACTTGACCTGAACTTTGAGGATGCCGAGAAGCTGAAGCTGGGGCAGAAGGTTGGCACGGTGAGCGAAGATGCCAAGGCGCCGATCCTGCAGCAGGTGACGGAAATCATCGTGCTGGAAATCCAGAAGACGTTCGACTTCTTCCGGGCCAGCGCAGCAGGCGAGCACATCGAGAAGATTTATCTGGCCGGCGGATCAGCGAAAGTGCCGGGTCTGGTGGAAGCATTACGGCAGGAATTTTCCATGCCGGTCGAACTGTTGAATCCATTCCAGCGAGTGGTACCCCCAACGGAGGGCCACGGAGCCGAACTGGTGGAGCAGAATTCGGGCCAACTGGCAGTAGCGGTGGGTTTGGCTTTGAGGAGCTTTGAATCCCTATGATCAGAATCAATCTGCTCGAAACAGCGAAGGGAAAAAACAAGCGCGCCGGCGGCAGCAGTGCCCCCGCGCTGCCCACCATGGAAATGGGCGATATGGGTTCGCCCAAGCTGAAGATCTTGGTGGTGGTGGTCCTAGTGGGCTTGTTGAATTTTGGTTACTGGTACCGGCTGGACAAGCAGGCACAAAGCATCGCCCAGCAAATGCAGGCCGCGGAAGTGAAGAACCGCGAACTGAACGACGTAAAAGTGCGCTACATGGAGCGGCAGACTCAGGCCAACAACTACAAGCGGCGCGTGGACGTGATCGATCAGTTGCGTGCGGCGCAGTCCGGCGGCCCGGTCACTCTGCTGGCTATGCTGGGCGAGACCGTGAACGGAACCGAGGCTGTCTGGCTGAAGAGGATGGACGACACCGGCGCGACCGTGAGCCTGGAAGGAACCGCGCTCAGCGCAGACGCCGTCGCCAACCTGATTGCGAACTTGCAGAAGACCGGCGTCTTCAAGTCCGTCGAAATGAAAGAAACGATTCAGGACGAAACCATCAAAGATATGCAGGCATTCCAGTTCACGCTGACCTGCGAGAAGGGGAAGTCGTAAAGGCGGACCTATGGCAATGAATTTTAGCGAGCTGTCGGGCCTGAAGCAGTGGGCAACGGTGATCCTTGGAGGCGCGTTGGTCACAGGGGCCTTGTACTTCACTGCATTCAAGAGCCAGAGCGATAAGAATGCGGCGGCCGAAAAGGCCGTACAAGACAAGGTCAAGGAGAACAACGAACTCGAGTCCTACCGTCCCAAGCTGAAAGACATGGAACGGCAGCTGGCCAACTTGAAGCAGCAGCTGGAAATCGAGCGCCGCATCGTTCCCGATGAAAAGCAGGTGGATACCTTTATCGAGATGATGGAGGACGTAGCTCAGAAAGAGGGCGTCTGGTTGCGACGCTATTCCGCCAAGCCCGTATCTTCGAAGGAATATTACACGGAAGTTCCCTTTGACATCGACTTGGATGGACCGTACTACTCCATGCTGCATTTCTTCGATCATGTTGCGAGGCTGGAGCGCATCGTGAACATTAGCGGGCTGATGGTGGCGAACACCAAGAACGCTTCAGATGCGAAGGTTAAACATACGTACCAGTACGCGGCGAACGAGAGCGTGGCAGCTTCGTTTACCGCGACCACATTTTTCAGTCACGACCTGGAGGTTCCAGTCTCCACTCCGGGATCCAAGCCGGGAAGCGTGCGTAAATAGGAATCGCTTATGAAGCTGACAACAGGCATTTTGGCAGTGGCGATGATGACGGGGGCAAGCTGGGCACAAAGTCCGGCCGCCAATAACCAGACCAATGCAGCCACAGCAACATCGGCGCAGGGGACACAACAAGCTAAGCCCACACCGGGAGCTCCGGCGCCAGCGGTGAAGCTGGTCGTGATACCCGGCGCGCAGCCGGTTGTGGCGACCAAACCAGCCATCTCCGTGGCCGCGAAACCGGCGGCAGCTCCGGCCAAGGCAACCATGAAGGCGGTTTCCTCTTCGGGGGCGAGCCAGAACAACCGGCTGGAAGCGGTGCACGTTGTCCGCAACGCGGATGATGTTCAGATCAAGATCAACTCCCGCGAGGCGGTCACGCCGAAGGTCAGCAAGCTAAGTTCGCCGGCGCGCGTCGTGGTGGAGCTGCCAGCGACGGTTATCGCAACTTCACAAAACAAGATTCCCGTCGGCAGCGCAGGTGTTAAGGGAGTCCGCATCGGCATGGACGGCAAGACTCCTCCGACTACGAGCGTAGTCGTGGACCTGGAGCAAGCGGTCGGCTACGAATTGATGCCTGGTCCCGGCAACGAATTTGTATTGACGCTGCATACTTCGGCAGGGGTGGCGAAAGGTGCCCCGGTGAAGATTTCCAGGCCAGCTGTCAATCCGCAGACAGCGACATCCAAGCCGGTTGCGGTTCCAACAGAAGCTCCAAAAGTTGCTGCCGCTGCGAAGATCACACCCGGAAAAACTTCCGCCCCGGCGCCCAGACAGGAAACAGCTGTGGCTAAGCCGGTCGTAGCGGTTCCAGCAACCACCAGCAAAATTAAAGTTGCTGCAGTTCCCGCTACAACCAAGCCAGCGGTCGCGGCAGTGTCGGCGTCAACGGCAAAGCCCANGGCTGGGGCGACGGTGGCACCTTCGAAAGCCGCGACCACCGTTGTTGCCGCTCCCAAAGAAGTTGTCAAGGCAGCCACTTCAGCCGGCAAGACTACGGCTCAGCCAAGTTCGGCTGGCGTCGCAAAAGTAGAAGCCCCGAAGCCTCCGAAGGAGGAGAAAAAGTGGGCTATGACCGGGAAACGCGATCCGTTCTTCAGCCCCGTCGTGCAACAGGCTGGGGGATCGGGTTGCTCGACCGGCAAGAAATGCCTGGAAATCGGACAAATCAACGTCCGTGGTGTGGTGAAGTCGGAAGGCGGCTTCATCGCGGTGGTTACCAACAGCATGAACAAGGCTTATTTCCTGCATGAGAATGATCCCGTGTTCAACGGCTACGTGGTGCGAATTACCGGAGACTCGGTGGTGTTCCAGGAAACCATGCAGGACAAACTGGGGAAGCCGTTTACCCGGGAAGTGGTTAAGAGAATCACAACGCCGGCGGTTTAACGGCACGATTGTGCAATCGGTAAGAGCGAGCGCGGAAAAAATCGAGTTTAAGAAGGACACGCGGGAAAGACCTGCGGGTTGGGGAGAAGCGAAATGCGAAAGCAATTGCTGAGTGTAATCCTACCGTTGCTGGTGATGGGGCTGAGTGCTTCAGCCGCCGAAACTCCAGCAACACCGGCGAGCCCACGTAACGAACTGCAACGAGTGAATGTGGTTCGCGGCGCGGAACAGATACGGGTCGAAATCAGCGCTCGAGGCTCGGTATCGCCCAAGCTAACCACGGCGGATTCGCCGGCGCGGTTGATCTTGGAATTGCCCGGCACAGTGATGGCCACAGGGCAGAGCCGCATTTCGGTAGGCAGCGATGGCGTGAAAGACGTGCGCATCGGCATGGACGGGCTGAAGCCTCCAACCACTCGCGTGGTAGTTGATCTGGAACATGCCGTCCGCTACGACCTCAATCCGTCCGCTGATGGCAAGCTGGTATTGACGCTTTATACTCAGCCAGCGACCGCTGCGGTCAATGCCAACGCTCCCCAGATTGCGCCGACCAAGATTGCGCCGACAGAGAACGTTGCCCCGGCGGCAGCGACCGTGACCAGCGATTTTGTATTCGTCGAACCTACTTACGAAGCCAAGAAGACTGCTCCAGAAGCGGCGTCGGAACCTGCCCAGCGTAGTCAGGAAGCGGCGGCAAAGTTTGCTGACAAGACCGCTGCGGAACTTCTGCCTGCCGCGGTAAACGCGACGCAGGTTTCGCAAAGCACTTCTTCGGCCTCCGCGATTCAACCTGCGGTAAATCTTGCCGCCGAGCAAAAAGCCCAGGCTGGACAGCAACCCGCTAACGTCGGTCCGAAATATACTGGGGAGCCCATCTCCGTCAATTTGAAAGATGTCGATTTGAAAGACTTCTTCCGGCTGATCCACGAAATCAGCGGCTTGAATGTGGTGCTCGATCCGAATGTGCACGGTACTCTGACCATCGTTCTCGACGACGTGCCGTGGGACCAGGCGCTCGACATCGTACTCAAGAACAATGACCTCGCCCGGGAACTCGAAGGCAACGTCCTGCGCGTGGCCACGGTGGACACACTGAAAAAGGAAGCGGATAACCGCCGCGCTCAAGTGGAAGCGGAAGCTTTGGCCGTGGATAAAGTTTCGGTCACACGATTCCTTAGCTATGCCCATGCCAAAGACGTGATTGTAACGGTAAAGAAATTCCTCTCAGTGCGCGGCGATGTGGTCGCGGACGAGCGCACCAACGCTGTGATCGTCAACGATATTCCAAAGACTCTTCCCGTGATCGATCGTCTGCTCTCGCAGCTTGATCGCAAAACGCAGGAGGTTGAGATTGAAGCGCGCGTAGTGGCGGCGACCCGTCAGTTTGCCCGCGACATTGGTACGCAATTTGGCTTTGGCTGGGGTAATGGCCACAGTGCCATCGGCGGCGCCTCCGCGGCCGGTAGCTCGCCTACCACGGTGAACACCTTGACACCGGGTTACATTACGGTGCCAGGTACCGGATCCAGCTCGGGAAGCTCCATTCCGTTGTTCTCTAATCTGGGCTCGACCGCGCCCACCAGCGGGTTGACCTTGCTGAATGCCAGCAACACGGTGCGCATCGATGCCGTTCTCACGATGGCTGAGTCGCGCGGACTCTTAAAAGTTCTATCCCGGCCGCGGGTGGTAACGCAGAATAATATTCAAGCCCTGGTGAGACAGGGCGTGCGCGTTCCCATCGTGACCCAGGCGCAGTTGGGCGGTCCTCCAACCGTGACCTACATAGATGCCTTCCTGCGGTTGACGGTTACTCCGCAGATCACTTCGGAGAACACCATCTTCCTGAACGTGGACGTGGAAAACACGACGCCAAACTTCGGCCAGGAAATTCAGGGCAACCCGGAACTGATTACGCAGCAGGCGACCACGCAAGTCTTGGTCACCGACGGTGGCACGGTGGTGATCGGCGGCGTCATCCAAACCCAGAACTCGATCAACATCAACCAGGTGCCCGTACTCGGCAACCTTCCAATCCTGGGCAACTTGTTCAAGCACACTCAGGTGAACACGTCGAACCAGGAACTGATCTTCTTCATCACGCCGCGAATCATTCAGACATAACGTCAGAGAGAGCAGCGTAGTTGAAGATTTAAATCCGCCGGCGCCTGAAGAACCTGTCAGGGCCGGCGGTTTTGCTTTTGGAGTCGTAGAGAGTTTGCTTGCACCGTTGTCCCTTTCTCTCGGCCTGTTAAACTCGTGAGGAATGGACTTTCTGGCACGTCAGCAACAGCTTCGGAACCAGCTCCCTGCTAACCGCGTCGATGCGCTGCTGATCAGCCATCTCCCCAACATCCGCTATCTCTGCGGTTTCACCGGTAGCGCAGGTCTCCTTCTGGTCGATGAAACACGGAGTTTCTTCTTCACAGACGTTCGCTACGATACGCAAAGTCGCGAAGAAGTGAAGGGCGCGAAAGTGGTTATCGCGCCCAAGGCGGTTTTGAGCGCGCTGGCCGAGTCGCTTGGCCGACGCAAAAAGCGACGTAAAGGATGGACAATCGCTATTGAATCCGAGCATCTGACCGTGGCAGAAAAAAAGAAGCTGGCGGAGGCGCTGCCGACCGGATTTCGTCTTCGGGATTCCATCTTTCTCGTTGAGAAGGCGCGCATGGCAAAGGACGACGACGAACTGGCGCTGATCCGCTCGGCAGTACAGTTGGGAGCCACGTTGTTCGACCGCGTCCTGGAAGTATTGAAACCAGGGATCAAGGAATCCGAAGTGGCGGCGGAGATGGAGTATGCCGCCCGCCGGGCGGGGGCGGAGGAAATGTCGTTCCCTACGATCATCGCCTCCGGGGCCAGATCCGCATTGCCTCATGGCCGGGCGACCGACCAAGTCATCGCGCCCGATGGATTCGTGGTCTGCGACTTCGGTGTTATACTCGCTGGTTATTGTTCGGATCAGACCCGCACTGTATGGGTGGGCAAGGGCGACAAAGAAGCCCGCTCTGCATACGATGCGGTCCGGGAAGCGCAGGAAGCGGCGATCGCCGCCGTCCGTCCGGGCGCTACCGTTGGAGACGTCGACGCGGCGGCCCGCAAGGTATTGCGCAAGGCTGGATTGGCGCGTTATTTTACCCATTCCACTGGCCACGGCGTAGGCCTTGAGATCCACGAGGCGCCCAGGGTTGCGGCAGCTCAAACGGAAGTGCTCACGCCCGGCATGGTCATTACCATTGAGCCCGGAGTATACTTCCCCGGGAAATGGGGCATCAGGATCGAAGATATGGTCGCCGTCAATGAGGGCGGCTGTGAAGTTTTGACTCCAACCCGTAAGGATTTTCTAGCGGTGTAGTTCGTGGATCTTAGGTGTTAGGTCCTGGGCCTAAGGCCACCGATAGTACGAAGCGCATGCGGTCGGATAACACCTAGAATTAAAGGGCCTGACACCTAACACCTGATACTAAGACCTGACTCGCAGTCCCACCATACGCGAATGAATCATAAAGAGCTGAAGGAACTCATAGAGTTCTTAATCGAAAAGGATATTGCCGAGTTCGAATTGGAGCGCGGCGATGTCAAGGTGAAGATCAAGCGGGCCGGGGAGCGCACGGTTGTGCAAACGCACCCTGAGATGCCATACGTGGCAGTAACTGTGCCCCAGTCGGCGTCGCCTGCGGTGACACCTGCTGCCGCGGCGCCGCCAGCGCCAGTTGCCCCTGCGCCGGAAAACCTGCACATAGTGAAGTCTCCCATCGTTGGTACGCTGTACGAGGCGCCTTCTCCGGGAGCTCCGCCATTCGTCAAGCTAGGAGACATGGTTGAGGTGGGCCAGGTGTTGTGCATTGTTGAGGCCATGAAGCTACTGAACGAGATTGAATCGGACGTGGCCGGCGAGATCGTGAAAAAGATGGGCACGAACGGCCAGCCGATCGAATACGGCCAGGAGCTGTTCGCCATAAGGCCAAAGAAGTGAAGCCGAGGTTTGCGTGGAGATGGAGCGGGCCCCGGTGTTCATTCGGCTTCTTTCAAGTCAATCCAGTTTTCAACCCGACTATTCCAGTTGAACATTCAGGAGCTGAAAGCTGACGGCTAAGGGCTGAAAGCTGATTCATGTTTAAGAAAATTCTCATTGCGAATCGCGGAGAAATTGCCTTGCGCGTCATTTGTGCCTGCAAGGAGCTGGGCATCCGCACCGTAGCAATCTACAGCGAGGCTGATCGGCATTCGTTGCCGGTTCGCTTTGCAGACGAAGCCATCTGCATCGGGCCGCCGCAACTGGCCCTGAGCTACTTGAATATTCCAGCGGTAATCAGCGCAGCGGAAATCGCCAACGTGGACGCGGTGCATCCCGGTTATGGATTGCTGGCGGAAAACGCCAACTTCGCCGAGGTATGCGAGACCAGCGGGATCAAGTTCATCGGTCCACTGCCTGACGTAATGCGGCTGATGGGAGAAAAAGAAAAAGCGCGTGCCGCCATGAAACGGGCGGGCGTGCCCATCCTGCCCGGCTCGGATGGAATTATCGCCTCGGAAGGCGAAGCTATCGAGTGGGCGCGGCAGGTGGGTTTTCCGGTAATTATGAAGGCTTCCGCGGGTGGCGGCGGCCGCGGTATGCGCATTGTCCGCAACGAAGAAGAATTGCCCGGACTATTCAAGACGGCGCAGGCGGAGGCCGCGGGCGCCTTTGGCAACGGCGATCTCTACATGGAAAAGTATGTCGAACATCCGCGGCATATCGAGTTTCAGGTTTTGGCGGATGAACACGGCAATGTGGTGAGTCTGGGCGAACGCGAGTGCTCCATTCAGCGGCGTCACCAGAAATTGCTGGAAGAGTCGCCCTCGACCCAGGTGACACCGGAATTGCGTGATCAGATCGGTGGAGTGTTGTGCAAGTCGCTGGCCCAGATCGGATACACCAATGCCGGCACCATCGAGTTCCTGATGGACCAGAACCGCCAGCTGCACTTCATCGAGATGAATACGCGTATTCAGGTCGAGCATCCGGTAACAGAAATGGTGACGGATGTGGACCTGGTAAAGGGACAGATCATGATCGCGGCGGGCGCTAAAATGTCGGAAGTTCTGCAGGGTCCGATCGTTCATCGCGGACACGCCATTGAGTGCCGTATCAATGCCGAGCATCCGGAGAAGTTCACGCCATCGGCGGGAAAAATTACAGCCTTTCACCCGCCCGGAGGTACTGGCGTGCGCGTAGATACGGCCGCCTACACCGAAGGTGTGATTCCACCTTATTATGATTCGCTGATCGCCAAATTGATTGTTCACGGCAAGGACCGGGGCGAGGCCATTTCGCGAATGACTCGGGCTTTGGAGATGTTCATCATCGAGGGCGTATACACGACGATACCGCTGCACCGGAAGATTCTTGCCGATCCGGATTTCCGTGCTGGCAACTTCGATACCGGGTTCATCGAGCGCTTTCTGAAGAAGAATAGCGAGTGACGGCGAGCATCTGGTTCCACGACTCGAGGGCCGCCCGGTGGTCCTAGAGTACAATCCTGCTGCTATAGCTCAGACATCCAAGGAAATGGAGGTGGTCAAATGGACTGTCGTCTCCTATGGGTTATCGCCGGGGTTGGGTCTGTTGGTTTGGTCGGTGTCTTTTGGAGAATGAAGGACGGTTTCGGGCCATTCAATCTGCGTGCAGTCGGCATTGTTCTCATCGCAACGTTCGCGTCCCTTCTCGCACTGCGTGACGGCGGGACTTTAACGGCGACAATGGGAATCCTCGGTGCTATTGCAGGTTATCTCTTCGGCATCAAGGACGCATAGTCCTTAATCGGATTTGCATTCAACTGCGGGGAAGGGTGCTTATAGGCGCTCCAGCTCAAAAGGGTTGCCCGGTCAACTTTTCATGAGCTTGACTAAAGCACTTCAGGCACAATAGACCAGACCACAAAAGGTCCGTAGGGGGTTCCTCACCTATCCATTTGACCCACTCTGCGCTTTTGAAGAATTTCTTGCAACGAAAGCAGGGATACGAGCCTATTATGTGGAAGAAAAATTTAACAAATGTGAGACGCAGTGGCGGCTTCTTCCTGCTCATCAGATGTTCAATCTGCCCTTCGCGTGCGCGGTGGGGATTGTAGCACGGGACCTAGCTTGAGTTAGGAGCGTTTCTAAATGCCAACTGCCGAAGAATTCAAGGCTGAGTTGCACAGGATGATGCTGGAAGCGGTCAAGGCCGGCGAGGGGGTCGTTGACATCAACGCTGGCGAACTTCACCGACGTGTTGGTAATTACCCAGACTCCAACGAGCATCGAATGCCTGTGTGCTGTGACGTGATGAAGGCCGCCATTGCGCCAGATGTGGGTGATAGAGTCTTGCAGGAGCCTCCCAGCGGTCAAGGTGCAAGTCTGACAATACGATATGTGCTGCCGCGGCAGGCCTAGGTTCGCACGGAAACTCACTAACGCAGACTATGATTCAGCTGCCCCGCCTTTACCCGATTGTAGATGCTTCCTGTTTTTCATCAACCGATGCCTTGGCAACCCTTGCCGATCAGTTGATCGCCGCCGGCTGCACTCTGCTGCAATACCGTAACAAAAGCGGAAATGCGCGCGTGATGTTGGATCAGGCGCGCGAACTGAAGCATCGGCTCGGCAGCCGGGCCAAACTTATCGTGAACGATCGCGCCGATCTCGCACTGATCGCGGAGTTTGACGGCGCGCATGTCGGGCAGGAGGATCTCTTGCCTGAATCGGTGCGACGCATTATCGGATCGAACTGCTGGCTCGGGGTTTCCACTCACAATCCTGAGCAACTGCAGGAGGCAGATCAAACTTCGGCAGATTATCTTGCTATCGGCCCGGTGTTCTCAACCTCGAGTAAAGATAGGCCTGACCCGGTGGTCGGCCTTGACGGCGTGCGCCGGGCGCGGCAGTTGACCCGAAGGCCTCTGGTCGCGATCGGAGGGATTACGCGAGCCAATGCGGCCTCGGTCATCGAAGCGGGCGCCGATTCCGTGGCCGTGATCGCCGATCTGCTACGCGAGCCGCGAAAATCAGCAGAGGAATTTTTTCGCGTCTTGAGGTAAAGTCAATTCAACCCTGACTAGCCTGTGGCCGTACGGCACGCCGTGGGCAGGCTTCGAGGAGGGTTCCTGAGCACACCGACAACGCAACCCGCCGCGGTTAGCGACTGGAAAGTCAAAAGTCATCAAGATCAGGAACTGGTCAAAGGCCTGGGCCTGACCAGTGCCACGATGCTGGTCATGGGCTCGATGATCGGCTCCGGCATCTTTATTGTTTCGGCGGAGATTGCCCGCGAAGTCGATTCGCCCGCTCTCCTGATCGGGGCCTGGCTTGTCGCCGGCTTCATGACCATTGTCGCCGCGCTCAGCTATGGCGAACTGGCCGCGATGATGCCGCATGCCGGCGGCCAGTACGTTTATCTCCGCGAAGCGCTCGGGCCCCTGTGGGGCTTTCTCTACGGCTGGACTCTTTTTCTGGTGATCCAGACCGGCACGATTGCCGCGGTGGGCGTGGCTTTCGGCAAATTCCTTGGAGTTTTCCTTCCTGCAATTTCGTCTTCGCGCTGGTTGTTGCATCTCTGGAAAGTCCCGCCGATTCGCATCGGCCCCATGGTTTTGGGAAATATGGATGTCGGCATCAACACCCAGAATCTGGTCGCGGTGCTGCTGGTCGTCTTTCTGTCGGTAGTAAATATTTTTGGATTGAAAACCGGAGCGCTGATCCAGAATGTTTTCACTGCGGCGAAAGTTTCCGCTCTGCTGGCGCTGGCGTTTTTCGGCCTGGCGCTGGGACGAAATGCGCAAGCGCTTGCCGCCAACTTCGGTGGGCATTTCTGGCACAACGCGGGACTGGGCGCGCAGCACGCCGTTCAGGTCGGAATCGGGGGACCGATCGTGATGGTCGGCACTCTGACCATTCTCGCCGTGGCGCAGGTGGGATCTCTGTTTTCCGCCGATGCCTGGAACAATGTGACTTTCACTGCCGGGGAGGTAAAAAATCCCAGCCGTAATCTGCCGCTGTCGCTGGCACTCGGCACTGGCGTGGTAATCGCGCTCTACATTGCCTGCAATTTTGTTTATATAAGTGTCCTGCCGCTCGAGGGTATTCCGAACGGCGCGACCATTCTCGAGCGCGGCATTAAGTTTGCATCTGAGGAGCGCGTGGGAACCGCCGTGATGACGCAGATGCTCGGTTCTATCGGAGGGTTTTTGATGGCGGCAGCCATCATGATTTCCGGCTTCGGGTGCAACAACGGCTTGATTCTCTCCGGGGCGCGCGTCTACTACGCGATGGCGAAAGATGGCCTGTTTTTCCGCAGCGTGGCCAAACTGCATCCTACCTACAAAACACCGGCGGTCTCGCTGATGGTGCAGATGGTGTGGACTTGCGTGCTCTGCATCTCCGGCAGCTACGGACAGCTTCTCGACTACATTATTTTTGCCGTGCTCGTCTTTTATATTTTGACGATCGTCGGATTGTTCGTGCTGCGGCGCACGCGTCCTGACGCTCCGCGGCCTTACCGGGCGTTCGGCTATCCCGTCCTGCCCGCGATTTATATTGGGATGGCTTTATTTATCGATATCGTACTATTGCGCTACAAGCCGCAGTTCACGTGGCCGGGGCTGATTGTTGTTCTACTGGGTATCCCGGTATATTACGCGTGGTCGAAAACAGCGGAGGCTAAATGAGCACAAGTGTCGCACCCCCAGGAGAAACCAAACGAATGGCAAATCTGTTTGCAACCAAGCCACTGAACCTGCTCATGGAAGAATCCCGCGAGACGGGTGAACACAGCCTCAAGCGCACGCTGGGAGTCTTCCAACTCACAGCGTTGGGTGTGGGCGCAGTTATCGGGGCAGGAATCTTTGTAATGGTCGGCTTGGGCGCGCAGTATGCCGGCCCGGCACTCACGTTGTCGTTCGTTCTGTCTGGTTTGGGATGCGCATTCGCTGGGTTGTGCTATGCCGAGTTCGCGGCCATGATTCCGCTGGCCGGCAGTGCTTACACCTACGCGTACGCTACGCTCGGCGAGTTGCTGGCCTGGATCATCGGCTGGGACCTTACGCTGGAATATGCCATGGGCGCCAGCGCAGTGTCGTCTGGCTGGTCAAACCACTTCATCGAACTGCTAAGAATCTTTCACGTCCGGATACCGCTGTGGCTGGCCTACGACCACTGGACGGCGTTGAAGACCGCCGAAAATATGATCGCGCGCCAGATGGCTCAGGCTGCCGATCCGTCATTGGTAGCGGGATCGCAGACATTTCTCGATAAAGTGAGCGCAATTGTGAGCGCCCAGTCGCCCGAATTGCTGCAGCGCGCGCATGATCTGTTGGGAGCGCCGCATCTGTTTGGCATGGAGGTCGGGCTCAACCTTCCTGCGTTTATCATCGCGCTCATCATCACCGCGATTCTCGTCGTCGGCATTAAAGAGAGCGCAAGTTTCAATACCGGCATCGTCGTTATTAAGGTTTCGGTTGTCCTGTTTGTGATCGCGCTTGGCGCTCGTTACATCAACGCCAGCAACTGGGGTACAGATTGGCACTCCTACGCACCCAACGGTTTGGCCGGAATTGGAGCCGGCGCAGCCTACATATTTTTTGCCTACATTGGTTTTGATGCGGTTTCCACCACGGCGCAGGAAGCCAAAAATCCGCAGCGGGATTTGCCCATCGGCATGATAGCTTCGCTCGCGATCTGCACGGTTCTATATATTGCCGTGGCCGGCGTGCTTACGGGAATGGTGCACTGGCAGCAGATCAATATTGAAGCTCCGGTTGCCCGCGCATTTCTTGATCGCGGCCTTACCACTGCCTCGCACATCATCACGCTGGGCGCGCTCGCCGGGCTGACCAGCGTAATGCTGGTGATGTTGTTGGGCCAGACGCGAGTGCTCTACTCCATGGCTAGTGACGGATTGTTGCCCAAGAAGTTCTTTGCGGATGTTCATCCCAAGTTTCGCACTCCCTGGAAGAACACCATCCTCGTAGGCATCTTAGCAGCGGTTGTGGGTAGCCTGACTCCCATCGACGACATCGGAAGGATGGTGAACATTGGCACGCTGCTGGCATTCGTAATCGTGTCCGTCTCGGTGATGGTTTTGCGCTATACCAATCCCAAGCAACCGCGGCCTTTCCGCACCCCGTGGGTGCCGTTCATTCCAATCCTCGGCGTAGTCTCGAACGGTTACATGATGTACAAGCTCGGCTGGGTCAACTGGGCGCGGCTGATTATCTGGCTGGTCATCGGCCTGGTGGTTTACTTCACCTACAGCGTGAAGCACAGCCGCGTGCAGGCACTACAGTCGAAGGGCAGTAGCCAGTGATCAGTGGCCAGTGGCCAGTAAGATTGACGGGCTCTCCGCACACCGCGGAGGGCTCTTTTGTTTTATAGTTCAGTCGTTGGCCATTGGCCGCTCGTCGTTCACACCGACGCGTTCGCGCGTACAGCCATTGCTAAGGACCAACGACCAACGACCAGCGACAGCCGTCATGAAAATCGTCACCGCAGAAGAAATGCGAGCCATCGACCGCGCCACCAGCCAGCGCTTCGGCGTGCCTTCGCTCACGCTGATGGAAAATGCCGGCACGGCTGTGGCCGATTACGCACTCGCTCACTATGCGACGGCGCAACGCATCCTCATTTTTAGCGGCAAGGGGAATAACGGCGGCGATGGCTTCGTGGCGGCGCAGCGGCTGCATGAGAAGGGGAAGACCGTCCAGGTGATTTTGCTGGCGAAGGCCGCCGACCTGCGAGGCGACGCCGCAATTATGTTTGCCAAACTCCCGATCTCTGCTGTCTCTTTATCTTCCAGCGAGGGACTGAAAACTGAACGCGCCCAGTCGTTGCTGCAAGCGGATCTGTATCTCGATGCCGTGCTGGGCACGGGTTTCAAGCCTCCAGTCAGCGGACTCTACGCCGACGCCATCGCAATCATGAACGCCAGCCAAGTTCCCGTAATTGCCGTGGACATCCCTTCTGGCGCAGACGCGGATGCGATCCATCCGCAGAGCGGGACGATCGCTCGCGCAGATGCGATTGTCACTTTTACCGCGCCACGTCCGGCCCACGTGTTCGCTTCATTGACGACAGGGCCAACGGTCGTCGCGGAGATTGGATCTCCGGAAGAAGCAATTATCTCGGCCCTGCACTTGAATGTGATTGCAGCGCGCGATGTTGCGCCCCTGATTGCGCCGCGTCCGGCGGAATCGAATAAAGGAAGCTACGGGCACGTGCTCGCAATCGGAGGTTCGATTGGAAAGGCCGGAGCCGCGGCGATGGCAGGAGTGGCCGTATTACGTGCGGGCGCGGGCCTTTCAACCGTCGCGACACCGAAGTCGGTACTGGGAACCGTGGCCGGCTTTCATCCCGAGTTGATGACCGAACCTTTGTCCGAAACAGAGGCCGGTACGATCGCGACCAATGCGCAAAATCGAATTCTGGAACTGGCAAAAGGGAAGAGCGTGCTCGCGATCGGACCGGGAATTTCGCGGCACTCGGAGACCACTGAACTGATTCAGAGCCTGGTTGCAATGCTGCAAATTCCCCTTGTCTTGGATGCCGACGGCCTGAATGCATTCGAGGGCCGCACCAAGAAGCTGAATGGCAAAGGCCGCACTCTGGTAATCACTCCGCACCCCGGCGAAATGGCGCGTCTCGTAGGATGCACTGTCGCCGACGTGCAGAAAGATCGCTTGGGAACCGCCCGAAAATTCGCCCGCGAACACGAGTTGATCGTCGTGCTCAAAGGCCATCGCACCCTGGTAGTTCAGCCCGACGGCGAAGCCTGGGTGAATGCCACGGGCAATGCCGGCATGGCCACGGGCGGCACTGGAGACATCCTGACCGGCATGGTCGCGGGCATGATCGCGCAGAATCCCAAACAGGCTTTCAAGGCGGTATTGACAGCAGTGCATCTACACGGACTCGCCGGCGACGTAATCCGTGAAAAAGTTGGCGAATACTCGTTGGTAGCCACCGATCTTCTGCTGGGACTTCCCGAAGCTTTTCGGCGCACACGGGAAGCGGCTCAGCAGAAGTTAGTTAGTTGGAGCGGCTGAACGCACGTCATCATCTCGACGCTGGCAGCCGAATCGTTTTTCCCGAAGCTGCGGAACGCCGCGCAGCATCTAGAATTTCGGTTACCGTGAGATTGATTTCGAGCGATGACGGCCCGTCGGGTTTCATTCCATTCACGACGACTGCTCTCAAATAAGATAACGAGTTATCGTAAGGGGCCGGCAATGGTTTGGCCGCGATTTGTTCTTCCCCGCGGTCTTGTCCGCCGCCTCCGGCGTATCGAA
>JGI12695J13573_1000044_pt1 | contig 19284 bp, 16 predicted proteins | sample BlaSpr_A8_OM2_M3_FD_13573 | JGI IMG/M metagenome (IMG submission 13573) | reverse complement strand
GGCTACAAGGTCGTTCTCACTGCGGGCCAGGCGCGTACCTTCCACTGCAAGATTATGAATAAATTCGACCTGGCGGCCGTCCGCCTCAACGGATTTGACATCGAGGAAATGCGAAAGTTCGAACACCAGGAAACGTGATCCGCCTCGCTTTACCTCCAGCTCCAGGCTGACCGCAGCATCCAGCTCTTTGGGTGGCTTTACGTGCGCATCGATAACATAACGCCGCACCAGCACTGGGTCTTGGTACGATCCGGTTTCGGGCGGCAGCGTTTCAGGAATGTCCTTTTCCGCCGCCCGGCTGGGTGCAGCATTCGCAGTCGAAAACGAAGTCCATACATCGTAAAACACACCTCCGTTATCTGTTCTCTTGGCTTGTCCGGCTTCCACCTGCTCCGCGGCCGTCGAATCGAAAAAAACATCGAAGACGCCAAGCGTATTTCCCTGCAGACGGGCATGCAATAAACGATCTTCGGGATCCAGGGTCCTGGTGATTGCAAGTCCGTCGGTTCCTCCTGAAATGGGTAGCATCTCAGTGAAACTTGCCAGCAATCGCATGCCGTCCTCTTGGGCCAGGTTGTGGGCAGTCTGGTTCCAGCGGGTGACGAAGTCTTCAGCATCTTGAGATTGCCTGAGGCTGGATTGCAATTCGAGAGCAGTATCGTCATTAAAGCGGAGATAGGCAGTTGAAAAACGCTCTTCCAAAACCGCCATTCCGGTAAACAGGCTCATCGACCTTCGTTCCACATCGTCAGGCGGGACGAGCAATAATTCTCCATCGCCTTCAAAGAACGCACCCGTAATTCTGCCCAGAACGTCTTTGGTGAACGAAATGTTTCCGTCCTCAAGAGTGATATGGATCGAGGCTCGGTCCAGAGATGCGCCACGCACTCGGAATACGCGGCTGGCATCGAGGTCGACCGAGCTAAGCTGAAGGTAAAGAGCTTCGGCTGGCCCGGCTTGTCGCGCCTGTGGGGAGAGGGACGCATCTTGCGCAGGCAGAGACGGCGACCCGCCCAAACACACGGCCAGCGCCATACTCCAATTCCGCAATGCTCTCAGCACTTTGGTCACGTGGGTTTGCCACCCTACCGTTGCTAGAATGCGCTTGAATGCGGCTTCGTGTCACTCATTTAGCAGTCATTTATATGATGCTCGCTTGCGCGGCGGCATCAGGTGACACCATCCATTTAAAGAACGGCCGCACCATCCTCGCCGACCATGTCCGCGAGCAGGGTAATCGCTGCGAATACGATATCGGCGACGACACCTACGCCATCCCGAAAAGTTCGGTGGAGCGCATCGAGGCGGGTGGCATGCCCGTAGCTGCGGTATCGGACCCCCGCAATCTTTCCGGCGATCTTCCTGTATTTAAGCCAGTAGACAGTTTCGCGAACGAAGGTGACTTGCCCAAGATCATTATCAAGGACGGCAAGGTTGACCGCGACGCCGTATCGAAGCTCGAAGGAGTAGGCAATCCCGAATTGAGCGCGACTGCAGCCTTTATCGCCGGCAAGTTCGAGTTCGAACACGGGAATATCGGTGAGGCGCGGCGCTACTTCGATAGTGCGCTCGGCTTTCAACCGGGAAATGCAACCGTCCTTACCTATTATGCGGCGCTCCTGGCGCGCACCGGCGAGGCTTCGCGTGCACTCACTTACGCCCAGCGTGCTACGCGCGCCGCGCCCGAATCAGCTGACGCTTACGCTGTGCTGGGCTACGCGCAACAGGCCTCCGACCGCACCAAGGACGCGATCGCTTCCTGGCAGCATTCCCTGGAATTGCGCCCTGATCCTGCGATTCAGAAATATCTGGCGAAAGCCGAACGCGAGCAGAATGCCGAAACTGACTTCACCCAGCGCGAGAGCAGCCATTTCGTTCTTCATTATGAGGGAAAGCAGTCCTCGGAAGCATTCCGCGGACAAATCCTGGCGGCGCTCGAGGCGGACTACGACGACCTGTCTCGAACTCTGGGCACGCCACCGCGCGACAATATTCTCGTTACGCTTTACACGGAACAAGCTTTCTTTGACGTCACGCGCGCTCCTTCGTGGACCGGAGCCATCAATGATGGCAAATTGCGCATCCCCGTCAACGGTCTAGGTTCACTGACCCCTCAGCTGGCGAGGGTGCTGAAGCATGAGCTATCGCACACGTTCATCAATCAGATTTCCTCTAATCGCTGTCCGCCTTGGTTGAACGAGGGAATCGCTCAGCTTCTGGAACCGAGGTCTTTGAACGGAGAAGGACATCAGATAGCGGTGCTGTTCAAGACCCAGCAGTACATCCCGCTGAATGTGCTGGAAGGCAGTTTCCTTCGTTTCTCCGGAACGCAGGCCTACATTGCTTATGGGGAATCGTTGGCGGCCGTTTCCTACATAAACGACGCTTACGGAATCGGCGATCTGCAAAGGATTCTACAACTACTCAGCCAAGGCAGCTCGGCTGAAGCTGCGCTGCGTGCGACCATCCATTCCGATTACGGCCAACTTGAGGCCGAAGTCGGCAAGTATCTAACGGACAAGTACGGAAACTAGAACCTTCCGATTTTCCCCTGACGGACTCATTGCCTCCCGCCGGTGCTTATGCTAGGTTCGGGTGGTAGTTTGTATCCATGTGTGCTCTCTTTAAGTCCCGTGTTCTCGAGCCTCCTCCGCCGGTGGAGCCGGTAGCAAACGGCTTTCCTAAGGTTGACGGCGCTGAGATAGCTGCCACCACCTACGGAAAACGAGTCGCCGGAGATTTCTACGATTCTTTGCGGGTAGGGCCGGAACGGATCCTGTTTGGCCTGCTCGATGTTGCCGGACGGCGTGAAACCAATCAGCTCATGCTTTCGACGGCGCAGAATATATTCCGTTCTCGCGGTGCCGAGCTGTTTGCTCAAGACGATATTAACGAATCCGAAGCCATGGTCGCACTTTGTCTGCAACTCAATCGCGGGCTAATGGAAGCCGCTGCGGGAGTTCACCCATGTCCGGCATTTCTGGGGTGCTATCACGAGAGACTTGGCACTCTCTGCTACACCAATGCGGGACACACCCCAGGGCTGCTTCGCGACAACACTGGCATTGTCGAACTCGCGTCGACTGGACTGCCACTGGGTCTTTTCTCGCACGCTACGTGTGAGGCTCCCACGGTGGCTTTGCAAAAAGGGGCAGTGCTGCTACTGGTTTCGCGAGGGGTAGTCGAAGGTAAGTGCAAAGATGCTAAGAGCGAGGATGAGGAATTTGGATTGGAACGGGTGAACGAGCGATTGCAAAGCGAAGCGGCGTCTAGCGCGCAGGGGATAAGCGCGTCCATTTTAAACAGCGTCGGCGAATTCACCTGCCAACCTCTCGTCCCCGACGATATGACCGCCCTGGCGTTTGTGCGCAGTGGCTAGGGCTACATCACCAAAGGTGGTCTCAGCTGGAACGTAGTAAAATACCCAAAAGGTTTTCGCCCGCGAGCACGGGGCAGCGAGGCGACCCACCAGGAATCCTATGAAGAAACTATTCTTTGTACTCGTCGGCGGTATTACTTGCCTGCCCGTGGTTTGCGCGGGGCAGGTGGTCGAAGAGATTATCGCGCGGGTGAACAACCAGATCATCACCCGCTCGGAGTTCGTGCGCAGCAAAGACCAGCTCAAGGATGACGTGAAGCAGCAGGCCCCCGCGGACGCAGATAAAGTTTATGCCGACCGCGAAAAAGATGTTCTGCGCGATCTGATCGACCAGCAACTCCTGATTGAAAAAGGCAAAGATCTCGGCATTACCGGCGATACCGACCTGATCAAGCGCCTCGATCAAATGCGCAAAGACATGAAGCTCGACACCATGGAGGAACTGGAAAAGGCTGCTACCGCACAAGGTATTTCGTATGAAGATTTCAAACAGAACATGCGGAACCAGCTCATCACGCAAAAGGTGATCGGCGAAGAAGTCGGCTCTCATCTAAGCATTCCGAAAGATGAGGAGCAGAAGTTTTACGACGAACACAAGAGTGAGATGGAGCAACCAGAGTCGATAAAACTCAGCGAGATTCTGGTAGCTCCGCACGTTGTGCCTGCACAGAAACCGGCCGCCGATAAAGCAGCCGAAAAACCGGCTCTGATCGGGGCACCCGATTCTTCCCCGTCAAGCGATGCAGCCAAGACGCAAGACATGTCCCCTGAAGCCGCTAAACAAGCGCAAGAGGCGGCAGCGCTGGCTGCAGCCGAAGCCAAAGCCAACGACTTGCTCAAGCAGATTCGGGCGGGAGCGAGCTTCGAAGATATTGCGAAGAAGAATTCTGACGGTCCCTCAGCAGCGCAGGGCGGTGATTTGGGAGGCTTTAAGCGAGGCACGCTGGCCAAGGAACTGGAAGACAGAACCTTTGCCATGAAGACTGGCGAGGTTACGGAGGTGATCCGCACCAAGCAGGGCTACGTGATTTTGAAGGTCACCAGCCATCAGATGGCGGGGATTCCTCCGCTGAAAGATATTGAGCCCAAGATTCAGGATGCGCTCTATTATCAGAAGCTGCAGCCTGCGCTGCGTGCATATTTGACCAAGCTGCGCGAAGAGGCCTACATCGACATCAAGTCCGGATATATCGATTCCGGCGCCAGCCCAAACCAGACCAAGCCGATTGAAACTACCGCGGCTAAGGCCAACGACGCCAAGAATCTGAAAAAGAAGAAAAAGAAAGTTCTGGGCGTTCCTCTTTAAAGTTTCACTTACTCAGGACCCTCGGTCGCTAGTTACTTCCATCTTCCGTTCAGGGACGTGAAAGCGCAAAGACGTGCAGGACCGTCGCGTCACCTGCACCGCCGCTCTGTCTGACGTACAGGGAGCTTTATTTGGGGGGAACTTGGAACTGATCGTTCCTAGCCGACGATTGCCTTCTGATTTACACTGAATTATCCGAATGAAAGAGTTCTATATCTGCGACTGCAACCGCCACGAGAACAAAATCATTACCTCCAACTTTGTCGTGGTCAGCAAGCAAATTAAACCCAAAAAAACCGGCGAGCCGTACCTTGCGCTCACCCTTGGCGACCGCAGCGGGCAGCTCGACGCCAAAGTGTGGGACAACGTGGAGGAAGTGCTCAACGCCTTCGAGCAGGATGATTTTCTAAAAATCAAAGGGCTGGTTAACAAATATAAGAACCGCTTCCAGCTCACGGTTCACAAGCTGCGGAAACTTGGCGAGACGGAAATCGAGTTTTCCGATTACCTGCCCAAGACCACAAAAAACATTGACGAGCTTTGGCAGACGCTCACCGATTTCGTAGCCTCTTTCCAGAATTCTCATCTCAAATCGCTGGTGCAGGCTTTTATGGCCGATCCGGAGATCGCCGCGGCGTATCGTAACGCTCCCGCGGCCAAGACGTTGCACCATGCCTACATCGGCGGTCTGCTCGATCACGTAGTCTCGCTTTTTCGTTCCTGTGATCTGGTGAGCAGAAATTATCCCCAGGTCAATCGTGACCTGCTGCTGACCGGAGCTTTTCTTCACGACATCGGCAAGATCCACGAACTGGCCTACAACCGCTCATTTTCCTACACCACGCGCGGGCAGCTCTTAGGCCACATGATCATTGAACTCGAGATGCTGCAGGCGAAACTTGCGTTGCTTCCGGCGTTCCCTGCCGAACTGAAAACTCTGCTCGAACATCTCATCATCAGCCACCACGGGGAGTACGAATTCGGCTCGCCGAAATTACCCATGTTTCCCGAGGCGCTTCTGCTGCACTACATGGATGACCTGGATTCAAAGATGGAAGCCATGCGCGCACAGTTTGAGCGCGAGGCCGATCTGGAGAGCCCATGGACGAGCTACAACGCTTCGCTCGGCCGTTCCTTGCTAAATAGCGCAAAGTTTCTTTCGCCTAAATCCACTCCGGCGGAGGCTTCCACCCCTGCAGTTGAAAATGAGGCGGAAGACACTTATGAAACCGCCGAACAAACGCCTCCTCTGGCGAGTTTCAAGCCTTGATCTTTGTTATGAAAACATTCTCTCCATCTTGCTCTTCATGATCGGTCATTGCCATATCTCGTATCTTGAGTGATTGCATACGCCATAGTCGCCAAGGCGGGAGTTTGTCATTCCAATATGCTGGACTTCAAGCGCTTCGAGATTATTACCTTTGATTGTTACGGCACCCTGATTAACTGGGAAGATGGAATCCTCCGCTGCTTGCACCAAATTCTTGCGGCGCATCGTAAGCAAGCCGACGATGCCGAGATCCTTCAACTTTACGGTGACTTCGAGGCCCACGCCGAACAGGGAACGTATCGCTGCTATCGGGATGTCCTTCAGTCGGTCGTAAAACAATTTGGGGAGCACTTCAAATTTGTGCCCACGGAACTCGAGGTGCGGTCGCTTCCCGAATCGCTGTCAAGTTGGAAACCGTGGCCGGACACGGTGAGCGCGCTTCAAGAACTTCAACGACGCTTTCGCCTGGCAATTATTTCCAATGTGGATGACGATCTTTTCGCTTCCACTCGACCGCAGCTAGGGGTGACATTTGATCAGGTCATCACAGCTCAACAAGCGCAAGCCTACAAGCCGTCGTTGAAGATTTTTAACCTGGCACTGAGCCGCATTGGCGCTCCCGCGGAGCGCATCCTGCATGTCGGACAGAGCATTTACCACGACGTCATTCCCGCGCAATCGCTTGGCATGGCAACGGTATGGGTGAACCGTCCCTCTTTAAGAGCTGGAGCAGGAGCTGTGAAGGCAGCTGAAGGCCGTCCGGACTTAGAAGTCTCCAGCCTGGCGGAGCTTGCCCTCGCCGCCGGGCGCCGCTGAACCTAGAAATTTACCGGAACCTTAACGATATTTTTTTGGATCGCCCACATCACCAATTCTGCTTTGTTGTGGATGCCAAGTTTCCGCATCAGGTTGAATTTGTGGGCGTCTACGGTCTTACCGCTCAGTCCCAGGATCTCTGCCGCAGCACGCACCGTTTTGCCTTCCGCTAATAGCTTTAACACCTCTTGCTCACGAACGGTCAGGGCCCTTTCTTGCTTAATTAGTGCCGTGGGTGAGCTTGGGAGTTCCTGGCCTGTAGCTACTTCGTGATCATTTCTCCGGGACGCATGTGTGTGCCGTATCATCCTCAACAGTTCTTCAGCCGAAGCCTGGTTCTGTGAGCTAAAAAATACTACTTTGGTGAACGAAGATTCGCGGCTTATCAGGCGTTCAGCTTCGTCCGGTGGCAGCCCAAAGGTCACGACGTCCGCGACTACTACATCCGGACGTAGCTCATGAACTTTGCGCAAACATTCTGCGGCATTGCGAGCCTCGCTGACGACCTCGATGTCAGGCTCATCTTCCAGGATACGGCGCAAGCCTTGACGCAATAGCACGTGGTCGTAAGCCAGCCCGCAACGAATCTTGCGGGGTAGAAAAAATGTGTTCGTTATCTCTGTCTGTAGGGGCACACTTGTCCTTCATTGACCAGAAAAGTTGCGAAATGACGCGAGCGGAGGGTGGAACTCAAACCGCAAAATGTAAATGTTTGACTGATTGTAGCAATCATTTGCGTTTGTGGTCCGAAAAAAAGGCTCGGCAAAACTTTTTAGGAGTTATTCACCGTTTAACTTTCTTGTTCTTTCGTTTGAAAACTCCAAGAGAGACGTGGCATCAGGTAGAATCGAGCACTCATGCTGCGTTATTTCACAGCCGGTGAATCTCACGGCGAAGCGCTCATCGCCTTCGTGTCAGGGCTGCCTGCCGGGTTGAAAGTGGACCAGGCATTCCTCGATCGCGAACTCTGGCGCCGGCAACAAGGGTACGGACGTGGCGGACGCATGAAGATCGAGCGCGATGCGGCTCACATTCTCTCCGGCGTACGTCACGGTATGACGATAGGCTCGCCGATCTCGGTACAACTGGAAAATAGAGACTGGAAAAACTGGCAAGAAGCCTTGCCGGTGGGCGCGGGTGATCCTGCCCGCCACAAGCGTGTGGCTTCTCCGCGTCCCGGACACGCCGACCTTGCGGGAGCGCTGAAATACAATTTTTCTGAAGCCCGCTATGTTCTGGAGCGTGCTTCGGCTCGAGAATCGGCGGCACGCGTTGCCGTTGGTGCGTTAGCGAAACTTTTTTTGCGCGAACTCGGCGTTGACATTCTCAGTCATGTGATCGCCGTCGGTAACGTCACGATGCAGCAAGAAGTCCGCTGGGAACAAATTCAGGCACTATACAATCAGGAAGAAATTTTGCTGAATTGTGCCGACTCGGAACAGCAACAACGAATGAAGCAGGAAGTGGATAAAGTTTTGAAGACGGGCGATTCCGTGGGAGGAGTCTTCGAAGTGGTCGCACACGGCGTGCCCCCTGGACTCGGTACTTATGCGCAGTGGGACGAGCGGCTGGATGCCTTGCTTGCCGCTGCCGTCATGTCTTTACAGGCGGTCAAGGCTGTCGAGATTGGCGCGGGCATTGCCGCTGCCGCTTCTGCGGGTTCGGCAGTTCACGATGAGATTGGCTATGGCGAGCCGACGAACTTTACCGCCTTCACGCGCGCGCGCAACAATGCGGGTGGAATCGAAGGTGGCGTTTCCAATGGCGAGGAGATCCGAGTGCGCGGATATTTGAAGCCAATTTCAACCTTGCGCCGTCCGTTAAAATCTGTCGACTTTTCTACCCGTGAGCCGGTGAGCGCGGCGTATGAGCGCTCGGATGTTTGTGTAGTCCCAGCCGCTGGAGTCGCAGCCGAGGCTATGGTTGCGCTTACTTTGGCGCGCTGTGCGCTCGAGAAATTCGGGGGCGATTCCATGGGAGAAACCTTGCGCAACTTCCAGGGCTACTGCCTGCAATTGAAGAATTACTGATGATCTACCCCATTGTGAAATTCGGAAATCCCGTTCTCGAGAAACCCTCGGAAAAAGTGACGGTCTTCGACGAAGAATTGAAGAAGCTGATCGAGGACATGTTCGAGTCGATGTATGCGGCTCGAGGAGTGGGCCTGGCAGCGCCGCAGATCGGAATTTCGCGCCGCATCGCTGTTGTGGACGTTACTTTCAAAGAAGATCCGAACGCAAAATTGGTTCTTATCAATCCCGAGATCGTCCACAAAGAAGGCCGCCACGCGCAGAGCGAAGGTTGTCTCAGTATTCCCGAATTTCGCGAGAACGTAAGCCGCGCCAAGGTGGTAACCATCCGCGCTCAAGATGTGACCGGGAAAGTTTTCGAGAAGACAGGAGATGACCTGCTGGCGCGCGCCTTCCAACACGAAACCGATCATTTGAATGGGAAGCTCTACATCAGCCACATCAGTGCGCTAAAGCGCGACTTGATCAAGCGCAAAATCCGCAAATTGGTTAGAGCTGGAGAGTGGTAGAAGATTCGTAATTGGGTAATTTTTTAATTGAGCAATTGTTGCGGAGTGTTCTGATTTCCAATTGCCAAATTACAAAATTGCCCAATTACTCAATGCCTCAACTCGTCAATCTCGTTTTTTGCGGAACCCCCCGCTTCGCAGTGCCCACGCTTGAGGCGCTTGTCGAAGCAGGATTCCATGTGCAACTCGTGGTGACGCAGCCGGACCGGCCCAAGGGGCGGGGCCTGGAAGTTGTCGCCCCGCCCATCAAAGAGTGCGCGCTAAAGTTGGAACTGCCGATCGTTCAACCCCAAAGCATCAAGAGCAACGCGGAATTTCGCGCACAACTCACCGCTCTAAAGCCCGATGCCGTAATCGTCGTCGGGTATGGGCGCATCATTCCCCAGTGGATGCTCGATCTTCCCCCGCTCGGCAATATCAACTTGCACGCCTCGCTGCTTCCGAAATATCGAGGAGCCGCGCCTATCCAGTGGGCGATTGCCAGGGGTGAATCTGTGACTGGAGTTACAACCATGAAAATTGACGCCGGCCTCGATACTGGCGACATTCTCCTGCAGCAGCAAATTTCCATCGCTCCAGACGACACCTCAGCGACGCTCGCGCCGAAGCTGGCCACTATCGGCGCCAATCTCACGGTCGAAACACTGCGAGGGTTACAAGCAGGGAGCATTCATCCGGTCAAGCAAGATGAGACTCGGGCCACCCTGGCGCCGATCCTCAAGAAAGAAAATGGTGAAATCGATTTCACTCGCCCGGCGAAAGAAATACTGAATCGCATGCGTGGTTTTGAGCCGTGGCCCGGCGCATATACAAAGTTCCGAGGAAAGAATCTGCAAGTACGGAAGGCGAGGGCGTTCGATCGAGCACTGCCTTCAGCCGAATTGAAAGTGGAAAACGATCAAATTTTCGTGGGCTGCGGCGAAAGGACGTCGGTCGAACTTCTCGAACTGCAATTGGAAGGTAAGAATCGAACTTCCGCCGCTGATTTCATTCGGGGCTATCGTATTCAATCCGGCGAGCGGCTCGGCGCGTAGATGCCGCGAATTTCTGCACCGCGACCGGCGCTTCCGTCATACTGGCTACGGTGAAATCCAAAGCCAAGAGCTCGTCGTCCCCATCAGTTTCTCCCGCTCGCGCCGCAGCCTTCGACATTCTGCTCCGCATCGAGCGCGACTCCTCGTATGCGTCCGAGCTTCTTCATTCCCGCACGTACGAGCGGCTCACGACAGTTGATCACTCGTTGGCGACAGAGTTGGTCATGGGCGTGTTGCGCTGGCGATCTCTGCTGGACTCAAGAATTGCGGAGAATTCTTCACAACCACTTTCCAAACTCGACCTTGAGATTCTGATTGCTCTTCGGCTCGCAGTTTATCAACTAAGCTGGCTCACCCGCGTTCCAGCACGTGCTGCAATCAATGAGAGCGTCGAGCTTGTTAAGCGAGCGCGAAAGCGATCAGCCGCTTCCTTCGTCAATGCGGTCTTGCGGAAGCTCGCCGCGAAAGTTAATGTGGCGCCGCCCCCGCAATCCGCGCCGGTTGTATCGGCCGAAACGCTCGCCGCCAGCAGTGCGCATCCGTTGTGGCTCGTTGACCGCTGGCTTCAAGCTTATGGGATCGACGCAGTCCGGCGCAATTGTGAATTCGATCAATCGGTTCCGGTAACTGCTATTCGTATGCGGAATCCGGAAGCGGAATCGCAACTGAAAGACGAAGGCTTCGATCTGGCCCCGGGCGCGCTGCTTTCTTCTGCCCGGCGAGTTTTGCATGGAGACATCACCAGGTCCACCGCATTTCGACAGGGCGCCGGCGTTATTCAGGACGAAGCCTCGCAACTGGTCGCAGCGCTAGTAGGAAGGGGCACAAACATTCTCGATTGTTGCGCAGCTCCGGGAGGGAAAACTGCGGCCATAGCGGATCATAATTTCGGCGCAACGATCGCTGCAGTCGAGCTTCATCCTCACCGCGCGCGTTTGTTGCGGAAACTGCTGACCGCCAACTCTTCAGCGAATGAAGGCAAGACCGGCAACATCCACGTGGTCGCCGGAGATGCGCAAAGCTTGCCTTTCACCAGCAAATTCGACCGTGTTCTCGCCGACGTTCCTTGTTCGGGTACGGGCACACTCGCGCGCAATCCGGAAATCAAATGGCGGCTCACGCCCGCGGATCTCATCGATCTGCAAGGGCGCCAGGTCGCGATACTCCGTGCGGCTATGGCGCAGCTTGCCCCAGGAGGGCGGCTGATTTATTCCACCTGCTCGTTGGAAAAAGAAGAGAACGAAGATGTTATCGAGATGGTGGTGTCGGAAGATCGAGCGTTCCGGCTCGTCGAGTGCGGCATCGAGCTACAGCGTCTAAAGCATGAAGGGGAATTGGTATGGGCCGATCCTTCTACGCTTACGCGCGGCCCCTACTTGCGTACGCTTCCGGGCACCCATCCTTGCGATGGTTTTTTTGCCGCGATCCTGGAGAAATCCAAGAACCTCACCTAACTTCGCAGTTGACCACAGCGCCCACTAGGACTTTCTGACCTGCCGGCGGCCACTGCGTAACGATGATGCTGGCTGGCGACGGTTGCTCCGACACGATCGGCGTTGGGGATGACGGCGCGTTATCGATTGCTTCGTTCGTTGACGAGGGACTGGGCGGAGCCATGCTCACCGTTCCTAATTTGAAGCCCGCATCCTGCAGCGTGCGGGTGGCACTGCCCAACGGCTGTCCAACGAAATTCGGCATTACGAACGCCGGCGCATCGGGCGCATCCGATACCAGAAGACTGGTTCTCGGAGCAGCCACTTGGTTAGCATTGGCCGGAGGGCTCTGCGCCAACACCTGGTCGGCCGCGGTCCCAGGCAATTGAATCTCAGCGATTGAAGCAACTTCGAGACCGCGGCGGCGAATGTTCAATTCTGCCGCGCGCTGACCCTCTTTCGTCACATCCGGAATAGAAACGCGTTGCGGCCCTATACTTTGCGCGACACGCACCTGCCAACCACGGCGCACCTTGGTGCCAGCGAGCGGCATCTGCGTCATGATGCGACCTTCGGGAATTGCCGGACTATAGTATTGCCGCTCCACCTCAATCTGCAGGCCAAGTCCGGCAACCGCCCGCTCCGCGTCCACAGGCGACAAGCCGATCACTGACGGTACTTGCACTTCTTGTCCGTGAATAGCAAGTCGCATCGCTGTCAGGGCCGACAGCAATGCGATGACCACCAGAGCCATTGCCAACAGCGCGAATCGGAATAAAGGTTTCATTGCATCGCTGAGATTATAGTTTGACCAATCATAAGCAGACTTCTCGCCCGGCAATGTCGGTTTAAACTCTTAATGCGTTTCATCCGTGCTCGGCGATGTGTCGGGCGTGTCGATTTTCTGCAAAACCGTGATTGGCGCCTCAGGCGCTGGTTCAAACTGCCCAGGATCTTTTCCTGCCATAGCGCTGCTCATAAAATTCATCCAGATCGGTAGCGCCGCATGTGCGCCAGTTTCCTTGGTGCCGAGAGTTTTCTTTTCGTCGAACCCCAGCCAAACGCCGCACGTCAGGGTCGGCGAGAATCCTACGAACCATGCGTCGGTAAAATCGTTGGTCGTGCCGGTTTTCCCCGCGACGGGGAAAGGCATCTTCGCGGCTGCTACTCCGGTTCCGCGCAACACCACTTCGCGTAGCATTGCCGTCATGATGCGGGCCGTGCGCGCGCTAACTACATCCTTCACTTCCGGATAATCCTCCTCCAGCACTCGTCCCTCGTAGTCCGTCACTTTCGTAATATAGCGCGGAGTAACGCGCACTCCATCATTCGGAAATACACTGTATGCCGAAGTCTGCTCCATTAGAGTGATTTCCGCCGAACCCAGCGCCACCGGCAGGTATGGCGGCAACTTTGCGGTAATTCCGAAGCGACCGGCATAATCAATCACCGTCCTGATTCCCATCTTGCTCGCCAGCTCAAGCGCCGGAATATTTCGCGACTGCGCCAGCGCGCGACGGAGTGTGATCGTACCTTCAAATTTTTCGTCGTAGTTGTGAGGAGTGTAGGGGCCGGAGCCGGTCTCGAATGTTATAGGCTCATCCGAAATCGTGTCGTCGGGACTTCCGCCGCGATCGATCACTGCGGTATAGACATAGGGTTTGAATGATGACCCGACCTGGCGCAATGCCTGAGTGGCACGATCAAACTTCGATTCGCTGAAGTCCCTCCCCCCGACCATGGCTTTGATTCCGCCGGTTGCATTGTCAATGGCAACCAGGGCTCCCTGTGCGCCGGAATCTTGCTCAAGGCTCACGCGAGCCGCCCCATTCTCAGTCAAAGTCAGGATTTTGACGTAGCAGATGTCTCCCGGATGTAGCAGGTTCTGCATCTTGCCTTGCGTCCATGCTATATCTGCCTGGCCAATAGCCGCCGAGTAACGGCCGAATTTCAGAGTCGCGATTCCAACTCCTGAGGAAGTAACCAGCGCGTGAATGTATCCATTTACTTCCGGCTCATTTTCCCAGTCCAGATGTTGATATTTTTCGAGCGCGCTTCCTTCAGCCACTACGTTTTCCAGATGGCCCTTCCAGCCATGGCGGCGTTCATACGTTGCCAGGCCATCCAACACCGCCTGGTTCGCGGCTTTCTGCAGATCTACATCGAGTGACGTATAGACTTTCAGGCCGCCCTGGTGCACTTGATCAGAGCCATATTTGTTTTCCAAATATCGTCGTATTTCTTCCACAAAGTAGGGCGCCAGCGAGTTGGAATCGTGCTGCAGACGCAAATCCAGAGGCGCGGAACGCGCATCAGCCGCCTGAGCCGCAGTAATCTTGCCATCCTCCAGCATGGAATTGATGACGAGAGTGCGGCGTCTTATAGCGCGATCGGGGTGATTGATTGGCGAATAAATCTGCGGCCCTTTGGGCAGTCCCGCCAGCAGCGCCGCTTCCGCCAGCGTAAGATTTCGCGCTGGTTTGCTGAAGTAGTATTCGGAGGCTGCCTCAAATCCGTACACTCCGTGACCCAGAAAAATCTGGTTGGCATACAAGGTAAAAATTTGCGGCTTGGTGAAGCGGCGCTCGATCTGGATCGCGAGCATGGTCTCTTGCACTTTGCGATGGAACGAGCGATCCGGCGAAAGAAATAAATTACGCGCCAACTGCATGGTCAGAGTTGATGCGCCCTGCACCTTGCCAGCTGACTCGATGTCGCGATACGCCGCACCTATGATTCGCCAGAAATTAACGCCCGAATGCCGGTAAAAATCCTTATCTTCAATCGACACCAGGGCATCACGCAGTACCGGCGCAAAATCATCGTAGCCTGCCACCACGCGCCGCTGTAGCGCGAACGATCCAATCACGCGCCCGTGATCGTCATATAACTCGGTAATCGAACTGGGGCGGTATGCTTCTAACGCATCGACTTGCGGCAAATCCGTGGTATAGACCAGGAGAAGTCCGGCGGTTGCTCCTACCAAGGCGGAGATCAGCACCAGCAGGCCCAACACCACGCGGCCTACAAACTTCCTTCCGGCAACCTCTACTGGGGGATGATCTTCATAAATCGATTTCATGACGAGAGAAGTTCAGGATAGCAGGGCACCGAGTGCCCAGGTAGTTACAAGCTCGCGTCGCCAACCGGCGGTCGCGGCGCGCAAAGGGGCAGCTTTTCAATCGCCAAAAAAACGCGCACCTGAAGGGTGCGCGATGTATTCAAAATATCTTGTGCTTAGCTCGCCCTGCTTTTTAGCACTTCGATGGCCTTGTGCAGTTGATCATCCGGCGCACTTTTAGGCTTTGCCTCGGGCTCGGCAGGAGCAGGCTCCTGACCGTCGTCGTCCGAGATGGCATTATCAGCTTCGTCAGCCACCACCACGTTAGGAGTGACCGCGGTTTCCTGAATCGCCTTGCCACTGGGCGAATAATATTTCGCGACCGAAAGAATCAACGCGCCACCGTCAGGCAGATCGATGGTTTTCTGCACTGACCCGTCTCCGAAAGTCTTGTCGCCTACCACGTCGCCGCGGGCATTTTCGAGAATCGCCGCCGCTACAATCTCGGCCGCTCCAGCCGTGCCTTTATTCACCAGAACCGCAACTGGAAGCGAAGTCACAGCCTTCGCCGGATCCGCATTGAACGCCTCGCGAGGAAATTTCTGTCCCTGTAAATAAGTAATCGTGCCGTGGTTCAGGAAAAGATTCGCCGTGGCTACGCCCTCACTCTCCTCTCCGTCAGAGGTATTACGCAGATCCAGAACGAGTTTCTTGGCTCCGGATTTTTCGAGAGCTTTGATCTTCGCTGCGATCTCTTGAGCCTTGCCCTTGGTGAGTGCGTCCACTTTCACGTAACCGATACCGTCTTCCATCATCTTGTCGGAGACCGGCGGAATGGTCACAACATCCCTTGTAATCGTCATCTTCTGCGGCTCTGCCCGGCGGGCTCGAACCACAGACACATTCACCGTCGAGCCTGGAGTTCCGGAAAGAGCAGTACGAATCTCGGGCAGAGACATGTCGCGCGTGCTTTGACCTTCGATCGATTCAAAGATATCAGTCGCCTCAATCCCCGCCTTGTCGGCCGGCGATCCAGGCAGCACTGAAACCACATCGGCGTATCCAAAGCGCTTCGAGACGGTAGCCCCAATCTCACCCTTGGCTTCTGACTTATGCGCTTTATATGCCTTGTACGCCGATGGGGTCAGGTAGCTGGAATTGGCGTCGAGAGATTCGACCAGTCCGTGCAATGCGCCGTCCGTAACCTTGGGAATGTTAGGATCTTCGACATACTCACTTTGCACGCGTGACAGCACTTCGCTGTAAACCTGCATTTGCCGATAAGAGCCGTCGTTCGAAGAGGCGTGCACGCCCCCAAGCGAACCGACTACCACAAAAAACAACACCGCGAACGACGAAACCAAAATTGCTGCTTTAGTTTTCATGGACATCAAATTCTTCTTCTGGAAAGGAGTTGCTTCCTGAGGAACCAACCTCATTATATCTTGTAGATGCTGGTTTTACAGTGTTGGCTGCTCTTATTCGTGGTCTCCGGCAACCTCAACTATGGCGGTCAGTTCCCGTGGAGCTTAGACGTTTCGGAAGGAAATCTGTCACTTCCGCCTATGCCGGAGGTTTGAAATTCAAGGTGACTGTGGTTTTTACGGAAACCGGGCGGCCATTGAATAAATACGGCTTGAAACGCCACTGCCTGACGGCGTCGATGGACGCCCGGGCAAAAACCAGCGACCCCTGTAGAAATTTTGCGTCCTGCACTATGCCATCGCGCCCGATCAGCACTTGCAAAGTGACGCTGCCGTGTTGCCGGGACACCTTGGCCGATGCCGGATACTCCGGATCCACGGGTTGGCTGAGCAGTCCGCGTGCCTCGGACTCCGTCACGCTAACCGGCTCAATCGACGACATGGCGGCCTCGATTGGCTTGGAACCGCTGGACTGCGGCGTCGAAGAGGCGATTTGAGATTTTAGACTGGAAGGAATACCTGCGCCGACACTTGCAGAAGCGACGTGAGGAGGCGGCGGTACATACTTTGGCGCCTGGACCGCAAGTTGGGGTGCAGCTGCTTGTGCCACTGGCTTGCTGGGCAACATCTGGGAGGGAGCAATGTCAGGCGAGGATCCTGTCGGTGCGCCCTGCACTCCTCCAGTTCCGCTTGGAATCGCTTCTTTGACTTCGATCTCGGGCCCCGGCGGATTTTGACCCGCGGCAGTTAGGTCCGGTTGAGTAGAGACATTCTCAACGGAAGGCGCTGGTTCCTGCCCGGTATTGGTTTCCGCATTCTTCGGCTGCTTGGCGGTTGGGTCAACCACGGGAAGCACGCGAATTTGCGAAGGATCAGTGGTCGCATCCGGAATATTCGCCGGGGTGGGGAGTTTATACTCGTCCCCCGATTGCCCGAAACTGTCGTGGAGGGCCACGGCTTCGGGCAGAGCAGGAGGTGGAGGGTTCAGCAATCGGCTGCCACTCCGGAGGCCATTTTGGTATACCCCCTGCAAGCGTCCGCGAAACCTTGGTGCCGAGGCCAACCAGGCGCAAATGACTAACACCGCCGCGACTAGAAACAATTTGAGGCGCCACGGTTTGGACTGGCCTACCGGCTCCGAGTCTTTCTCAGGTTTATCCGAGATGTAAGCAAATAGGGCGGATTCAGAGTCTGACTCTTGGGTCGATTCTTTCTTTAGTAGAACGGTGGCTTCTCCCGATATCGCCCTTCCAGCCGATGGCTTGTAGGAGGGGTCCCCGTAGGTCAGCAATTCGTTCTTTGCCGTATCTCGAGCGGCCACGCGCGGTGCCGAGTTTGTGAGCTTGGCCTGCAGCATTGACCAACCCGTCAAGGTCCCCTTCGGCATCGCAGGCTGCTCGGGGGATTCCTCCACCGCAGAAGCGGTCGGCTCCAGATGCGTGTCCGCCCCAACGTGCAACGCCGCAGGCTCTTCCGCGGTCTTGAATTCTGATTCAGTATCGAATTGAGCTCCGGGCGTGGAGTTTGACGACTGCAGGAATTCTCCCGCCCGCAACTTCTCTGGAGCCTTTATTACGGAAGCCGGTACCTCCGCGGAGTTGGCGGAAGCTGCGACAGCGAAAGCAGCGGTTCCCGGCGTTTGACTAGACGCTGCCGCCGCTGGTTGCATCTTTGATCGGAGCAGCTCGCAAGCGGTGCTCATCGTGTCCCGCACCTGTTCAGTACGAATCGGCTTCAGCAGAATTGAATTGGCTCCAGCCTGCAACGCCTCCGGCCGTCTGGCATCATCGCCGACAATAGCCAGCGTAAGCGGGCGCGCCGCAGCTTTCAAATCCCGAGCTGTCTTCAGCAGAAACGCAGCCTCGGGCTGATCGTCCCAATCCGTTATGACGATCTGGAACATCTGGGTCGTGACCTTCTCGACAGCATCCACGGCGCTTGCGCAGTGCTCTCCCTCGATCCCCAGATCGGCGAGTACCTGCCAGATCGGTTGGACCATCTCTTTATGCGAAGAAAACAGGAGGCAGCGCAAGGGCGTCATGCTATTCCAGAGTAGGCAAGGTCAGTAATCGCAGCAAGTTACCGAGGTGGAATGCGTTTGCAATTCAAGAATTACCGAAGATTCCTTACGTACATGTCCCTTCGGCTGGCTGCACAGGCACCAACGTTCCATTGAACCGAGCGAGAAAGCCTCACTCATCCAATGCGCTAGAATGCGCCTGTCGTTTCCGATTGTTGCTCTTCTATGCAGACTGCGGATGTTGTCATTATCGGAGCAGGCATCGTCGGCTCCAGCATCGCCTACCATCTCACCGCGAACGGCTGTCGCAAGGTCTTGGTCATCGAGCGAGAATCGTCTCAGGGTAAAGGCTCTACCGGCAAGAGCATGGGAGGAGTCCGCGCTCAATTTTCCACGCCGGTAAACATCCAGATGTCGCTCTACTCGATTCCTTTTTATGCCAGCTTCGAAGAGCGAATCGGCCACCCCTGCGACTATCGTCCGCAAGGCTATTTATTTTGCGCCACCACCAGCCAACATATGGCTTACCTGCGTGCGAATTGTGCGCAGCAAGTCGAGATGGGGTTGAAGGACGTTCGCCTGATCGCAGGCGATGAGATCGCCAAAATGTTTCCCCAGCTGCGCAGCGATGACATTCTCGGCGGAAGTTTCTGCTCCAGCGACGGCTTTGTCGATCCCTATAGCGCAATGATTGGTTTCATGACTTGCGCGGCCGAGCATGGCGCTGCGTTGTGGAAAGGCGCCGAAGTCAGTGGTCTTNCCATAGATGCGCGCGGGATTGCGTCCGTCGAAACTTCGCGCGGGACGGTTTCATCGCGGATCGTCGTAAATTGCGCCGGCCCATGGGCGGCTAGTGTCGCCAAACTAGCCGGCATTGACTTGCCGGTTGAGCCACTGCGGCGCATGCTGGTCCCGAGCGAGCCGTTCGACGAATTTCCGCACACCGCGCCAATGATTGTCGACATGTCCAACGGATTTCATTTTCGTCCTGAGGCTCGCGGG